>Ga0210051_1001008_pt1 | contig 28070 bp, 27 predicted proteins | sample CryGey092014_all_FD_185464 | JGI IMG/M metagenome (GOLD analysis project Ga0210051, IMG submission 185464) | Groundwater microbial communities from aquifer - Crystal Geyser CG23_combo_of_CG06-09_8/20/14_all (SPAdes) (version 2) | ecosystem: Environmental > Aquatic > Deep subsurface > Groundwater...
AATAATCTATATAATGATTTATCTTTAATGCCTTGTTTACATTTTCCTGTCCCCATCTACGACATATTAGTTGTATTATTGTTTCTGCACTAAGTTCCTGAGAGGTTGCATTTGTATATATTGCTGTGCGGTATTTCTTTCTACCGCTTTGTATTACTATTGCACGTATTTTCCCATATTTACTCACTGTCCTTTCCGTCTCAAAATATTTTATCTCTTCACTTTTCTGTATTTCATATTTTACTGTTGCTGTATTTTTAAATTCCTCTTCGCTAAATTCATAGACCCACTGATCCGCATATTTCGCCCAACTGATAAATTTTACCTTTTCGTCTACCCTCGTATGTGTCACTGTTTCTCCAACATTTTCACAATCAAGTATTCTAAATAATTCAGCGCAGTAACCTTCCCGGTCAAATATAACTATCAACTCTTTTGAATCTATTCCTATCTGTTTGGCTATTTCTCTCACTTTATTTATTATCTCTGATATTTTATCAAGTAAATCTTCTGACGATGCCCTTACTAAAAATATCACTGGATTAAATTTTTCATCAACTGCTATAAAATTATAACTTCCCTTCATTGTTTTATCTCTCACTGTATCATAACCCATGTTTATTTCCTGTATCCCATGATATGGCCAAAACTGACCGTCAATATACAACACTCCAAACTTTACTAATCCATTCTTTAAATATTCTTTTGCAAATTCTTCAATCAACTTTTCTCCCTTTTTTAATTTCCTTACCTTATGTAAAAATTGTCTCAATGCCCATATCCCAGGACTGCTTAATTTTCCTATCAATATTCCAAATTCCTCGGGATAGACTGTTTTGAAATTCTCTATTGAATTGAATCCAAATATATCATAATAAAATAATGTCAAACAAAATTCTTCCAAATTGTATCCCTCATGTGTATCAATATCAATTACTCTTTTTATCGTCGGTAGAAAATTATACTTCATCAATAATGGTGCAAACAGTAATCCTCCTGCATATGTGTTGTATTCCCCTTTCTCTATTTGAAAACCCAACGATGCTCTCTCTATCTGATCTAAATATATTCGTTGTGCTACAGAATAATTTGATCTGTCTTTGTTTTTTACTACTTCTTTTTCGCGCTCAATTCCTTTCTCTTTTTTGTGCTCGCCTTCCCAAACTGATGTTTTTTCACTTTCCCCTTCCTCAATATAATATTCTAGTTCCAATTCCCCGTTCACGTTTTCTTTGAATAGATCCCCTTCTATTGATGTTGTACCATCTTCTTTTCTGATTTCTTCTTTGATAAAACCATTCTCCAACAACACTTCACGAATACTGTTCTTGCTTATCTTTTTTTTCCACCGTTGAAGTAACAACTCTGATATCCTTTCACAACTTATATCCCTATTCCTAAAAGCTATGTCCAATATCAAATATCGTACCTCGGAAGTTATTTTCCAAGATTCTTTTGGACCTTTTGTTTCTCCAACTAAACTACTTATCCCACCTGTTTCAAATGTTGTTATATAATTATATACTGTTTTGTTATGTATACCAAATATTTTACTTAATTCTTCTTGATTTGCTACCCCACATTTATATAACTGCACTATCGCCATTCGCGGGCCTGCTTGATCTTCAACACTCCATCTCATATATTCTTTTCCATTTACTAATACTTTTTGTTCCTCTTCGTTTTTTACAACTACTATCTTATCAAAAAATTTCCAATCCTTTATTTCTTCATTATTTTTATTCTCCATAAATGATATACCCCCCCAGTTGGGATATATCATATCAAAATATTAAAAAAATCAAAACCCGCAAGCTATTTTTGACTTTTCTCTCCGACGAGCCTTGTTTTTGCTGGCGGTTTCACACGACCTCTGATGTAATAACTCAAAGGTTAGTCACAATGTTATCTATCTTGCGTATATTTATTCCTCCAATCGGTCATATTGTAACCTATATTTGAGGTATAAAAATTATAATTTTATAGTTAACTGTAACTCATTTTAAACCTCGGGTAATGTATAATGAAAAGGATTTGTTGTTTAATATTGATTATTTTTACCCTTATATCTTTTTCCCCTGGCATTATCGTATTTGGAGAAGATAATAAAGGGAAAATCGGCATAGGGCTTAACTATCCCGGGTTCAGCGTGCGGTATTTTAAAAGCGACCGGACTGCATGGGAAGCAAAATTGCAGACAGAAACAAATATACTCGTGGTGGGTGCTCGGCTCAATAAATATTCCAATCTGAGAAGCAACAATAAAATTCAAATTATTAAAGGATTGGAAGTTGATTTAGTAAGCTTCAAGGGAGACACGGCTGAAGGCTACGGGATGGCGGCCGAAGTATTCCTGGGCGGCGAATATTCCATTTCCAATAAGCTTTCATTGCAGCTTGATTTCGGCCCGGCATTAGTGTTTTTAATGGATAGGGATTATAAGGACGTCAAGGCAAACAGTCTCGAGTTTGTGCTAAATTTGGGCATTAACTGGTATCTCAGAGGCAAATAATAATGAAGAAAATATTATTGAACAAATATAACACGGTTGCTGTGTTGTCTGTTGCTTTTTTGGTTTATTGCGGACTATCCTTTGCGGGTTTCAACCTGGGCATGACCGGGGCCGTAAAAAACACGATTAAGATTCTTGAAACTAACAAGAGAAATCAAAGCAACTTAAACATTAAAGGAAATTTTACGGGTACAGGCAGTTCGTCTGTAAGGAAATCTGATGCGGTCGGTACAATTAAAAAAATTGCTGTCATTACCTATAATTGGTTCAGAGTAGAGAACATCAATAGCACTGATTTTTCTATACCAATAATGACTAACGAAATCGGTAAACCCGTAGGGTTGGTATTTATTGATGACCAGGACAAGGTAGCAGGATGTTTGCAAATAGTCGCTTCATCAACGGATACGCTGAATCTTCTGCCTTTAACCAAGGTCAAGGACGGGGTGACACAGATAGATTTACAGCTCATCAGTTTTTCCACCGATACCTACGGCAATATAGCTGTCCCGGAATATGACCCCGTTGGAGCAGACAAGGAGATCCCTTTCAGTCAAGACGAAAAGATACTTGCGGCAAAAATTACAAAGGTGCTCGGAAGCATATTGAAGGACCCGGATATTAACAATAACGGTATCGTTGATTTCATTGAAAACAGGTTTTTCAAAATAGGTTTTAGGTATGGCCTGAACGTAGGCCAATTGCCGGCAGGCGGCACTGACGGCACTTACAGTGCGACAATAGACCCGGTAGTAACGTTGAACGGTTTCAGGATAGATTGCAAGATCTTTCCGGATTATGTAAATAACAGTCTTCCCATAACTTTTCCGGCAACATATACCTGGACCCACGGAAGCTACACCGGGCATGAAAACAGCGATTCTCTTACCCAAAACTTTGACGGGCCTGGAGAAGGGACTGTTCCTCCGGTGGATGGTGAATATATTGTAGACGCCAATTCTATCGGATGCGGGACCCTGACGTTTAATGTAGTAGGCCAGCAAGATGCAGTAGACAGTATTCTTATCCTTGCACCTACCTTTCATATTTCCGGAGGTAAATTGCAAAAAATATCCTGGGTTTGGAAAGCATATAATAACCTGGCAGGCGACCCCATAGACGGCTCTGCTTTTGTAGATAACCTTGCCATTCAGATATCAGGTGAAACGTCAACAAGCTATAACAGCTACGGGGGTGTTCCACCGGATGTAGGATATCATAACTGGGCAGGAACAACGATTTCAGGTTCTGATACTGAACATGTTATAGGAGTGAATAACCTGGATTGGGCGGCGGATTGCCACGGGATCCTGTTCAGGTATGATGACAAATTCGGCAATAGGGTTAACGTGAGTTTCAGGAAATGAGAAATAGTTATAAGCGTTTTGTATATTAAAGGAGTATATTTAACTGGTAACTTCCAGTGTTTTATAAGAACGATAAAAATTGTAACGAGAATTATTATCTCTAAATGGTTATTTTTGAGCGGTATCTTGTGTAGATTCTTAAGATGCCAGAACACTATATAATTATTTTTAATCCGCATAAGTTTGATAGATTTCCTTGTTAACTCAAAACTATAAATTACAGGACATAACAAAGATTGCAGGATGTCCTCGGATTGAAATAAAATTTTTGACTTTTCTATCAGAATTTGATATTATTATGCAATGCTTTATTGCAGGTTCATTGGTGACAAGGAAGATAGATACGGCATTATTAAAAAAGACGAAGTTTATGAAGTAAGACCTGATTTTTTTCATAAGTTTACTTTTGCGAAAAAAAAATTCCCGTTAAACAAAATAAAACTCCTCGCACCGTGCCTGCCGACGAAAATCGTTGCCTTAGGTCTGAATTATACCGACCATGCAAAGGAACTCAAAATGAAAATACTCGATGAGCCGATTATTTTTATAAAACCATCCTGCTCCGTTATAGGTCCTGAAGATAAAATAATTTTTCCGAAGATGGCAAAACAGGTTGACTATGAAGCAGAACTTGCAGTTGTAGTAAAAAAAACCGCAAAACATGTTCCCGAAGACAGGGTGAATGAATATATTCTTGGTTACACCTGTTTCAATGACGTTACGGCGAGAGATTTACAGAAAAAGGATGGCCAGTGGACGCGGGCGAAATCCTTTGATACATTTTCACCGATAGGCCCGTGGATTACCGACGAGGTTGACCCGGATAATTTAAAAATTGAAGCATATTTGAACGGTAAGCGTGTCCAGTCATCCTGGACATCCAATATGATTTTCCCTGTTAAAAAAATATTCAGTTTTATATCACAAATTATGACACTGCACCCTGGTGATGTGATAGCAACAGGAACACCCGTGGGAGTTGGTCCGATGAAACCGGGTGACAGGGTTGAAATAAAAATAGAAAAAATCGGTGTGTTAAGGAATTACATTATAAGGGAGAGTAAAAACTGATGCTCACCGCCAGACGATTGAAGGAATTACCGCCATACCTTTTCATTCAAATTGATAAAAAGAAAAAAGAACTCCTGAAAAAAGGTGTTGATATTATTTCATTTGGTGTCGGTGACCCTGATTTACCTACACCGGAACATATTGTCAAGTCCGGGCAGAAGGCACTTGAGAACCCCGCCTTCCATCAGTATCCTTTCGGTCCCGGGATGGAAACTTTCCGCAGGGCAGTTGCAGGGTGGTATAAAAAAAGGTTTGCTGTCCAACTTGATATTGATAAAGAGATACATTCACTTATAGGTTCAAAAGAAGGTATAGGGCATATGCCGCTTGCGTTTGTGAACCCGGGCGACTATGTTTTGATTCCTGAACCCGGCTATCCGGTTTACATGGCAAGTACAATATTTGCCGGCGGGAAACCGTATCAAATCCCTCTTTTAAAAGAAAACAATTTTTTACCTGATTTCAAGAAGATACCCAAAACAGTGCTTAATAAAACAAAAATCATGTTTCTTAACTATCCCAATAATCCCACCTCTGCTGTCGCGACGAGAGAGTTTTTTAAACAGGTCGTGGAATTTGCCGGTAAATACGATATTATTGTAGCACACGATGCTGCATATTCAGAGATATATTATAGTGAACCGCCTTTGAGTTTTCTCTCGGTGCCGGGGGCAAAAGAGACTGGCGTGGAGCTCCATTCTCTGTCAAAGACATATAATATGACAGGGTGGCGTATTGCCTGGGTGTGCGGGAATAGCGAGATAATAAAAGGCATCTCAACCGTAAAGGACAACTACGACTCTGGAGTATTTAATGCAGTCCAACAGGCAGGAGTAACAGCACTGACAGGTCCTCAGGATTGCGTTCAACGGATGAGAGAGATTTATAAAGAGAGACGGGATATTTTATGTGAAGGGTTAAAAGATTCCGGATGGAATATGAATATCCCCCCTGCAACTTTTTATGTGTGGGTGCACTGTCCCGGTAAATGGACATCAACAAAAACTGCTGAAATTCTTATTGAGAAAGCAGGTGTAGTGGTTACTCCTGGCGTTGGGATGGGCCCTTCAGGTGAAGGTTATATAAGGTTTTCGTTGACTGTAGATAAAGAACGGATAAGAGAAGCGGTTGAAAGGATAAAAAAGATAAAATGGTAAAATGTTATATTGGTGTCGGAAGTAATATAGGTGACAGGCAGAAAAACATATTTTCTGCAGTTGGACTAATAAATTCAATTGATGACATAGACATAAAACAATGTTCAAGGATATATGAAACAAAATCATGTGGTTATGAAAACCAGCGGGATTTTTTTAATGGCGTAATGGAAATAGAAACGAGTCTGTCTCCCGAAAAGTTGCTGTCTGAACTAAAAAAAATTGAGAAAAAAATGGGCAGGAAGAAATGCGTCCGTTGGGGGCCGAGAGTCATTGATTTGGATATCCTGTTTTATGGTATGAAGATTATCGGCGGGAAGCAGGATTTAAGGATTCCTCACAATGAGTTACAAAACCGGGAATTTGTATTAAAACCATTAGTAGAAATTGCTCCTGAATTTAAGCACCCGGTATTAAAGAAAACTATAAAACAGATATACGGGGTATTAAAATGACCGAAATTCAAACCACAAAAATGTCTGTTTTAGTAGTAGATGACGATGAATCTATAGGTGAGCTGTGTTATAGGGCCTTGACCAATCATGACCTTGATGTAACTGTTGCTGAAGACGGAGAAGAAGCTCTCAGGAAAATTCAAAAGAAAACGTTTGATATAGTTCTTACTGATTTGTCTTTACCAATAATGAGCGGAATAGAACTTTTGAAGGAAATCGGAAAGTCTTATCCGTCAATTGATGTAATTATAATGACAGGACACCCGAAATTAGAGATAGCTGTTGAGTGTATGAAAAAAGGAGCATATGATTACATAGTAAAACCCTTTGATGTTGACTATTTGTTAGTGACTGTAAATAAATGCTTAGCTAAAAGATTAATTCAACAAAAACTAAATGATGTACAGAAGATTAGAATTGAGCTGGAATATGCAAAAAGGGATATGGAAAAAACTTATTTAGATACCTTAAAAGCATTGGCTAACGTTATTGAACTAAGGGATATGTACACTGAAACACATTCAGAAACTGTATCTAAGAACGCCAGGTTGATTGCAATTAATATGAAACTAAAAAGAGATGAAATTAAGGATGTAGAATTAAGTGCTTTACTGCATGATATCGGCAAGATAGCCATACCTGATAAAATACTTTTGAAGCCGGGGAAATTGACTCCTGAAGAATTTGAAATAATGAAAAAACACTCTGAGTTAGGAATGAATATTATTAAACACATAGGTTTTCTTAAAGATGCCCTGCTCAGTATTCTGCACCATCATGAACAATTTGATGGGAAGGGATATCCCCAAAAATTGGCAGGGGACAATATCCCTTTAGGAGCACGTATTGTCAATGTAGCGGATTCCTACCATGCAATGATTTCCGAAAGGCCCTATCGTGGTGCCCTCTCTAAAGAAGAAGCGTTAAAGGAACTTGAAAGGTGCAGCGGGACACAGTTTGATCCCGAAATAGTCCAAGTATTCCTGAATATAGTAAAAAAGAAAAATTAATTAATCCGCAGGATTATCTTATTTAAGGCACAAGAATGACTATTGTGAAGCGGGATTTAACTGTTGAGAGCGTACCCAAAAGTATTATGTCCGTCGCTCTGCCCGTAATAGCTGGCGGTATATTAAATACGAGTCTTGAGCTAGTGGATGCGATATTCGTAGGCAAATTAGGTTCATCCGCACTCGCCGGGGTAGCAATGGCAGGGATGGTCGTTTTTTTCCTGATAAGTTTTATTGCCGGATTGTCTGTGGGAACGGTCGCACTTGTCTCGCGGGCTTTCGGCGCAAGAGATTTTGATAAAGCCAACCGTGTAGCAGTCCAATCATTCCTGGCGGGTATAATTCTGGCTGCTTTACTTGGCATTTCGGGTTTTTTTCTATCAGAGAATATTCTAAAATTTCTGGGCAGTTCAGGAGAGGTGTTGTCTATAGGTTCCATCTATTTGAAGATTCTGTTTGCCGGTATTTTCACTATGTTTCTTATGTTTATCGGGCAGTCTATCTTCCAGGGGACAGGTGATACGTTGACTCCTATGAAAATAGGTGTTTTATCTGCTGTCTTAAATATTATTCTGGACCCGATTATGATTTTCGGGCTGTTCGGGTTCCCCAGGCTTGAGGCTCCCGGTGCAGCCCTGGCAACAGTTGTTTCACGAGGGGTAGGCGGCATTATTATGTTGACTGTACTTTTGCGCGGGCGTCATTCAATTCACATTAATCTGAAGAAATTAAAATTTGATTTTGATATTTTAAAAAGAATTTTTTTAATCGGCTTCCCCGGTTCCGCCCAGATGCTCTTGCGCAGTTTTTCCGGTATTGTCCTGATAAAAATAGCAGCTCTGTTTGGGACGGCGGCAATTGCGGTATATGGTTTAGGAGGCAGACTCTTCCATTTGTTTCTCCTGCCGGGTTTTGGTTTTGGTGCCGCTGCTTCTACTATGGTGGGACAGAATTTAGGTGCGGGTAAACCTGACCGTGCTAATGAATCAGCGTGGACATCATCCCGGTACTATTTAATCTATTTAATTGTTCTGGGAACTATAGTTTTTGCTTTTTCAGAAAAGATTGTAACAGTTTTCAATAACGAACCTGAGATTATTCGTTTAGGGGCAGAATATTTCCGGTATATTGCAGTAGGGTCACTATTTCTTTCAATAGGGGTAGTCCTTTCAAATGCACTCCAGGGAGCCGGTGATACTATTTATCCGATGATTATTACCGGCGTATCGCTTTATGTCGTACAGATTCCGGTAGCATATTTACTGGCAGGCGTGCTGGGCTGGAAAGAAACCGGTATCTGGGTAGTACTTCCCATCGGAAGCATCGTCAATGCAAGTATGATGGCATACTGGTTTATGCAGAAGAAATGGCAGGAGAAAAAAGTGTTTGCTCCTGCAGAGGTTCCTCCGGAATTTCCGTTTGTTGAGTAACATTATGAAACAAATCTGGGCACCCTGGCGTATGAAGTTTATCAATGCAAAGAAAACCAAAGGTTGCGTTTTTTGCAGGAAACTTAAAGAAAAAAAAGATTCTGAAAATCTGGTTTTATATCGCGGTAAAAAGATGTCTGTAATAATGAATCTTTATCCGTATAATAACGGACATCTAATGGTTGTGCCAAACAGACACACGGCGGAATTCAGTTCGCTTACCGACGAGGAATTGCTTGAACTTATGAAACTTACAGGATTTGCCATGGAATCCCTTAAGAAATCCTGTAAACCCGGGGGATTCAATGTAGGCATTAATTTAGGCAAAGCAGCGGGTGCCGGGATTAAAAACCACCTGCATGTCCATATAGTCCCCCGCTGGGTTGGCGACGGAAATTTTATGCCTGTGGTGGGCAGAACAAAAGTCATAGCCGAATCTTTGTGTGAGACATACAAAAAATTGAAAAAAGTTATCCGCCAAAGGCGAACTTAATCCTGACCCCCCACCTCTTTAATCTCTTGACAAAATAACATATATATGGTATAACAATAATAGGTCTTTGATATAAGTATATTAAAATTCAGGGATAAAGTGATAAATTCTGCTTTTCAATATTTTAGCAAAAGAATTGTAATAGAAGAATTAAATAAAAATACAAATGCAAATGGGGGTAAGAGTATGAGTAGAATAATTTCAATAGCCTTGCCAGATAATTTATTCAAAAGAATTGATAAAGAGGCTAAGGAATCTCACACGCCTCGTAACAGATTGATTACAAATATACTTAATCGTGTAATTGAATCAAATGAAGACGAGACTAAAATAAAGAGATACCAGGCACTCTATAAAAAAGCAGAAGTCAAAGAACTAAAAGAATTAAGTGGTTTTGTTGAAGTGCAGAACGAATCACTAAATATTCCCTGAAAAGGAGATTACCATGAATGAAGGTAAGGAAGTTCGTCAGGGACAAATTTGGTTAGCAGATTTAGGGGTTCAGGAAAAACCTGTTACTGCAGGAATGCATTATGTTGTTGTCGTAACTTGTGATGCCATATGCCGAATTAGAAAAGCGGTGAATGTTGTTGCAATAACTACAGATCATGGAAATGTTTTATCAGGCTTACCTTATGTGGTTGAAGTTCACCCACATGAAACAGGACTGCCTCACACGAGCAAAATAAATGCAGCTCAATTAATAAGTATTGCAAATACTAGACTTGTTAAATATGTAGGTACGTTAAACCCCATAGTATTAGATAAGGTTTTAACTAAGATAAAAATAGTACTTGGTTTTGAAAAATTACCGTAATTAAATAAAATGCAAATCGTATATTCGCCGGAATACGAAGTGAATTTAGGAGCGCATCCGTTTGTCACTGCGAAATACAGACTCGTTAAAGAAAAACTTATAGAAGAAAATATATTTACTGAAAAAGATTTTGTAATACCCGAAATACCCGATGACGATGATATACTTCTCGTTCATACGCCTGAATATTTTAAAAAAGTAAAATCAGTCCACCTTTCATCTGACGAAATTCTCCGTTTAGAAATTCCCCTCACAAAAGAGATAACCAGTGCAGGTATTCTCTGCTGTGGTGGAACGATATTAGCTTGTATAATCGCAATTGAAACAGGTGCGGGCATACATTTGGGTGGTGGTTTCCACCATGCTTTTCCTGACCACGGTGAAGGATTCTGTGTTTTTAATGATTTAGCAGTTGCTATCCGCAAAATGCAGAAACTCAATAAAATAAAAAAAGCGCTCGTAATTGATTGCGACCTCCACCAAGGTAATGGGACAGCATACATTTTTCAAAAAGATACGAATGTTTTTACTTTTTCCATTCATCAGGAAGACATTTATCCGTATCCCAAGCAGAGAAGTAACGTTGATATTGAACTCTCAGCCGGTAGCGGCGATGAAGAATATCTGGAATTACTCCGGAAATCAATACCCGCGATAATTAAAAAGCACAAACCGGAGATTATTCTCTATCAGGCAGGAGCCGACCCTTATAAAGGAGACCAACTGGGACAACTTAAACTTACGATTGACGGGCTAAAGAAACGCGATGAGTTTATTTTTAAACAGGCAAGAACACACGATATACCTGTTGCAGTTACACTTGGTGGCGGCTATGCACTGGATACAAAAGACACGGTTAATATTCACACAAATACTGTAAGGGTCTTCCTGAAAAAACCCATGTAGTATTCCCCCTTTTCAAATTGTTTCACGTGAAACAATTCTATTTGACCAAGTAGGTCAACCTCTCGGTTGACCGAGTAGGTCAAATAAGATAGTCCTGCGGACAACCTGACGGTTGACCAAGTAGGTCAACCTGACGGTTGACAAATAATGATGCTGTTTAGTATAATTAGTTTTTGCAGAAAAAGTCAGCAAAACCTACCCTGAATGAGAACGAACGGGTCTATTTATGTTGAAAAGAAATTTCTTATGTTTTATATTGGTTTTATTGGGTGTCATATTTATTGCCCGGGAACTTAATTATATCAGCCAGAAATCAGCCACATACGATGAGGCATATTTTATTGCACAGGGTTGGGCGACTCTGAAAACAGGAGACTATCGCCTTCGGAAAGATAAAACTTTCCTGGTCCCTTTCATTACAGCAATTCCTTTATCTCTATCCTCACAAATGGAATTTCCTTTAAAAGACAACCCTTACTGGAAGGAAGCAGAAAAAGAAAGGCGTTCCTGGTCTTTCGGTCTGGATTTTCTTTATCATAATAGTTTAACTGCCGATACCATACTTTACAGGGCAAGGCTACCAATCATTTTTCTATCGGTAATCCTGATGTTTTTTGTTTTTAAGTTAACAAAAGAAATTTACGGAGAATTACCGGCGATAATCTCTGTTTTCCTTTATAGTTTTTCCCCCACAATTCTGGCTCATTCAGGATTATCTACCGAGGACATTACCCTCACATGTTTTGTTTTTATTACTATATATACGTTCTGGAGATATACAAACTTCCCAAAAACTATAAACGCTATATTTTTAGGAATTGCCCTGGGATTGGCGCTCAATTCCAAACATTCAGCCTTAATTCTTATTCCGGGACTAATTATTCTATGCTGGTTCTACAGGAAAAACATTAATTTCAAATACCAGCATCTGATATATTTTTTGATAGGTCTAATAATACCCTTTTTGTTGATTTATCAGATATTCCATATAAAAGAATATTTCCTGAGTCTCAAGGAAACTACAGATTACATAAACAGAAGTCAGATGAGTTTCCTTATGGGCAAGTATTCCATCAGAGGTTTTAGGGAATATTTTTTGATTGCCTTTCTTATAAAAACTCCTGTGGCAGTCCTGATATTCTTTTTGTTAAGATTAATTACACAGAGAGTATCAAAAACAGATTTTTTATTGATTTTCCCCATTCTTTTGTTCTTCATTCCTGCATCCTTTACACCTATGCAGATTGGTCACAGACACATACTACCCATTTATCCATTTCTGTTTGTCTTTATAAGCAGCGGTATCGCTAATTTCCTGCATCCTTTACTAAAGGACAGGAAAGTTTTACCTGTTATTATAGCATCACTCCTGCTTTTACACTTCGCATATTCCTCTATCAAAATTCACCCGCATTATTTAGCATACTTCAATGAGTTTATCGGTGGTCCTGAAAACGGCTACAAATATCTCGTGGATTCAAATATAGACTGGGGGCAGGATTTAAAAGGACTACGCAAATATATTCAGAAAAATGCTGTCTCTGATGTAATACTCTCCTATTATGGTTCAGGTGTACCGGATAAAGCGGGATTTGAATTTCAGGATATGTATTCATTCGGACTATGGGGCAGGAAAGACCATATAAATCCCCCCCATCCTAAAAAAGAAATACTCGCCGTAAGCGTTACAAACATCCAGGGATTATATTTAGGTAAAATAGGGCATGATGTTTTTTACTGGCTGAAGGATAAAAAGCCGATTGACAATATCGGTCACAGTATATTTATATACGATGTCACGGAAGAAGTTGCCTCGCATGAACGGCTGCTTCATATATATTTTTGGACAGGGCAATACGATAAAGCAATTAGAGAAGCGGGCAGGATACTTATACTGGACCCGACTGACAGTTTTGCGCATCTTATTCTTTCCTTCATCTATATGAACACCAACCGGTTAGCAAAAGCCCTGAACGAATACAGGGAAGCGGTAAGGTTAAATTCCAAATTAAGTTTTCCATACGACGAACTTATAACTCATAGAGCGTCACAAAATGCTTACGGTAATGCTTTCAACAATATGAAACATCTATGCCTGGAAGACAAACTAACAAAATATGCTGAAATTGCTGATTACTGGGCAACAGTGATTGCTGGCAGCAAGTAATCTTAAATTGTTTCACGTGTTTTGCATTGTTTCACGTGAAACAATGCAAAACAATTTGACAAGCGATAGCAGGTTTTGTATAATTTGAATCCATTTGGGTGGTTTTATAATCATGAAAAAAAAATTAGTTATAGGACTGACAGGAACGAATGCTTCCGGAAAGGGAGAAGTGGCAAATTATCTTAAAAAGAAGCATTTTACATATCATTCTTTATCAGACATTATCAGGGAATCCGCAGAGAAATCAGGGATGGAACCGACGAGAGAAAATCTCATATCTTTGGGTAATAAATTGAGAAAGAGATATGGCCCCGCAGTTCTTGCCAGGAGAGTTAAAAAAAATCTTACTGGTAAAGATATAGTTGACAGTATAAGGAATATCGCGGAAATAAAGGAATTAAAAAAATTACCAAACTTTGTTTTGCTGGGCATAGATGCTCCTGTCAGTTTAAGATTCAAACGTAGTTTAAAGAGGAAAAGAGCAGGTGATGACAAGTCCTTAAGAGAGTTTATCTTAAAGGAAAATAGAGAAAGGTCAACTTTCCGGACTCATCAACAATTAGAACTATGTCTGAAAAAAGCGGATAAGAAATTAATCAACAATGGTAGCATAAAAGAACTTCAAAAAAAAGTAGAAAGGACATTAAAATCTATATGAAAAATCAATCTAAAATTAATAAAACAAAAAGACCGAGTTGGGATGAATATTTTATGAAACTGGCTCTTCTTGTGGCTGAAAGGTCAACCTGCAGGAGACATCATATAGGCACTGTTCTGGTCAGGGACAAGAAGATTCTTACAACAGGTTATAATGGTGCAGCTTCAGGCACAAAAGACTGCCTGGAATTAGGTTGTCTCAGAGAAAAAATGAAAATCCCCTCCGGGACACGGCACGAAATCTGCAGGGCAATACATGCCGAACAAAACGCTATAATCCAGGCGGGATTACACGGAATAAGCATTGAGAATGCTACGATATATTGCACGCATTCGCCGTGCATACTCTGTGCAAAAATGATTGTGAATGCAAAAATATCCAGGTTTGTCACCTGCGGTGAATATGCTGATAAATCTTTTAAACCGCTGTTCAAGGAAACAGGTATAAAATTTGTTAAAATAAAAATGCCGAAATTAAGCATCACTACTTTAGAATAATGGGAAAGATAATTTCAGTAGCAAATCAAAAAGGCGGTGTCGGTAAAACAACCACTGCAATAAACACTGCAGTAAGTATGTCCTCATACTGCCAATCTGTTCTTATTATAGATTTTGACCCGCAGTCCAATACCACAAGCGGTTTTGGTTTTGATAAAAATGAATCAAAGGAAAATATATACAAATCTATGGTTGGTGAAATACCGGTTGAAGAAATCATCAAACCCACCGAAGTTGACTGGGTTGATATTATCCCGTCAAATATTGATTTAATAGGTGCGGAAGTGGAACTTGTAAATATGGAATCCCGTGAGATAATGTTAAAAAATATAATTAACCCTTTAAGGGATTCCTATGACTTTATATTCATTGACTGTCCGCCGTCACTCGGACTTTTAACCGTAAATGCACTCGTTGCATCAGACTCTATCCTTATACCAATCCAGTGTGAATATTATGCTCTGGAAGGGATGGCTCAGTTACTCAGGACAATCAATCGCATAAGACAGAACTTCAACAAGGATTTGGCACTGGAAGGCGTTGCTTTAACAATGTATGATTCACGGTTAAACTTAAGCGACCAGGTTGTAAGTGAGATGAGGAAATTTTTCGGTGACAAGGTTTATAAAACTGTCATACCGAGGAATGTCCGTCTTGCCGAAGCACCGTCTTTCGGCAAGCCTGCACTGCTTTATGATAAAACTTCCCGGGGAACATTAGCATATATTGAACTTGCAAAAGAATTATTGGAGAAAAACGGAGGGGGAAATGAAAAAAGCTCTCGGTAGAGGATTAGACGCATTAATACCGGAAATCACGCCATCAGTAAAAACCGGGGGGGAAGAAATACAGAAAATACCTGTTGAAAAAATAAAACCCAGCAAATACCAGCCCAGAAAAAAATTTGATAATACAAAAATAAACGAACTCGCTGATTCAATAAAGAAGAGAGGCGTAATACAACCACTCGTTGTGAGTCCTTCGCCTGTGCCGGGTGAATACGAACTTGTTGCAGGCGAGCGAAGGTTACGCGCGTCCCGTATTGCAGGATTAAAAGAAGTTCCCGTCATTATCCGTCATACTGCAGAAAAAGAAAAATTCCAGATTTCGCTTATTGAGAATCTTCAGAGAGAAGACCTGAACCCGGTAGAAGAAGCAAAGGCTTACCAGAACATAATGAAAGAATTCAATATAACACAGGAAGAACTCTCCGGGATGGTATCCAAAGACAGATCGGTTGTGGCTAATACCGTAAGATTGCTTGGCTTAGGAGAAAAAATCCAGGACATGATTGAATCAGGACTGATAAGCGCTGGTCACGCACGTGTCCTGGCTGGCATAGACGACAGAAACAGACAGAATGAACTTGCCAATGAAATAATCCGTAAAAAACTTACCGTCAGAGAGATAGAGGAACTCGTCCAGGAGTGGAAACAGACATCAAGTTTAGCCAGACATAAAAAGCACAAAAGAGCACCGGAAGTTATTGACTTAGAAAACAAACTACAGACACTGTTAGGCACAAAAGTCCGTCTTATTTCCAGGGGGAAAAAGGGGAAAATAATAATTTTCTTTTATTCGCTTGACGACCTTGACAGGCTTCTTCTCCGACTCAAAAAAACCAGCAGAAAATAGCAATACAGTGCCAATTCTTTACAATGGGAACTTGATTTTTTAATGAAATATTTGTATTATATTTCATATTAGTGCTAAAAATAGCACTATTAAGAAATATCATGAAATACATTCAACTCAAAGAATCATTAAAGGATTTTACTGTTTTCTCACTTACTGATATTAGAAAAATAGAAAGTAATTTTCACCGCAGAAGATTGAACGAATGGCAGGAAAAGAAATTTATCAGGAAGGTTATAAAGGGATACTATATCTTCTCAGATTTAAAACTTACTGAGAATATTCTTTTTGAAATTGCTAATAAAATATACAGCCCATCGTATATTTCCTTTGAAATGGCACTTTCTTATTACAGTTTAATACCAGAAAGTGTATACGGTGTAATCTCTGCAGCTACCCGTCGGACATACAGGTTTAAGACTTCCATAGCTGAATTTACTTACAGAACAATAAAACCCCGGCTTTTCTTTGGATATAATCTTGTTAAGTATGATAATAAATATTTCAAAATAGCAAGTATAGAGAAGGCTGTCCTGGATTATTTCTATATAAATCCACACATAAAGAACAAACATGATTTTGTAAATCTTCGCATAAACAAGGACATGTTTTTTGAACAAATCAACATGGAAAAACTACATACATTTACTCAGAAATTTGGACAGCGAACATTGACAAAAAGAATAAATCTTTTTCTGGAGTTTATAAAAAATGCTTGATATTCAACAGATAGAATCGTTCTATCCCGATTATTTAAAACCTTTCAAAAAGAATCTTTTACGCGAGTATCTGCAATATAAAATTTTGGAAATTATCTTTGATTCAGATTTTGCTAATAAACTATCTTTGATGGGCGGAACAGCCATTCGCATTGTACATTCAAATACAAGATTTTCAGAAGATTTGGACTTTGATAATTTGGGTTTGAATAAAAAGGATTTTGCATCCCTCTCCGGACTAATAAAGAAAAAGTTAAGTCTAGAAGGATACGATGCAGAAATCAAAGTAACATTCAGGAGAGCCCACAGGTGTTATATAAGAATCCCGGGAGTTCTTTTTGAAAACAAAATTTCTAAACATAAGGAAGAAAAAATATTAATTCAGATTGATACAGAACCTCAAAAATTTAATTATACTCCAGATAGAGTTATAATAAACAAACTTGGTGTGTTCTTACAAATAAATGTTGTGCCGGTTGATGTAATGCTGGCTCAGAAAATATACGCTATTCTTAATAGAAAAAGACCAATGGGCAGAGATTTTTATGATACTATTTTTCTGTTAAGTAAGACGAAACCCAATTATGATTATTTAAAATCAAAAATAAAGAGTCCTTTTTATTTAAAAAAAAGACTTTTAGAAAAATGCAGAACGTTACATTTTAGACGGTTGACTGTTGATTTAGAGCAATTTATATTTGTTCCCGGTGACTCGAAGAAAATATTGTTATTTCCAGATTATATAAAAGAATATAAGTTCTGATTGCAAAAATAGGGACACATCTCATTTGATTATATTTGTATTTCCGGTTCTTTCACGTATAAGATACTTTTCTTGTAACTATATGCAACTATACTTGCATTTGGTGTCACTATGTGCTATAAAAAACAGGGACAGCACACCCCGTACTGTAGCGTCCTAATTTATTAGGACGAGAAATGTAGCGTCCCGATTTATCGGGACGACTTTCTTAAAGTCATCAAAGTCGCTCAAGAATCTGAAAATACAATAGAGTACCAGTCGTTAAGATTGTTGCAATAAATCATCAGTTTTAAATTTTAACAGATCTTCCAAGATTTGAACAGAAATTTAAAATAAAAATGTAAAAAGTCGGTAAAGTTATGCAGATGCGTGAAGTCAGAACCATCCGTGAATTGCAGGGTTAATGACAGGAAAGAGAAAGAAAATTAACTTTAAAAAATCTTGTTTTTTATTTCAAAATAAGTAGAATTATTTATAAATAGAATAATAATGAGAAAAATACTCATTTTACACTTGACAAATTAAAATAAATTATGTAATATATCAACAAAATGAGAAAAATACTCATAATAAGGTGGTGGACAATATGATTATTCAATTTACAGTTGGTAATTTTTTATCATTTAAAGAAAAAGTTACATTGAGCATGGTAAAATCTGCTAAGCATGAATTACCAGAAAATGTAATCAAAATAAATGATGATTTTGAATTACTAAAAAGTGCGGTAGTCTATGGTGCCAATGCAAGCGGAAAAAGTAATTTAATATATGCACTGAGTTTTATGAGATTTTTTACAATTTATTCAGTTAAAGCTTTTCAAGGAGGTGAAGAAATAGGAATAAACGGTTTTCTCTTAAATGAACAGACAAAAAATAAACCATCATTTTTTGAGATTGTTTTTATAGTTGATAATATTACATATAGGTACGGATTTGAAGCTGATAATAAAACAGTGCAAAAGGAATGGCTTTATTATACACCAAAAACAAAGGAAGAGAGATTGTTTTTTAGAGAGAGTCAAGAAATTAAATTGTCAGAAAACTTTCCTGAGGGAAAGGATAAAGAGACTAATACAAGGGAGAACTGTCTTTTCTTGACCGTAGTTTCTCAACTCAATGGCCCAATATCTTCTAAAATAATAAAGTGGTTTATGAAAATTCACACCAGTTCATACCCTAGTATTCATTCCATAATTTCAAGAATTGAAAGAGATCCAAATCTTAAGGAAGAAATTATGAAATTTGTATCTATCGCCGACAATGGAGTTAAAGATTTTAGAATGACATCAACTGACATTCCGCAAGAACAATCAAGTGAGGGTACTCCTCAAAAGAAAAAAAAGGAAACGGTAAAAAAAATAGTGCATTTTATTCATAATGTATTTAATGAAAAAAACGAGGTCAGCGGTGAACTGTCAATTGATCTAGATACTTTTGAATCAGAAGGCACAAAAAAAATGTTTGCGCTTTCGGTACCTATAATAAATGCTCTTAGAAACGGCGAGATACTATTAATTGATGAACTCGAAAACCATCTGCATACCAGGTTATTCAAACATATAATTAAACTTTTTAATTCATATTCAAATAAAAATAATGCGCAGCTTATTTTTGCTACACATAATTTGACTTGTATGAACAATGAATGTTTCCGAAGGGATCAGATATGGTTCACAGAAAAAAATAGTTTTGGTGAGTCGGGTTTGTTTTCTTTGGCAGATTATAAATTAGATGATAAAAAAATAAGGAATGATGCAATTTACAGCAAAGATTACTTACTGGGGAAATACGGTGCAGTTCCTTTTATCGATGATATAATTTTGTCTTTTAAGGAAAAAGATAATGAACCATCAAAGTAATCCGTATAGAAGACATGTCCCCCGGTATTCAATAAAAAAAGTATTAATAGTATGCGAAGGGGAAAAAACTGAACCAAATTACTTTAAAGCTTTTCAGACAAGCAGGGAATTAATCAGAGTAGAGGTTCTTGGCTTAAGAATGAATACGGATTCCTTGGTTCAATATGCGATTCAACTGAAAAAAGATGCAGAAATGAAAAAAGAATCATATGCCGAGGTTTGGTGTGTTTTTGACAGAGATTCATTTCCAGAACATAATTTTAATAGAGCGATTCAGATTGCAAAAAACAATCAGATAAAAAGAGTATATTCAAATGAATCTTTTGAAATATGGTATATCTTACATTTTAATTTTCACCAAACCGCTTGGGATAGGAATTTATATAAAAAAGAGTTAACTAAACTGCTTGGTTTTAAATATAAGAAAAATGATCCAAAAATGTATGCAAAATTAAAGGATAAACAGCCCATCGCTATTAAGCACGCTAAACAGCTTTTAGAGAATTACGGTGTCAATCACAATCCTGAATCAGACAATCCTTGCACCACGGTACATATATTGGTTGAGTTTTTAAATAACTATATAGAATAATATTTACTCGAAAAAACAGACCTATAGAAACGCTTATAGTATTAATATTGGAAAATGGGTTAACCGGAACAAGCAAACAAGATAAATAAAAAATAGGGACAACACACCCCATACTGTAGCGTCCAGTTTTAACTGGACGAGTTTTCTTGAAGACATCAAAGTCGCTCAAGAATCTAAAAATACGATAGAGTACCAGTCGTTAAGATTGTTGCAACAAGTCATAAATTTTTAGGTATTTTTGATTTCTCAAGGTTTCAATAGAAATTTTCAATAAAAAGGTAGAAATATATAATGCTTATAGATTGGCCAAATAAAGAAAGACGTGAATCTTTTGAAATAAAAAAATTTATAGAACATTATGAAATACATAAAAATAGAAAATTCACTATAGAAAACAAGCAGGAATGTCCAGATTATATTTTAATAGACTTTTCTTCGGGGAACCGTATTGGTATAGAACTATCATCAGTTTATATAGATAATCGAAGTATTCCGGATAAACATATAAAATCAGATAACTGTTATATAGCTGATGATGAAAATAAAATAAACCAATTAAAGGAACAAATCATTGAAAAAATTACTGAAAAAATAAAAAAAGCCCAAAAACATTATAACAAAAAATATCCTTTAATATTATCCATCTATATGAACGAATATGAATCAATTTATCTTGAAAAAGAAGATTTACAAGAATTTGTAGTAGAACATGAATCAATTTTCAGCAATATATATCCATTTTGCGAAATATTTTTTTGGAATTTACCAAACGATGGATTTGTGTCAGTAAAACCTTGTGAAAAAAATCAACTTCAGACATAGATTGACTTAACATTTCACTTTATTTTCAAATATGAAATGTCAAACACGGCATTTGAATCGTCATGGTACAATTTTAAATAGAAACTAAGTATGTCTATAGACAAAATTACAGAAGTTGCTGTATCTCTTTATGCAATAGCCCATTCTCAAATCACTCACATTATTGATTTTATTGATAAGATTTGCAAGAAAGACTTTGAGGAACATATAGAATTTGGTAAAGCTAAAAGAAATAAGATTGGTCTTGAATTTATGTTTTTTTTCCTTCATATAACTCATAGAATGGCGATAAGAATGCTAAAAGAAGAAACTGCGTGGGAATTAAAAGAAGAACAAAAGAAGATATTCATGAATCATACGATGAGCTCATTAATAGAGGATTTAGAATATAAGCGAAAGGAATTTGAAATAGCACTTGAATTAATGCTAAATGAAAGACAACTTGAGTATACTAAGTACAAAGAATTTCCTATGAAAGATGAAGGTTTAAAGGATACTCTACTTTGGGAATTTGGTAAACATATATCTGAAGCCGCTGGTTACCCCATGAATATTAGACTTATAATGGGGGCTTGTGAAGAAGCCTTTACATTTATTGACGCAATTAACTGGAAGGAATGGTTTAATAAATTTAAGAAATAAATATAAAAGAGTACAAGGAATATATGCAAAAGATTATCTTGTGTATTGATAATTACTTAACCAATATAGTCAATATATACAATTCTATGATTTATTCTTGATTTTAAATCATAGTTCCTTTGGAAAGAGTATCGGACATTGCCTAATATGATTTCTCAAATTTTCATCATAAATCTTGACTGCAAATATTGAATTAAACCATTGACTGTCTTCACTAAGCGACAGTATTTTAGCAAGTTTATAAGCATTGATTTTTGACTACAACATTAGAAATAAAATTAGTCAAGTCAAGTTTAGCAATTGACTATGTAAAAATAAACGACAAAATAGATAACCAGACCTGCCAGGAGATGTTGGGTGTTGACAGAGGTCGCACTTACCGGCTTTTAACCGAGTTAGTGAGAGAAGGTAAGTTGGTGCGTGAAGGCGATGGTGGTAGTAGCAGGGAAATGCGCATATCATATTTAACAGAAATCTTGATTGGGAATTTGAAATAAAAACTAACGACTTTGAGAATGTGGGGTAATCAAATAGTGGGCAAGATGTCTTAGAAAGCAATAATTAAGTGATGTGTCCCCAAAATTATGTGTCCCCAAAATTATATGCAATTTTTAATATCGCAGGAAGATATTGTAAATAACAAGTTTACCATAAAAGGTCCTGAAGCAAGACATTTAATTAAAGTTTTGCGGGCTGTACCTTATGAGAAAATCAGGTTGTTTGACGGTAAGGGCAAAATTTATTCGGGTGAAATAACAACCATTAAGAGAGATGTCTTGAGCGGGAAAATACTAAGTAAAATCCCCTGTAATACTAAAAAGTTTAAACTCAGACTTTTTGTTTCATTAATTAAAAATGAACGATTCCGCCTTCTGCTTGAAAAAGTTACTGAAGTCGGGGTAAATGAAATAATCCCTGTCATTACCAGCAGGACAGTTTTTGGAATACCAAAAGATAGAATTGATGAAAAGCACAGCAGGTGGCAGCGAGTCATACTTTCTGCTGTTAAACAATGTTGTTGTGAAAAAATACCGGAAATATTAAAACCCATTGCTTTTTCAGATATATTTTCATGTATTAAAGAGAATGAAATAACGTTAATCCTGTATGAACACGAGGAAAAAACAACTGTCAGGGAAGCCTTATCCATGTCAAAACCTGAAAGTCCGATTTTGAATTTAATAATTGGTCCTGAAGGCGGGTTTACAGAGGGTGAGGTTGATTATGCCAAAAAACATGGTTTTATCCCTGTAACTTTAGGGAATAATATATTGAGGGCAGAGACCGCTGCTGTTGTAGGATGTGCATTGATAAATTATGAAATACTACTTCAAAACTTACGGGTGTAGAGTTAACCAGTATGAAACACAACTCATAAGAGAACAATTTTGTAAAAACTCCCAAAATACAATTGTAGATGATATTGCTGATGCAGACGTCTGCATAATAAATTCCTGCACGGTCACACACAAAGCAGATGCTGACTGCAGGCAGATTGTCAGACGCATATTAAAGTTAAACCCTTTAGCACGGATAATCGTTACAGGCTGTTATGCCCTGAGTTCACCTGATGAAATCAAATCCGCATGCAAAAATTCACAGAGAGTTGAAGTTTGTCCTGACAAAGAGAAATTAATCGGGTCTTTGAAACATACGAATTATTTTTATGACCATCAACGTGCATTTTTAAAAATACAGGACGGCTGTGATGCGTTTTGCAGTTACTGTATAGTCCCCTATGTCCGCAGTAAACTCTGGAGTAAAGACAGAGAAACTGTATTTGATGAAATAGAAGTTTTGAGAAGAAACGATTACAGGGAAATAGTCCTGTGCGGGATAAGACTCGGTAAATATGGGACAGAAAACCATGGCTTGTATGACCTGGTGAAAGATATACTGACAAATTTCAGGGATATGAAAATAAAGTTTTCATCATTAGAACTTGGGGAAATTGATGAAAAATTAGTTGACCTTATCGGGGGTTCAAAAAATATTGTCCCATATCTGCACATACCTATGCAGTCCGGCGACGATAAGATACTTGAATTAATGAAACGATCTTACAGCAGAAAAGATTACAGTGAAAAAATTAAATATATAAAATCGCAAGTCCCCGATATATTCTTAAGTACGGATGTTATTGTCGGGTTTCCGACAGAAACCAACGAACAATTTTATAATACTTACAGGTTAATCAAAGAACTCAAATTTAATAAACTGCATATTTTTACATATTCGGACAGAAAAGGTACATCCGCGGAAAAAATTTATCCAAAGGTGAGTTCAATCGAAATTAAAAAAAGAGCAGGTATGCTCAGGGAACTTGGTGTTCAGTAATGATTGTCATGAACAACAACATAACATATCAACAAAACATTATTATAACCATAAGAACTCAACAATAAGGCACCTTTACTCTTCAGATAGTCATTGATTTTTCAATAAAAAATACAAAAACGTAGTGATCGCATTACTCGCGACTTTTTGAATTGCGAAAATTATGCGAAGACATCAATTGACACCTCACAATAAATTCACAAAACTTTCACAAAAACTTCGCATAGACTTCGCATTAATATGCTATAATATACTAAACAATATTTCAAATTTAGAGTTCAACTCACACGAGAAATATTAGGTAATTTATGAAAAATTTATTTATGACAACGTTGTCATACAAATTTATAATAAATTTTTATCGGTATTTATGACAACGTTGTCATACTACTTACAGGATGTGCTTTATGTCCACCACAATAGTACAAATTGCTAAAAGTTTAGGTGTTTCACCAATAACAGTTTCACGAGCTTTGAACAATCGCGGCTATTATATAAAAAAAGAGACGAAAGAAAAAATTCTCAAGAAAGCAGCTGAATTAAACTACCGTCCCAACCATATTGCGCGGAGTTTGAGAATTCGTTCCACCCATGCCATTGGTTTAATTCTTCCCGATATTAAAAACCCTTTTTTCCCTAATGTTGCCAGCAGTATAAATAAGATTGCTAACTCTAGAGAATACAATGTTATACTATGCAGTTCAGAGGGAGGCATCAATAAAGAAAAAAGTGAAGTATCCACTTTATTAAATCGCAGAGTGGATGGCTTGATTATCATTCCATCTGATTGTAATAACGGTTCAGATACTTACAAACAATTAAAAGAAACAAATATACCTTTTGTGTTGATGGATAGATATTGGAGAAATATAAACTGTTCCTATGTGGTTTGTAATGATATCTATGGAGCATATCTTGCTACAAGTTATTTGATTAAATTAGGTCATAAGAGAATTGCTCATTTTTCAGGTTCTATGATAGTTACTAGTGCAGAGAATAGATTAAAAGGATATAAAAAAGCATTGGAAGAGTACGAAATACCATATTCAGAAGAACTGGTTATCGAAACAGATGTAACCCAGGAAAGTGGTACAAGAGCAATGGAAATAATACTTGAACAAAAAGAAAATCCCACAGCAATTTTTGCATGGAATGACACTGTAGCCATAGGAGCGATGCAAGCGATAAAGTCTAAAGGATTAAAAATACCGGAAGATATATCACTGGTAGGATTTGATGATATAGATGTGTCTTCACTTTTATATGTACCTTTGACTACCATACATCAACCACAGGATGAATTGGGTGAAACATCAGCTAAGATTTTATTTGAGCAAATTGAAAACAAGGAAAATCCACAGATAAAACAGATTTTGCTTGAACCAGAATTAGTCGTGCGCAATTCATGTAAAGAAGTGACACAGTAAAAATGTTGTGCAGTGTTTCATCAAAAAGAAAGGAGTGAATATATTATGTCAATAAAAGTAATTTTAGACACTGATATTGGTTCTGATGTTGACGATGCTGTCTGTTTGGCTTATCTTCTTGCACAACCAGACTGCGAACTGCTCGGCATTACAACAGTTAGCGGTGAAGTTTATAAACGTGCAATGCTGGCAAGTGTTCTCTGTAAAGCTGCAGACAAAAAGATTCCAATTTTTCCAGGGTGTGAGGAACCACTTTTTGTTGCTCAGAAGCAAAAATATGCTCCACAGGCAGAAGTGCTGCAAAAATGGGAGCATGACAAGGATTTCCCAAAGGAAGAGGCTATAGAGTTTATGAGGCAGACAATTTACAAACATCCGGGAGAGATTGTCTTACTCACGATAGGTCCTCTGACGAACATAGCTATGTTATTCAAGAAAGATTCAAAAATTCCATCTCTTTTGAAAGGTCTTGTTATGATGTGCGGGGTTTTTACTACCCACCAACCCAGTGCACCTGCAATTGAGTGGAATATTACTTGCGATCCTCATGCGGCAGACATAGTGTACAATAGTGATGTTAGTGTCCACCGTTCAATTGGACTGGATGTAACAATTGAGGTGGTTATGGGCATAAAACAGTTTAAAGAGAGATTTCATTCGGGTCTCCTTAAGCCGGTATCGGATTTTGCTGAGGTTTGGTTCAGGCAGACTGATAAAACTACATTTCACGACCCTCTGGCAGCAGCAACAATTTTTGATGAAAAAATCTGTGTTTTTAAAAAGGGGATTGTTGAAGTGGAACTTTCAGATGAGAAATTGAGAGGAACGACACGCTGGACACCGGATGTCCCTGACAAGAGACATGAAGTTGCACTTGAGGTGGATAGTTCACGGTTTTTTGAGCATTACTTTTCTGTGTTTTCAAAGTTAACATAATTTTATATATTCATTATACCTTAAGAGAGGTTATAAAGATGTCTACTCGACAAAAAGTATTGATATTAATATTTTATGTTATTTCTATCTATTTTCTTTCCAATACATCTGTTATAGGAAAAGAGAATAATAAATACATTCTTAAAAATGGCTTTTATTTTTTAGAAATAAAGGATGGTATTATAAAAATATTAAAAGTAGACCCTCTGGGGAAAGAGAATTATGGAAAAAATGTATTAATTTCAGGATTTGGATTACCACAACTAAAACGATTAAAACCATTCAAAAATGTAACTTACGAATTTAATGATAAAAAATTAAGAATTGAAAATATAAAATTCTCTTTAATTTCAGATTATAGTTATGATTTTATTCAGTGGCCAATAGAACTGTCTACGTCTACTCTTGGACAAATATTTTTAGTAAAATCACCTGGATTGTATAAAATTGGTGCCAAAATTACTAATTATGGGAATGTAGACTCTTTAGTAAAATTAACTCTTAGAAAAGATGGGCCGGAAGGAAATATTATAATTTCTAAGGATATTTATGTAGAAGGAGACAACTGCTGGTACGATTTGAATTTTCCTATTCAACAAGAAGGGGTATACTATTTGGAAATGGAAAAACTTGAAGGTAGGGTTGGTTGGTTTACTGGAGTGAAAAATTGGTCTGAACATGAGGAAGCATATTGTGATAAAAAGAGATGTAATTTAGATCGTATATTTAGATATTCAACAAATAAGCAAGTAAATGGCATATGGAGTATAGAGCTTAATAATAACATTCTTCATTGTGAATTTAATTGTGAGCAAGATGAAAATAAACATATTAAGAACGAGTTAGTTTACTATTTTATTGCTCCATGGATTAAAAATGGATATGATACTTCTGAAAAAGACAAAATTTTATTTAAGCGTTTTGTTGCAGAGAATGACCAGTATCTTCCTATTGAGCAATTCAAGCGGCGACCATATCAAGACCAACTCCGTCCCACAGAATGGTTAGAATGTGTTGGAAATAATAATTACAATTTACGATTTGAATTTGGAAAAGAAAAGGGTTATATTAGTTGGATAATGGATAAAAAGCAAATGAATTTTATTATCTACAGTAATAAGTTTGATTTAAAAATATTACCACAAAGAAATTTAGTCCCTTCTCATTATCCAATTTTTTTCTCTTCTGACCTTCAGGTGGATATACTTCTCAATGAATTTTACTATGGACATGGATTTAATTTTCCTGCAAGTGATGCACCACATCCAGAATGGCGAGAATGGTTAGGTTTAGAATTTTGTTGGACTAATACTAAGTTTCGTGATATTCGTCGTGATACATCAACTATAACTGTTGATAAAGATGGATACGTACATACTTGGTATAAAAATAAAGGATGGACTTTTCCAAATCCAACAGACTACGATACTCGCCATTTTAATACTAATGCTATGTTAATTCTCGGCCTTTATAGATATTTTGTTTGGACCGGTGATTTTGAATTTTTAAACTCAAATATAGAGATGTTAAGAAAAGTTATGCAATATCAATTGGAGAATCTTCATGGAAAAGATGGTTTATTAATTATTGATTCTCCATATCATACTGGAAAAGACAAAAGTCTTAGTTCTAATTATTGGGATATTTTGCCATTTGGATATAAATCTGGCTATGAGAACATATACTTCTACTATTCATTAAAAGTTATTGCATATTTTAATGCATGATGGACAGCGTTTTAATACCATGATGGACAAGATTTTAATCATGATGGACAAACCCTAAAACCTTCAAAAAAA
>Ga0210051_1001011_pt1 | contig 28047 bp, 28 predicted proteins | sample CryGey092014_all_FD_185464 | JGI IMG/M metagenome (GOLD analysis project Ga0210051, IMG submission 185464) | Groundwater microbial communities from aquifer - Crystal Geyser CG23_combo_of_CG06-09_8/20/14_all (SPAdes) (version 2) | ecosystem: Environmental > Aquatic > Deep subsurface > Groundwater...
ATAAAATCCCTCCGATTCATCCCTGCCTCCTTTTCTATGACAATCTGCTTTTAATTTCTCTCGCCAATTCTTCCAGTGTAAACGGCCTGCCGTCGTATCTATTGATGAATCCATTGAATGAATAGCCTGTTTCCGCTTTCATCAGCCTTGCAAACTGGCCTGTTGCATTATTTTCTACGCAGATAGTTATTTTTGCATTTTTAAGAATATTCAGATAATCAAACTTATCAGTTAATGGGAAAGGATACATCTCGCTGAAATGAAGCATTGCAATACCCCCCTTGCCCCCCTTGATAAGGGGAGGATGGGGGGGTGATAATTCGTCAACCGCCTCTTTCATTATTCCATAATTAGAGCCCCACCCTGCTATTATTACTTCCGGCTTATTATCTCCGTAAAGAGTCGGCGGCTCCATCTCCTTCTTAATAAGAGGCAATTTTTTAAACAGCCTTTTATCCACCATTTTTATTCTGGTCTCCGCATCCTCAACAATATGCCCTTCCTCATCATGCTCATCGCTGTCTGTTATGACAAGATGTTCTGCATCTCCGGGAATTCCCATAGGCGATACGCCTGTATCCGTATATGTATGTCTTTTATACTCTTTAAGATTTTTGAATGCATCACCGCGCAGCCTGTAATCAGTGTATTTAATTTTCTCCAGATTAAATTCTTCAAAGGTCCATTCCGAATCAGAAAGATACTGGTCAAAGATGATTATTGCCGGAATCTGATATTTCTCGGCAAGCTCAAAGGCCTTGTTCGTGAGATAAAACGCCTGCTCAGGCGTGCCGGGCGCAAAGATGACTCTCGGAAATTCTCCATGCGCTGTGTGCAATGCAAACAAGAGGTCTCCCTGCTCTGTCCTGGTCGGAAGTCCCGTGGCAGGCGCAGGCCTTTGCCCGAGAGCTATAACAACAGGCGTTTCGGTCATGCCTGAAAGGGAAAGCCCCTCAACCATTAAAGCAAAACCTCCTCCTGCCGTGCCTGTCATTGACCTGACGCCGGCAAATGATGCGCCAAGCGCCATATTGATTGCAGCAATCTCGTCCTCTGCCTGCTCCACGATAATTCCGAATTCCTTTTCCTTGCCTGCAATATAATTCATAATGCCCGTTGAAGGGGTCATGGGATATGCAGAATAAAATTTGCATCCTGAAGCAATAGCGCCTAACCCGATTGCCTCAACCGAACTTATCAGCATCTTAGGCTTCAATGGCGAGTCGGCAACTGCCGGAGAAAAAGAACACCGCATACAATTCTTAACGGCAAAATCATGTCCTGCCATTGCAGCATTCACATTTGCCTTTATGACGTCTTCGCCTTTTTTCCAGAATGTATCTTTTATAATCCCAAGCAGTATACTGAGTTCCATCCCGAGCATCCCAAGCACTGCTCCGGTCGCAACCGTATTTGCCATTATCTTGCTGCCTCCGCTTTCTACGGCTAATTTAATGAAAGGAATGTCAAGGAAATGGGAGTATTTATCTGATAATCCCCCCATCCCCCCTTTAGTAAAGGGGGGCGAGGGGGGATTATTTCCGAATTCCTGTTTCAGCGCAGTTGAGTCATATATTATCTGGCCTATAGCGGTCAGTTCCTTTTCGTGCCGTTCAATGCTTTCTTTATCAAGGGCCACAAGAATATCTACCTTCTCCCTTGAAGCCATTACGGGCTTATCCGAAAACCTTATCTGATAGAAATTATGGCCGCCTCTTACGCGGGATTCATAATCCTGATTGGTAAAAACATGAAAGCCTGTCCTTGAGAACACCTTTGCAAGCGTGTCGCCGACAGTCTGTATCCCCTGCCCTGCCTCACCGCCTATCTTTATTGAATAGTCCACTTGTTCACCAATAACCCTCGTTAATCATGGGAATTGCCTTTGAGCGGTTTTATTTTGCCGATAGTCATACAACCTTTGTTAAGGGGGACACAAGGGGGTTGTGAGGCAAAATACCTCGGAGGGCGAAGCCCGAGAATGAGCGAAAAGGTTGTTCCCATGATTAAACCTACTTTTTCACAAAACTTCCCTTAAACTTGTTCAGCCACATGATATGGCTCTTCTCTTCATTTATAATCTCATCAACAATATCCTTTTCCTTAATTACATTTCTTATCTCATAAAAATAGAGAAGTGTCTCTTTTTCAAAACCCAGGGCAAAATTAACTGCAGCGCCGATTGATTTTACATGCTCAAGCGAAGGCAGGGACTTATTTCTGCCCAGGAAGAACTCCGATTCAACAATAGCCCTGAGATACTGCGATACCTCTTCCCACCCTTCAGGTTCTTCGGCGCCTGTTATCCCCTTCAATTCAGAAAAAGTCTTTTCATGCCTCAGTTCCTTTTGCGCAAGAGTCTCAAAGAGTTTTTTAAAGGCCTCATCCTTTTCAAACTTCTTTGCCATTGAAGAGTAAAACTGATAGCCGAGCCTCTCTGCCTGAACAGCCTGTTCAATAACCTCATTTACTGAAAACTTTTCCATGTTTCCCCCTTACATTAGTGAATAGTCGTTAGTGAAATAGAAGATATTATAGACATGCGTCTTACTTAAGAGTTTAGATTATTTTTTTGACGTCGTCAATAGTAACAATGCGCCCGGCTATAAGGAGCTCTAATAAAATAAATCCGCCGCAGGGCAAGGCCTTTCCCTCTTGAAGTATGAAGTCGCAGTCAGACTCATAAAATGCGCATGAAGCGCACATATTCCGGATAAGCTTTTCTCCTGCGGCAATATCTGAAACCTGTCCGGATTTATCAAATGGAATTTCCCTTCCGCTCTCAATTAACTTTTTTATCACGATAAAACCCATACAGGCGAGTTCGCTGTCTTTTGAAGGCTTATAATATGAACAAAAATTTTCGCAAAGTTTTTTGTTCAGCTCTGAGTTTTCCATCATTCCCAAATAGCGCTCACTCTTTTCTATCTTTATCCAGCAGTCCCCTTATTTTCTTTAAAAGTTCAGTAGGTGAAATAGGTTTTATAATAAAGTTCAACTCTCTTTTAGCTGCGCCTGCTATGCTCCTTCTGCTTAAAAAATCCGCAGGATAACCGCTTGAAAAGAGCGCTTTCATCTCCGGCTTTATCTTCTTTATTATCTCATAAACCTCTTCGCCGCTCATCTTAGGCATTATCATATCAAGGAAAACAACTCCAATTCTATCTTTATTATCCATAAATTTATTTATCGCATCTTCTCCGTCAACAGCCTCTATCACATTATAACCGTATTCCTCCAGAACCTCCTTAACAATTTTCCTGACATCACCTTCGTCTTCCGCCACAAGCACCGTTTCTGTGCCGGCCAGCGCCAACTTTGTTCCGCTCGCATCAGAACCGGAAATATCCGCAATCCGCATCCCTGAATTAACAGCGGCTATAGGCAGATATATCTTAAATGTTGTGCCTTTGCCGGGTTCACTGTAACAATTGATATAGCCATTATGCTGTTTGATTATACCGTATACTATTGAAAGGCCGAGCCCTGTGCCTTTACCTGCTTCCTTTGTTGTAAAGAACGGTTCAAAAATCCGCTGCCTGGTTTCATCGTCCATACCGCAGCCGCTGTCCGTAACTGATATAAGAGCATACATTCCGGGTTTGCCGTAACCATGGACCTTCTCATATTCTTCATCAAATTCTACAAGCCCTGTCTCTATGGTTAACAACCCGCCATCAGACATCGCATCACGGGCATTCGCTGCGAGATTCATCAGCGCCTGCTCCATCTGCCCTGCATCGGCCAGGACAATTAACTCCCCCAACCCCTCTCTTAAATTAAGATGGGGCGCCGAAGGCGGGGGCGTTATTACCCTCAACTCTATGTCTTCTCCTATGACCCTTCGCAAAAGCCCTTCCACCTTTCTTATTATTTCATTTATATCAACAGGCTGGAGCGATAAGAGTTGTTTTCTGCTGAAGGTAAGGAGGCTCCTCACAAGAGCCGCCGCCCTCTCTGATGAGGCAAGTATCTGGTCAACATGGGCCCTCAGAGGGTCGTCTCTGCCCATTTTCATCTGCAATATGCCGGCATAGCCCACTATTACTGTAAGGATATTATTAAAATCATGCGCTATCCCCCCTGTCAGCGTACCGACAGCCTCCATTTTCTGGGCATGTCTCAACTGTGCTTCAAGCCCGGCAACCTGCTGTGAAAGTTTTTTTAACTCATCATTGTTATTACTCAACATTGCCTCCTCCGCCTGAGGCGGATGTTACACCCGCAGTCAAATATTGTGCACTTCTACTTAACTAAAAGTTAAGTGGAGCTTACATTTGTGGGCAAAAGTCATATCATGCTTCCATTCACAAAATTAACGATTCTCTGCCTGTCTTCTTCCTTAATTTCTGAAAATTCCACGCCCACCTGATACCTATTTTCTCCTTCCTCAAAGCTATCCTTTGCTATCCCTCTTGTCCATGATGCTTTCGCAACAACATGCACGGAGAAAATAATATTTTTGCCGCTGGTTGAAGGCTGGTATATCTCCAGTTCAAGCTCGCTGCCTGCAGGAATATCCCTGTCTGTCTCAAACATTAACCCGCCTCCGCTTATGTCTCTGGTAAATGCCTTGAATTCATCCGCATGGTTTGCCTTCAAAGAGCCGAGGATAAAAATATTGTCTTCCAGCCTGAGGAATTTTCTTCTTTCTGCATACCGAGATATTTCCATGCCCATTTTTATTATTTTCTACACCTCCTGAATTTATTTTAAGGATAACGGAAAACAATCCAGAGCAATTTAGCTTCAGTCTCACCGATATTTTTTACCTTTTGAATCTTCTGCGCGCATGTGCAATAAATGCTGTCTCCTTCTTCAAATATCAGATTTTCCTTATCACACAGAAATTCTAACTTACCCTTAAGCGCCACCCCGAATTTATCTCCAGACGAATAGGTTAATTCCATTGCTAACTCAGAATCAGGCGGCAGGGTAAAAATCTGCGGCTGCACATTTATATTTAAAAAACCCGAAGCCAGCGTCTCACAAACCACCTTCTTATCTTTATGGACAAATCTCTTATCTCTCCCTTTTCTGACAAAGACAACTTCTTTATGCTCATTATCGTCAAAAAAGCGGCTTATTCTTGTGTTCAGGGCATGAGCTATTTTCTCCAACGAGTTAACCGAAGGGGACGCAAGCGCTCTTTCTACCTGTGAGAGAAAACTCGGAGTCAAGCCCGTCTTTTTTGACAGTTCTTTTAATGTAACCTTCTGGCGCAGCCGCAAGTCATTTATCCTCTGTCCTATCTTCATTTTCTTACCCCGCCTTTAATACCAGGTTATCTGTCTCAAGCTCTATTTCCACTCATTATTGGCGTCAATAGCTTACACCTATACGTATCTAATACCACACCTGCCATTTTTTAGCTGGGTTACCCGATATCAATCAGTCCCTGTTCAATGGCAACCGCAACAGCGTGCGCCCTATTTACAACACCAAGTTTTTTCATAATATTTTTCGTATGGAATTTTATGGTTCTCACGCTGATGTGCAGGATTGTTGATATATCCCACGAACTCTTGCCCTGCCGCAGCCAGTTGAGCACCTCAATCTCTCTTTTGGATAGTGAACGAATATTGCCTGCGCTGCCTTGATCAATTATACGTATTATCGCATGATGCAGGTGCGGAATAATAAGTTCCAGTATCATCTCCGTACGGGCGTTGTATTCTACTGAATTACCGGATATGGAAAGTAAACTGCCTGTATTGCCTGCTGGGTTTTTCTGCCCATGGGTAAAACCATCTCTAAGTCCAAAATCTTCTGCATGAAATACAAATTCTTTTGAAGTGGAGCGCTTCCTGAAGGTATCTTTCCACCGCTGGAGATTGAAACTGGTAAAGTTCTCCTTAACAACGTTATCTATTTTAAAGAATTCTTTCTCTGCATAAAGTTTAAGCCAATCTGCAGGATAATTCAGATTTATAATCTTGTATGAAAGTATATTGCCGCAATCATCTGTCCTTGCCGCGCCACTAACCGCAAAGTCATACGAAATCACTTCATGCAGTTTATTCACAAGTCCTTTAAAATCTTCTTCGTTTGAACAAAGGAGGCTTGTGTGGATTAACTCCAGCAGAGTAATGGCGTCTCTCTTGGACAATAACTTATTGAAAATCATACTATTCCTGCTCCTGCGATAGTAAACCGCTTAATGCAGAATGTCCAAATTTAACCCGTCGTTATAAACTGACCATATCAAAAAATACTCCATCTGTCAAGGGATGCTGCCTTTTCCTGAGGTTTTACCGAACAGAAGTTGCACTTTGTGTATAATAAAAACATGAACTATTTTCTCACTAAGGAAGCCGTCCTCAAATGGCTTGAAACCCCTTCTGTATATCACATCAAAAGGGACGAACTCTACGAGCTTGACAACGAGGCTTTTAAATTCCTTAAAAAATTTCAAAATAATCCCCCCTCGTCCCCCTTTAGCAAAGGGGGGATGGGGGGATTTTCTAAAAATGAGAATAAATTTATTGATTACTGCATCAAGGAAGGCATCTTAACAACAGAGAAAAATTTACTGAAACGCCCGCACGTTATAAAATCGCCTAAGCCTTCTCTCCGTTACCTTGAACTGCAGATTACAGACAGATGCAATCTGAGGTGTAAGCACTGCTATATTAAGCCCTCCTCGCCCCCCTTTAGTAAAGGGAGGATGGGGGGATTTGAGCTTTCATTAAGCCGGATAAAAAAAGTCCTGAGCGAATTTGAGGAGATGCAGGGATTAAGGGTTCTAATCACGGGAGGCGAGCCTCTGACCCACAGCAGATTTACAGAAATTAACGCGATGCTCCCTCAGTTCTTCATAAGAAAAATATTATTTACAAACGGTTTGCTCTTAAATAAAAAAATCCTTAAGAATCTTAATGTGGATGAAATCCAGATAAGCATAGACGGTCTTGAAAAAGCGCACGACTCACTTAGAGGCAAAGGGACTTTTAAGAAGGCAATTGAAGCTGTCAAAAATGCAATAAATACAGAATTTGAAGTATCTGTCTCAACGATGGTTCATCCTGCAAATCTCGGAGATTTCGATAAGATGGAAGCATTGTTTAAAGGGCTGGGAATAAAAGACTGGACAGTAGATGTGCCTTGCATAACCGGAAGATTAGAAAAACATACTGAAGTCCAGATAAGTCCGGATAAGGGCGGAAAATACCTCGCCTACGGCTATGGAGACGGGCTGCATTCAGGCGCATCGGGTTTTGCCTGCGGGCTGCACCTGATGTCTGTGACGGCAGACGGCAGGGCTGCGAAATGCACGTTCTACGCAGACAGAGATGCAGGCAATATAAAGGACGGCCTCGGAGAATGCTGGCAGAGAATAAAACCTATAAAACTTAGTGAATTGAAATGCGACTGTAAACATATTGAAATATGCAGGGGGGGATGCAGGTATAGGGCTAAACTCCTCGGCGATTCAATGGGAAAAGACCTTTACAGATGCGCCTTGTATAACCACCCCTTTAATTCCCCTCCTTAATAAGGAGGGGAGCACGAAGTGCGGGGTGGTAATTCGGGACTGTCCCCGTCGGCTTTCTTACAGCCTTCCTGAGCGAATTATAGAAATAATCAGCCAGATGCCAAGCAAAAAGGCAAAGCCGAACGCTGACAGGCCGAGAATGGAAAACCCGTATATCTTGGGGCCGACGCCTGTTGCATGCATTATGGCGGAACTCAGGAGAATAGAACTCACAATCAGGCTGAATGAAATCCTGTTGCTTGCCTTGTCCATATCCCTTATAAATTTCTCAAGGCCGATATGCGTGAGTTTCATATGAATATCGTCCTTTAAAACCTTTCTTATAATCTGTTTCATCTGGCGGGGAAAGATCACAACAAAGTCTCCTATCTCTTCTATACTCTTTTTGGTCTTTTCGTATATCCTTGAAGGACTCAGCTTTTCCCTGACAAGTTTGGAGGCGTAAGGCTCTGCGGCTGCGATGAAATCAAAATCAGGGTCCAGTTCTCTTCCTATACTCTCAAGAATCAGCATCGCCTTATTAACAAGGAGCAGGTCTGAAGGAATCTTCATGTTATGCTTCATTGCCAGATGCGTTACAATGTCCATATACTCGGCAAAATTTATTTCTTTCAGGGTCAATCCATAGAGCGGCTCCAGAAAATAAACCAGGTCTGACTTGAAATCCTTTCTGAAGGCAATTAAATCAACCTCTTCAGGAACAAGCCCGAGTTCTATATACTGGTCAATCAGCCTGTCAAAATCCTTATTTATAAGCGCCAGAAATGTATTTGCCATCGTCTCTTTCATCTCATCCGTAACCCTCCCGACTATCCCGAAGTCCATAAATCCTATCAGCCCTTCAGACATTGCGAAAATGTTTCCCGGATGAGGGTCTGCATGAAAGAACCCGTCTTCAAGCACCATCTTGAAATACGCATCAACGCCGTTCTTAGCAAGCTCTCTCCTGTCAAGCCCCATCCTTTCTATCGCAGGGATGTCGTCAATCCTTACTCCGTCTATCCTTTCCATCGTAAGAATCTTTTCGGTGGAAAACTCACTGTAGATTTTCGGGATATATATATGGGGACTGTTCTCAAAGTTTTTCCTGAAGCGCAAACAGTTCTTTGCCTCCTCCGAGAAATCCAATTCCTTTCTGATAGTCCTGGAAAATTCCTCCACAATGCCTATCGGATTAAAAAACCTGCTCTCAGGGATATGCTTGTCCATAAGCTGGGCTATTGTCGTAAGGATATTTATGTCTGTCTCTATCTGCTCTCTTATATCAGGCCTCTGCACCTTTATTATCACATCTCTTCCATCAAGGAGTGTCCCGTAATGAACCTGTGCAATTGATGCGGCAGCGCCCGGTTCAGCCTGAAATTTTGCAAATATCTTATCAATCGGAAGCTGTATCTCTTCCACTATAATTTTCCTTGCCTCATCAGAAGGAAAAGGCGGAACCTTATCCTGAAGCTTCTTAAACTCATTGGCAAAAGGCGCAGTAATAAGGTCGGGCCTGGATGAAAGAAGCTGGGCGAGTTTGATAAAACTTGGGCCAAGTTCTGCGAATGCCATTCTAAGTCTCTCAGGGACTGTCGGCCCTTTCACTACCGGCCACTGCCCGAAGGTCTTTAGCCTTTTCTTGAGAGAGACATATCTGTGGAGGCGAAGCTGGTCTATTATGTGTCCGAACCCGTACTTAAGAAAAACATTAATAATCTGCCTTACTCTGTTAATATTCTTATATGTGCTCCTGAGTTTCAGCAGACTGAAAGGCATGGCCTATTCTTCCTGCCCTTCTTCCTTTACTCCTTCCAGTTTCTTTAACCTATTAGAGAGGTTCAGGATTTTTTTATTGAGCTTCTCTATGTCGTCCTTTGTGGAAAGATTCATTTTTTCCAGAGTCTTTGACAATATCTCCGAAAAATTTTTAGAAAAGCCTTCCGTGCCCTTCTCAGCCTTTTCAGTCCACTCTTTTACGAGTTTTGCGCCTTGTGATTCGCTTAGCTCGCCTTTTTTAATAAGCTCGTCAATGAACTCATTTACCTTCTGCTGCATGCCCAAACCCGCAAGCAGAGCGCTCCTTATCGTTTCAAAAACTGTCATAAACACCTCCGTTTTTAGGGGCCAGGTATCAGGTTTCAGTCTGACACCTAATACCTAACACCTAATACCTTTCTTAACCATATCGTACACTGCTTCAAGCGCCTTGTCCAATTTTGCAATGTCTTTTGTGCCGCCCTCTGCCATTTCGGGCTTTCCTCCGCCTCTGCCGCCTGCAGCCTCAGCAACCTTTTTAAGTATCTCTCCAGCCTTAATCTTCTTAGCCAGGTCTTTTGTGACCATGGACAAAAACGACGCCTCACCGTTCTTAACGGATGCAAGAACAATAATGCAGGAGCCGAGTTTATTTTTTAAATTGTCTGCAATAATCCTTAAATCCTTTTTTCCAAGGCCGTCAACCCTGTGTGAAATAACCTTCATGCCGCCTATATCTCTTGCCTTCTCTATGAGCGCTGCTGAACTTTCAAACGCCGCCCTGCCTTTGAGCGTCTCTAATTCTCTTTCCAGCTCTCTCATATCAGCAAGAAGCCTTCCTACCCTTTCAAACGGTTTCTCCGTCTTAAGCATATCCGAGATTTTTGTTAGCTCTTCTTCCTTCTTTCTGAAATGGTCAAGGGCAGAGATTCCTGTCAGCGCCTCTATCCTTCTAATTCCTGATGCAACGCTTCCCTCTGAGACAATGACAAATGGGCCTATGTCTCCGGTTGCCTTGCAGTGAGTGCCGCCGCAGAGTTCAGAGCTGAAACCCGGCGCCTTTACAACTCTGACTATTTCACCGTATTTTTCTCCGAAAAGAGCTGTCGCTCCTGATGCAACCGCATCTTTTATATCCATTACCGAAGTCTCAACATTAATGTTCTCAAGAATTTTCTGGTTAACCGCATCCTCAATCTCCTTTATCTCTGCGCCGCCGAGTGGAAAAAAATGCGTAAAATCAAACCTGAGCCGGTCAGGAGCAACAAGTGAACCTGCCTGTTTTACATGCTCGCCGATTATATTTCTCAACGACGCCTGAAGGAGATGCGTTGCGGTGTGGTTTCTCATTACCGCCTTTCTTTTCACAGCATCAACACTGCATGTCACCCGGTCCCATACCTTCAATTTTCCATCTTTGATTTTTATGATATGTGAATGCAGCCCCTCAATAACTTTTTTGGTATCTGCAACAAAGGCCCTGAATCCTCCGCCTGAGGCGGATGACGTCATCTCGCCTGTATCTCCAACCTGGCCTCCGGATTCACCGTAAAAAGGAGTTTTATCCAGAAAAACCTCTACTTCTTCGCCTTTAGAAGCCTCCCTGATAACCTTCCCTTCCTTCAGCATAGCCTTAACAATTGATTCGGTCTGCATTGAATCATAACCGACAAACTCAGTCTTGCCTATCTCGGAAAGCAGTTCTCTATATATGGATGAAACAGCCTCTTCCTCTCCGACCCATGAAGCCCTGGCCCTTTCCCTCTGCATCTCCATCTCTCTGTGAAACCCGTCTTCATCCAGAATGATATTGTTGTCGGATGCAATGTCTCTTGCCAGGTCTATGGGAAATCCGAATGTGTCATAGAGCTTGAATATCTCAGCTCCCGGAACTGACTTTAATCCAGCCTTCTTTGCAGCCGCAATTACTTCATCTATTATCTTCATGCCCTGCTCAAGCGTCTTGGAAAAACGCTCCTCTTCAAATCTAAGCACCTTTGCAGCCCTTTCCTTTTCATCAAGAAGTTCAGGATACGCATCACCAACAGAATCAGCCGCAGGCTCAACAAGCTTATAGAGCGCGGGGTCATTGACGCCAAGAAGTTTTGCGTGCCTTGAAGCCCTTCTTATAATCCTCCTGAGTACATAACCCCTTCCTTCATTGGACGGCATAAGTCCCTCAGAAATGAGAAATGAAATCGCTCTGATATGGTCGGCAATAACCCTCATGGATGCATCGGTCTCAGCGCTCTTTCCGTAAGTTGTATGCGCAAGCTCTGATATTGCGGATATTATGGGCATGAATAAGTCAGTATCAAAATTATTAAGCTTCCCCTGTAAGACAGCGGCTATCCTTTCAAGCCCCATTCCTGTATCTATGCTCGGCTTTGGGAGGGGCGTAAGATTCCCTGATTCATCTCTGTAAAACTGCATAAAAACAAGATTCCACAGCTCAAGAAACCTGTCGCAGTCGCATCCCACACTGCAATCAGAAGCGCCGCACCCGACATGCTCTCCCTGGTCAATGATTATTTCAGAGCACGGACCGCAGGGGCCGGTATCCCCCATCTGCCAGAAGTTGTCTTTAGCTCCGAGACGAACAATCCTGTCAGGAGAGATGCCTGTCAATTCCTTCCATAGTCTTTCAGCCTCGTCATCCTTTTCATAAACAGAGACCCAGAGCCTGTCCTTCGGGAGTTTAAATATGCCTGTAAGCAATTCCCACCCGAATAGTATCGCATCTTTTTTAAAGTAATCGCCGAATGAAAAATTCCCGAGCATTTCAAAAAAAGTGTGATGCCTTGAGGTATGCCCTACATTTTCAAGGTCGCTGTGCTTGCCGCCTGCCCTCAGACATTTCTGGCACGAGACGGCCCTGGTGTACTGCCTTTTCTCTTCTCCCAGAAAAACGGATTTAAACTGCACCATCCCTGCATTAGTAAAAAGCAGCGTAGGGTCGTTCTTCGGTATAAGAGACGAGCTTCTTACTATCTCATGGCCTCTGGAGGAAAAATAATCCAGAAATGCCTTTCTTATATCTTTGCTTTTCATTTACGCCTGAATCCTTATCTTTAAAACTAAAAACTTTATTTTTTAATTACTCCGGGTTCATTGCTTATGATGTGCATAAGCTTCCCGTCAACGAATATGAGCTGCGTCTTCAAAATCAAGGTTCTTGTGTATATCCACTCTTCCCTGTATTTATTGCCCTCTGACGGCTTCAGCACATTAATTTCTGAAGGCGAACCCCAGGCATACCTGACCTGCTGCTGTGTCATGCCCGGCGCAATCTCGCTGCGTTTAATATTTTCCTGTATCGCCGCAGGAAATCCTTTTACCTCATCAGGCGAATATCTTACAGCGTTAACACAACCCGGAACCAGAAAACAGAGAGCGGAAGTTAAAACACATAAAGCTGCCGCGTTTTTCCTCATTGATTTACTCCTCCTTTTTTTTAAATTGTCTTAGCGTCCTGCTGATTGTACTAAAAGAATACCCTTTTCTGACAAGAAATCTCCACATCTTCTTCTTAATTTCCTCCTCGGAATAATTTTCAATACTTTTTAATTTTTTATTTACAGCCTTCTCGGCTCTGATTATCTCATCAGAGTCATCATCAGTAAAGGCGTCGCTTATTAACCCCTCAGGTATCCCCCTGCGCTTAAGAAATATCCTGACCCCAAGATTGCCGAGCAGTTTTGCATCCTCAGCAATTCTTCTGAGGGATAAGGCAAGCGCGGTATCATTTATAAATCCTTTCTCGCTTAAATGGTTGATTGCCTGCTGTATAGTCTCCTCTGAAAAACCCTTCCACTTGAGCTTATCCGCAAGTTCTTTCGCACTCCTGTCCCTATAACTCAGGAGCCTGTAAGCGTAACGAACCGCATCCTTTTTATCCTCATTAGAAAAACTCATCTTTATATGGTCTATTCATATTAATTTGTTTATCCCCTCTTGCCGCCGGGGTTTACTTACTGAATCTCTCAATCTTCATCTGGCCCTTTTGAGACTGTGACGCCGACTCGAATGAAAGGTCGCTTGTAGATTGAATGCCTTTCACCTTGAGCGCAAAATCATCCGCGTTAGTCGCTCCCCTAAGAGCCTCCTCATACGTAATAAGCCCGGACTTATAAAGCTTGAAGAGAGACTGGTCAAAGGTCTGCATATTATAATGAACGGCGCCCTGAGCAATAACATCAGTCAGCAGCCTTGTCTTATCAGGGTCAATTATGCAGTCCTTAACCGTCATTGTAGCGACAAGCGTCTCAACCGCAGGAACCCTGCCTTTGCCGTCAGCCCGCGGCATAAGCCTCATTGAGATTATTCCTTTAATGACTGACGCAAGCTGCATCCTTACCTGCTTGTGCTGAAACGGAGGGAAAACAGATATTATCCTGTTTATTGTCTCCATCGCATCAATCGTATGAAGGGTGCTGAGCACAAGATGCCCTGTCTCTGCTGCGGTAAGAGATATCTGTATTGTCTCAAAGTCGCGCATTTCGCCCACGAGAATTACATCAGGGTCCTGCCTGAGCGCCGCCCGCAAGGCCTTGCTGAAAGACTCGGTGTCAGTGCCGACCTCTCTCTGATTTATGATGCTGCTCTTATCCCTGTGCAGATATTCTATCGGGTCTTCTATCGTTATAATGTTGCTTGTGCGATTCATATTGATATAATCAATCATTGAGGCAAGCGTCGTTGACTTGCCGCTGCCAGTTGTGCCTGTAACCAGTATAAGACCGCGCGGTTCAAGCGATATCTTTTTAAGAATATCAGGCAGCTGCAGTTCCTCTATGGTTGGAATCCTCATGGGTATCACCCTGAAGACCACGCCGACAGCTCCCCTCTGGACAAAGGCATTGCACCTGAACCTGCCGAGCCCGGGGATGCTGTATGCCAGGTCCAGGTCATTTTTCTTTTTAAAAATCTCTCTCTGCCCGGGGCTCATCACAGATAATGCAATCTTGACCGCATCTTCCGAAGAAACCTTATTTGCAGGAGCCATGTGCAGCAGCTCGCCATTGACCCTCATTATGGGTGGAGAGCCGACCTTTATATGAACGTCAGATGCATTCTGAGCCACAGCGCTTTTAAGGAGTTCATTTACTTCCATTGTATTTCCTCCACTTTAGGTTTCAGGTTTTAGGTTCCAGGTTTTAGGTTGTTACTGACACCTGATACCTGATACCTGTTTTTCCTGATTCCTGCTTTTCTGCCGTCTATTTCTTAACATTAATGGCGTCCATGATTTTAGTCTCTATCTCTTTTGCAGTGTCTGGATTATTTTTCAGAAATTCCTTGACATTCTCCCTTCCCTGCCCGACCCTGTTGCCGCTGTAACTGTACCATGAGCCTGATTTTTCAATAATTCCCTTTTCAACTCCTATATCCACAAGTTCTCCCGCCCTGGATATTCCCTCGTTGAAGTATATATCAAATTCTGCCTGTTTGAACGGCGGCGCAACCTTGTTCTTCACAACCTTGACCCTTACCCTTCCGCCTATGGCTTCCTGATTCTCCTTTATGCTGTCTATCCTTCTTATATCAAGCCTCATGGATGCATAAAACTTCAAGGCATTCCCGCCTGTGGTTGTCTCAGGATTTCCGAACATTACCCCTATCTTCATTCGCAGCTGGTTTATAAACATAACCGTAGTCAAAGACCTTGAAATTGCTGATGTGAGCTTTCTTAATGCCTGGCTCATGAGCCTTGCCTGCAGTCCCATCTGCGCGTCGCCCATATCACCTTCTATCTCTGCCTTTGGCACAAGGGCCGCCACAGAATCTATGACAACAATATCAACTGCTCCGCTTCTTACCAGCGCCTCGGTAACCTCAAGCGCCTGCTCGCCTGTATCAGGCTGAGATATAAGCAGGTCTTCAACCTTTACTCCAAGCCTTGCCGCATAATTTGTATCCAGCGCATGTTCTGCATCAATAAAAGCAGCAGTGCCGCCTGCCTGCTGCGCCTGTGCAATTGCATTAAGGGCAAGAGTTGTTTTTCCCGAAGATTCAGGTCCGTATATCTCTACAACCCTTCCTCTCGGGTATCCTCCTACGCCGGTTGCCATATCAAGCGCAATTGAGCCTGTAGGTATAACCTGAATTCCTTCCGCAACCTCTCCTGCGCCAAGCCTCATTATCGCGCCCTTGCCAAAACTCTTCTCTATCTGAGAAATTGCCATCTCAAGCGCCTTAATCTTATCCTTGCCCGTCTCCTTGCTTGTTTCCTTACTCATAATGCCTCCTTTTAAAATCTATCTCTCTTTTCCTATAGGAATCTCGCTCAGTTTAAAATGTTCTGCTCCACCCTGCTTAAGTTCGCTCTTCATAAGTGTTATATTGATAACTTCTATCTTACCAAAATCTGCTTCCTTTAGTGTAGCAAGTTCTTTTATCAGCGCATCCTTGTTTCTCATGGATTTCACCCTGCCGATTGTAAGATGCGGCGTGAACTGTTTCTCGTCTCTTTTAAATCCAAGCCCCTCCATTGATTTATCTATATCATGCTGTAGTTTTATTATTTCTTCTGAATCATGAACCCCGAGCCATATAACCCTTGGATATTTTACATTAGGAAAAACGCCTGCCCCGAATATTCCGGATGTAAACCTGTCATACAGTTTTGCTATTGATGAGAGTTTCTTGTTTATCTCTGTCAGCAGTTCCTCGGGCGTAGCGCCCATGAATTTTAAGGTCAGATGAAGATTTTTTGCGGAAACCCATTTCACATCAGCGTCTGTCTGCTTTAACCTTTTGATACAGGCATCAATTGTTTTTTTAATCTCCTCCGAAAGTTCTATGGCTATGAAGCACCTTAAGTTCATTCATTTCCCATTGAACTAATATTAACGCATTAATTCAGAAGCCTCCATGCCTGTAATACCAGATTCGTATATACCGCCGCGCCTATGTCATCTGCCATTATTCCGAATCCGCCGCTAAAAACATACTCAAGCCTTTTCAGCGGAGGCGGTTTGAGTATATCAAAGAATCGGAATAAAACAAACGCCGCAATTATGTAGCCCCGGTTTTGAGGCAAAAATAATAGAGCTGCCATATAGCCCGCAAATTCATCAATGATTATATGGCGTGAATCCTTCTCTCCTAAAAGTTTTTCTGCCTTATCGGATGACACAATGCCTGCGATTATAAAAAACACCGCCAGTCCTATGTGCAGAGACAGGGACGGCTTTAAGATAGCCATAAATACAAGCGCTGATAGAGTTCCGAACGTGCCCGGAGCAAAAGGCAGATAGCCGATAAAACCCAATGTAGCAATGTATTTTAAATAAGCATTTTTACTCTTCAATTATCTTATAACTCCACGTTATCTTTGCAGAACCTTCAAGCGTCGCTTTAACAGAACAGTATTTTTCCATTGAAAGCTCAACAGCCCTTTTTACGGCGTCGTCAGAGACATTTCTGCCTCTCACTATAAACTCTATATCTATGTCAGTGAACTTCTTTGGATAGTTTTCAGCCTTCTGTCCCTTAATCTTAACCTCAAACCCTCTTATCTCCTGTTTCTTCTTTTTCAATACAGAGACAACATCCATACCGGAACATCCGCCAAGCCCTATCAGAAGCAGTTCCATCGGCCTGGCGCCGGTATTTCTGCCTCCGGACTCCCCATCTCCGTCCATAACTATAGCGTGTCCTGACGCCGCCTCGCCTACAAACTGAAGACCATCCACATAAGTTACTTTTGCCTCAAGCATTTCTTCCTCCAAAAATATTGATTTGATAAATCATTAAATCAGAGGAATAAAGGTTTGTCAAGCATTCATAGGAATAAACGACAAGCCCCTATAAGTAAAATTTGACAACAAGTTTATCCATAAGTTACGATACATCAATCGCGGGGTGGAGCAGTCCGGTAGCTCGTCGGGCTCATAACCCGAAGGTCAGAGGTTCAAATCCTCTCCCCGCCACTTAATAAAATCATTGGAATATCAATAGATTGCAGGCTATCAATGTTTAACTCTTGATAGCCTGAATTGCTTTAACAGGACACTAACAGGACAGTTGCAGGACAGTAATTAAAAACCTGTATTTGCCCTCAGAATTATGGATGAGAAAAAAGATAAAAAAGAGCCCCCGATAGTCTCTTTCAATAAAGAAGATGCTGAAGAACACTGGGATGATATTTATCTGAAAGAGGAAGGCGTGGTCATTGAGTTTGACTTTAACACCAAGACAGGGAAAATCCAATCAGTTTCCGACCATAGTATTTATATTATCGACTCCCGTGAATTAGTCAGAACAAAAATTGAATTAGGCCCCGGCGACAAAGTCCTCTTTGCCCCTCTTGAAGACCCTGATGGCAATGATTATGCAAGAATAGTCAGGATAATTGAACTTGATGTATAGAGAAACATTTAGTTAGCACTTAATCTCAGTTCAATATTATGTTTGGTTCTATAATATAAATCGTGTCAAGTTTCATATATTATTAATCAAGCCCACATCTTCTCTTCTCCTATACTTGTACTTCGCTTCGCATTCTTTGTGTTTCAATCTACGCTCCCTGCGCGAAAGGCGACTAATAACCTATTAAGGCGCCTCAATCTTCATGCTGGTTATATTGTCAGTTGATTAAGTCTGCATCCGCATCTGCGACAGCGTAAAAAACTATGATCCAACTACAGATAGAAACTACCAGTTCATCCCCGCATGTGCGGGGAACATGAGATAAGACCGAGTTTTTCCCGTATCTCTTTCGGTTCATCCCCGCATGTGCGGGGAACATATTTAAAAACCACTCGGGCAGCGGCATTTTTTCGGTTCATCCCCGCATGTGCGGGGAACATCAGAATCCCCATGGAGATATAATCACCGGAGACGGTTCATCCCCGCATGTGCGGGGAACATATGGCATTGCTGGATGCAGAGGGGAAGAATGTCGGTTCATCCCCGCATGTGCGGGGAACATACCGGGATGAGATAGATTTTCTCCGGGATAATCGGTTCATCCCCGCATGTGCGGGGAACATGCCTTTAATGACCTTTTGATAACCTTTGAAGGCGGTTCATCCCCGCATGTGCGGGGAACATACTTCTTCTAACACACTGATTTATAAGTCAGTTTTCAATGAACAAAAATCTACCAACAAATTCTTACTCAAAATTTGATGCTCCATCTTCTATATTTTCCGGCATAAACGACACCAGTTTTATCCCGTCCATTTCCACAGGCTCACGCCGATTGCTGCCCCAAGTTAGGAAATCGAATCCGGACTCCGTATTCGTGCTCCAAGCCATTACCGCATTGCCTTCTCCGCAGCCTTTTATAACTGTTGACCAAATCATCTCACGTACTCTGCGGGATATATGACCTACATAGACGCCAGCCCTTACTTCAAGAAGCCAGACAGCCAGTCTTCCCCGCAGACGGTGAGGTACATTCTCAACCACGATGACCAGCATCGCCTAATTCCTCCTTGTTCGGAATTGCTATCGGCACTGCCTCTTCATGGGCTTTTGGTTTTTCCATCTCCCCGGCTGCCAGTACTTCTTCTATAGCAGGTATGATCCTGTGCAGAAGCCGTGATTGCCTGAATGCATCTCTGCATGCAAGCCGCACATCCCTCTCCGGCTCTTTCGGATTCTTCGATGCTATACGAAACGCAACAGGCACAACCGTCTCGAATTTAAATATATCAGCAATATCGTAAACAAAAGACTGAGGTTTGCCAGTATGGATAAAGCCAATGGCAGGGGCGTATCCGGCAGCCAGTATTGCTGATTCACTGATACCATAAAGACATGCTGTCGCAGAACTGAGGCAACGGTTCGAAATATCTCCGCTTTCCCATTCTGTATAATCATAGTTCCTCGTCTTCCAGGCGACTCCATGCTGACGCGCAAGAAGTTCATACATTTTTCTTACACGTACACCTTCAATCCCTCTTAATTGTTCGATGCTTCGCCGTTCAGGCGGTTTTTCTTTAAACCTCATTTCATACATCTTGCGGACGACCTTTAATCGTGCTTCATCATCTATCGCAAGTTTCGCCTGATAAAGAAGTCTGTCTGCCCTTGCGCCTCCCGGCTGACCTGAGGCATAAAGCCGCACTCCGGCTTCACCAATCCACACGAGCAAACATCCTACACGCGAGGCAAGTGTTACTGCCGCGTGGGAGACACGCGTGCCAGGTTCGAGCATGAGACATGCGACCCCGCCGACAGGTATGTGCGTGCGTACACCGTTTTTATCAACTACTACAAATGCACCGTCCAGAACATCAAGTTGACCTTTTTCAATAAAGACCACGGACACGCGGTCTTTGATTGGAATGGGTTTAAGCGGCGGAAGAACAGGTTCGGTCATTTGCTTTTCCTTTCCACTCTCTTCCTGCCTTCCGGTTCGATCAGATAGTTCTCGGAGGACACAACCTTTTTACCTGTTTTTTTCTCAAGGTCTTTCCTCGCCTTGCCTGCAACTTCTCCGCCTTTACGAGCTGCATGCCTGCTTTCATGAAAGCCTTTAGCGTCATCGACTTTGGTTATTTCTGTTGTAGCTGCCTCGCCAAGCATTGAGAAAATCAGTTCAAGATCGTTCATATGATCTCGAAGATTTTCGCGTTTCAAGCCTTTTAGCTTTTTATGAGTGCCTGGTGTAATGCCGAAGGCGGCTTTTGCAATTTCAGCAGTTAATATCTCATATTCCCTTTTCTCTTTGACTTCTCTCTTCTTCCATTCATCCGTAAGCTCTTCACGGATAGCAATCCCGCGCATACGCTTTTCAATCCAGTCGTCTGAATAGCCCTTGGCCTTGTATAAAGCTTTTGTCCTTTTCGTTGCTAATTCCGGGTCTTCTATCTCTTGCACCCGCTCGTATCCGACATTGGCCAGCCAGCGTTTGAAAGGCTCAGCCTTCGGGGAAGGGATTGATTGGATAATGCGAAAGATGCCCTCGGTGTTGGCGCAATCGGTTTCGTAGTTTTTTCCATCAGATGCCGGTAATTTCAGTCCGTGACAAAATGTCACGACCTCACTTCCTTCTTCATTGAGTCTTTGTTTCAATTTCCTCCAGTATGCTCCTGCATCAGCGCTTTCAGTAAGCACTGCGCAAACATCTACAACAGAAAACCACCATTCATTGTTGTGCAGTGTCCTTCTGATCTGTCTTTCCTTGAAAACAGCTAAATGTGTTTGTGTCATTTAACCTCCCGTCCGTTGTTTCATAATTATATCCGCCTCACCAGCATAAGCCCGCAGCCAAAGGCCTTGGCGGGGCCGATGCCGTTAAATAAGCTTTCATTGATAAATGTATCAGGAGCGGTGACAATAAGAATTCCATTAAAATCGAGAGTGCTGAAGGTTATCGGTTTTGCTCCTTTGCTTTTGAAGAGCTTGTGTCGGCAGTATCCATCAGCTCTTACAGCAGGTTTATCTTTTTCATCCTCCACAAGGAAGCCTTGCTCCGTTTCCCGCGCCTTGAGCCAGGCAACTCCTGCTTCCTGAATAAGGGTCGCAACATGAGGCCGCTTGTCATGAGGCAATTCTTTAAAATTCAACTTGGTCTTTGCCTCCATAACAACGTCGTGTCGTACTCGTTTTTTTGTAGGTAGTTTTTCTTTAAGGCCGCGCTCTTTACGGCTTGCTCGCCAGGCTTCAATTTCGGCCTCATTCCGCTCTTTCTTGTCATGCTGTATAGGGTTGACCCTAAGCTTGAAGGCCAGCCGTTCTCCTTTTGAGAGCTTGGGCTCATAGATTTTAGGATGGATTTCCCATAGACTGCTTGAATCTTCCGGTTCACGTGCTGAGACAGTATAAAAAGTCGGCCAACCTTTTACAGATTCATAGCGATAAAGAAAATCACGCGTCCGGTCGGGACCGTCGCTGAACAGATTCCACACCAATTTATGCAAACTGTACACATCGCCCCTGACAAGACCCGCAACCTCTTTTGGAGATACATCCCGGCGCAGTCGAATCATACTGAAGAACATGTTTCGTCCTCCTTTTTTACAGAGCAATAATGCTCATGCCGCTCGCTAAACTGCCAGCGAATACGGGAAAGCGGCGCATCACGACGAGTAATGACATGTTCCTGATTAAAGCCGCTTTCCCTGTCGTCTTCCCAATAAATCAAGTAGGGAGAATTGGTGAGGACGCCGGGCAGTTCTTCATTGTTAAATGTCACACTCGCAAGAGCTTCTTTAAGAGTTTCTTTACTGATAACCTTTGGAACCTTTGGCTGAAGCGGGAATGCCAGCGGACAGGACTTGCGGCCAAGATAGAGAGTAAATTCCGGCTTCTTCAGTTTATCAGCCAGTGCCTGCGCCGTATATTTTGCTCCATCACGAACAGTGACCGCCACAGTGTAGGCAGCATCGCAGCGGTAATCTCTGGTGGAGAGGATTGTGTTCAAATTTTTATTTTCATTCGCCAGTTCTGAATAACGTGTATAACGTGTAACCCCTTTCTTTTCAGACGGCACCTGTACAGTATGATAGTCCCGCAACAGTGTACCCATAGCATCCACACGCACGGCAAAGGAACACGCATCGGCCAGTTCTTTTTGCCGCTCATCTTCATCGCGCCGGATGCCGAGGGCGGCAGCAAGTAAACCGATTATGGCTGACTTGCTGGGATGGGCAAAGCTGGGCCGGTATTCGCCCACAGCGATATCGCCCCACGATGCCATTGAGCCATACAGTCGAAATATAAGATAGTCACGCATAGCTTCACTCCTTTACGAAGTTAATAATTTCGGTTAAGCTCCCTTCGCCTGTCTCGGCGTTCAGCGTCTTAAAGTCATCGTAACAGGGACCGTAGACTTTGTCGAAGTTGTCACGACGTTTTTCCAGTTCGCTAATAGCTGTGGTCAGTATATTTTCTCCCTTCACAGGCTTTAGAAATGCCACGGAAAGCGAGCGGGGTTGTTGATTGCCCTTTTCGGCCAAAATATAGGAGGCGCAAGCGCGAGAAGCAAAGCTGCTTTGTTTCCCAGATGGTGATACCTTGGCTGATGCTTCCATCAGTGCGGCAATAGCCTTATCTGCCAGTTCTGTGTCTCCGCCAAGATTTTCCAAAAGCAGATCACGGTTGATGCAGGCGTAGAGATAAAAGACACCAGCAGCAAACTCCGTTTCGCCAATATGAGCCGCTCCCATTTCCTCTTTGCCACGATTAAGGTCATCTACTGCTGTGAAATAATCATCCTCAACGGCTACCTCGTGAACGGTGATAGCATGTGCAACTTGCACTGCGGCTTCAATGTTGTGGGTAGGTGAGCTTGCCAGCATCCTCCCGAACATTGCAATGTCAAAAGCTGACGTAATTTTGGCTATAAGGAGCAAGTCCCTCAATTTGCCAACAATCTGATTGGTTATCTTCTTTTTGTCCTCTGCCTTGGTTTTTTCACTTCTTTTGGCCTGAAGAGATCGTATCTCCTGAATTGCTGCTCCTCCAGTATTATTGTTAGATAGAGCATCTTTTACTTCTTGCAGAAACTCCTTCAAAACTTTTTCTTCCGCAGGTGACACAAATACAAGTTGTTTGAGCATTCCCGGCTCGTCGTCTGGTTCACCATATACGGCAAGAATGTCCTTAGCCCAGACCTCACTCACAGGATTGTCTTTGGGCAGTTCACTAATAATTTTCTCCTTGCCGAGTCTCCTTGTGCGCGTCCCGATATGTCCATCTAATGTCTTCTCGAATATTTCCGATGTTCGCCACGCCCGCTTGAGGCTTTGAGACGACACCCGCAAACGATTTTTTCCGCCCATGACAGCGGTCTTGGGACGGCCCAAGTCATCCCTGTTAAGATTAGACGGTGGATACGATGTAAGCATGTGCAGTTGAATAAATGTACTCATAGGTTACTCCTCCTTTTTTATGCTTCGTTAGTTGCTTTTGAATAATACTCAAACGCCCACTGCTTGCGCGTTCTGTCATTCCAGAAGTAAACGCTTTGTGCAAGGCTCCGCAGATTGACCGCGCCACCCAGCAGAGCAATAATGCGGCTCATGCTTATGAAGAGATCCTCCTGATCCTTTACTTTTAACAACCGCCGAAAGCGCAACCCGCTTACCTTGGCATTATCCTTACTGCCGTCTTTAGGAGTTGCCATCTGCTCAGCAATAGAACTTCCTGCGCTATCGACTTTGACACGCACTGCAAGGCCTGCAACGAGGGTTAACTTGTCATCATTAACTGACCCGACATGGATGAGCGCCAACCGCAGGCGATGATAGGCTGGGGAGAAAGCGACTTCGGTAAGTTTATGACAGCGCCGCAATTCCGCTCGCTCACCTCGATTTTTGTCCAACTCATGCCACCAAGTTAACAGTGCTTCAGTTTGGGGTGAATCATTGTCAAAAAGATATGATGAACTCATACAACCTCCTTTCCCACTTTTTTCTTCCTTGTCCTTTTGTCAGATGTCTTTATGTTTACCGGCAAACCCAAGAGTTCCTTGATTTTATTGCTTCTGTTGAACTTCTCCAGTTCATTAAGGGCGATAACAACCCGCTTTGGATCAGCGTCCTCAATCGGACCATTCCATGCAAGTGCGTCGAATATTCTTACCGCTTCCCTGCATAGAGTTTCATGCCATACCTTGCGACTCTCAATCCCATCACTGCCTGACTCCAATGCATTCTTTAATTCGTGCATTGCTTCATAAAAAAATCGCTCGGTTTTCTGCCAGAAAGTGTTGTCCACAAATGAAGTATCACCCTTAACATCACCATGACGTTTAAACCAGGCCTTCTTTATGCCAATCCTAACATTCTTCGCAATCTCGAAGGCGGCCTTAATCATCCCCGCGACTGTATGTTCATACTCGCTCTTAATGTTTTGCTCAACATATAAAAGAGGGATTGTTGCATCGTACCAGCAGCGAGGTTTATTACTTTCCATGTCATAACCAAATGCCCACAACCTAAATTGCCAATCTGTTTGCTGACGGTTTGTCATAAACTCATGAACCACTCGGGCAGGCTGTTTGACTGCTCCGTCTTCCTGAACAAAGCCAAGCCAATGGCGATAACTCACGCCGCCAGGTTGAGCATGAATCGCAGACGGAACCCCGTCTTTATAGAAAAACGGAGATAACGGATGTAGCCATGCCCCTTTATAATTATTGCCCTGTACTTTTTCTCTGTACGAAATAACCAGGCTATCTGAAATATTGCCGCAGGTATCACATTGTCCTTGTATGCAGTGTTCCAGATTTAGTCGGATTCTACGAGGCATTCCCCAATACATCTGTGCCGGATGAACTTCAACAGGAGATGTTTTTATCCCTGTTCTTGTCTTGCCAAGCCAGGGGAACATGTCAGAATCTTCATTTTTATTGCTGTTGCCGCACGTTTCAAGAAAATCATCTCTGACTAATATGTTTAACCATAGAGTATGCCAGAGTGAATTATGAATTTCATCACCAAGCACCAACGTTGTAAGCGGTCCACCACCGCGAAGAGAAGTGAGATATCCTCTTCCTCCTTCAGGTGCATTAGTTTGCATTGCAAAAAGAGCCGTGGCACAGCATGAGGCGCACATGGAAGAAACTGAGTTACGTTTAACAAAATGATCTGTATTCTTTTTTTGCGTTGACTCACCCGGCATATTTATCAGCAAGCCGTCAATCCCGCCTTCACCTGCATCAAGCTTCTCGAAATCCTGCATAAACCTCGGACCATCTCCGCCAAACTTAAAGGCGTGATGAACCGTCATGAAAGCTGTTTTTAGTTGATCTATAGATGGTGGCGTGTTCAACTTCTGCTTCCACTCGATCCTGTTGGCAGGCGCAAAGGTTGTTTGAACCAGACCGATCAGGAACTGGATCAGCGCGCCGTTAAAATCAGGGCGTGGCGCATTGAGTGAGACAATAGGGTTTTCAGCAAACCCATTGGTGACTTGCCATGGAGCTATTTTTGTTTCAGTGCCGTCTCGCCGTTTAACCGGAATCCATTCTTCATCAATTAAATTGAATTGCATTTAAGCCTCCTCTTTGCCGACAGTGACGCCGATTGTCGGATCATAAGTAAGAATAACCATGTCACCTCTCTTGTTTTGTGCCTCTCCACGCCAAACTTCGTCATCACTTTTTGATAGCGGAACAAGGACACTCCATTTTCCTTTATCGGGTAACGTGTCTTTCAGTATCTCTACTGCTACCCTCAGCTCTGAATCAGCATGGTTGGCTTCGCTATGAACAAAAAAGCTGCGGAGATTTACCTGGCTCATATCCCACGGAAAGTCTGAATGGGGATACCACGGGGTAAGTTCCCTGCCGTCCCATCGGGCGAGACGCACAGTGGTTTCTGTATCGCCAAGCCTCGTAGGTGTCCGCATATCCTCAAGCCATTGATTAGGCGTCGCCACATATCCTTGTTCAAGTTTTAATTCGTTGATATTGGCAAGAGATCTTTCCGCATTCCATTTACCCATCGCATCAATGTCCCGCTTCCGAAGCATCGCTGGGATCAATTTGTCTGCTTTATCGGAATAAGCCGCTTCAATAAGTTCCCGAGCATCATCAGGCATACGAAGTACACCCTTGTCTTTCAGAAGACGTGCAGTAAGCCAGAGACAGCCGTGGCTCGGATATACAAATGCAGCCTTTGGATAAACAGCTTTGTACCAGTCCGCATCTGCGTTATCTTCCGGTAATGGGCCGTGAATGACGAAGCAAGGCAACTCACGACGATCATCTCCGGCATCATATGACAATGGATTACCCTGCTCGTCTCTCTTGTGCCGATGGAGCCTCCCGGCACGTTGAATAAGCAAGTCCATTGGCGCGAGGTCTGAGATAAGCAGGTCAAAATCAAGATCAAGGGATTGTTCGACTACTTGTGTCGCTATCAATATTTTCCCGTTTCGGTCCTTTTCTTTACTCTCTCTTCCAAAGTAGTCTTTAACCATGGTTTCTATATCCAACCGATCACCCATTGCAAAGCGGGCATGAAAAATCATGAGATTGTCTGAAGCATCCTTTTCCCTAAGACTTTCAAATCCGGCTATCGCGTCTTGCACAGTGTTTCGTATCCAACAAACGCATTTCCCTTGCCCGGCAGCCGAGATGACCATTCGTTCTACATCATCAGGGTCAGCTATAATTTTCACGTCTACACTCGTTATACGTTGTGGGGTTGCTTCTACAGGAACTTCTAACATTTCGTCATTACGCGTCAGATGAGTTGCCAGTGGATAGGAAGCAGATTTAACATGAGGAGTTTCAAACATGCCAATCCCTCCATTAAAGCTTGAAATAAACTCTTGACGCACATGATTCGGCAATGTTGCTGAGAGAAGAATTGCACTTCCACCCAAAGCCGCATGAAAAGAAAGTAGAGTTTGAAGAAGCTTGTTCATATACGGGTCGTATGCATGTACCTCATCGACAATAAGAATATGACCGGCCAACCCGAAAAGCCGTAATGATTGAAAACGGGACGGCAGAATCGCCAAAAGAGCCTGATCAAGTGTTCCAACTCCCGCGTCAGCAAGCAGCGCCTTCTTTCGATTATCCGACAGCCATGAAGCACATTGAGCAGAAGCTGTGTCCTCGTCAGTTCCATACTGTTTCTGTGCATGAGAGGAATCTGCAATTGAGCGCATAAAGGTATCCGAAAGATGTCTCGCCCCATGGGCCAATACGAGAGATGGAGAAGAATCGTCAGAAAAAAACTTGCGGTACACCTTTGCAACACGATCGTACATCGCATTTGAAGTTGCCATTGTGGGCAGTGCCATAAATATACCATTCCCAAGGCCGTGCGCCATGAGACGTTTAGCCAGAAATAATGCCGCCTCCGTTTTGCCGGAGCCTGTGACATCTTCGAGAATGAATAACTGAGGAGAGTCAGCAATCGGACATTCGATTACATGTCTTTGTAATGGCGTAGGTTCAGTTATATCGGGAAATAAATTTGTAAATGGACTGGCAGTTGCTTCTGGACTTGCGGCATTTATGCCCGCTTCGCGTATAGCATGTTCCGCCTGAGGAATGGCGTGGTTTCTCCAATATTCGTCAAGTGGTATGACGCTTTCACAAAATTGAAACCATTGACTGTTTGACCCGATCCAGTCGCATAGCACAGCAAAACCGGCCATTAGCCAGGAAGCAATCGGGATGGAATTAGAATCATAGATATTTATTGGTGAGGGCAGTTGAGGAATAATACCAATCTCTTTGTTTAGAACAACTTGAAGATCATGCATATATTGTGATGCACAGGTTACTTCCTCAGTTGAGAAAAATGCCGAGAGTCTTAACTGAAGATCGTTGAGCCCGTTTCTCCGTGGGGGTTCCCCGTGATGACCGGTAAATGCATTTGCAATATATTGAAAAAGTTCCTGCCAGTATTCAGCGGCATTTCTAAAATCAGGCACACTGGCAGAAGTTGCGGCCTCAAATGAGTGCCAAAGAGATTCTATCCATAGCAGATTTCCAAGACTGTCATGACGGACGGAATAATAAGTATTGCCAGATTTCTTCCCTTGCAGTTTCTCCCGCAGATCAGGCCGCAGATTCTGAAAGCTCTCTGAGAATTTGCCGATATCATGTAGTCCAAGAAATAGCACTATCCATTGACAGCAAATCGTCTCATCAAGCCCGGAGATTGTAGCAAAGCGTTTTCGCAAGTCGTTGCGCTGTGAAAGCAACACATGCCCCACCGCCGCCACATCCAGACAATGATACGGCAGGAGATGATATCCTGTCCCATCCTTCTCCGCCTTCCCCCAATAACGAAAATAGAGCGGAATGGACTCTGTGTTCATTCAATATCCCCTTTTTTCATGCTTCTATTATACTACCCGACCTCCCCCAAGGAGTGTCCTATGTTATA
>Ga0210051_1001014_pt1 | contig 28033 bp, 24 predicted proteins | sample CryGey092014_all_FD_185464 | JGI IMG/M metagenome (GOLD analysis project Ga0210051, IMG submission 185464) | Groundwater microbial communities from aquifer - Crystal Geyser CG23_combo_of_CG06-09_8/20/14_all (SPAdes) (version 2) | ecosystem: Environmental > Aquatic > Deep subsurface > Groundwater...
TTCAATTGTTGAAAATGAAGAAAAAAAATCTTCACTGTTTAGCTTTGGCAACTTCTTTCTCTTCCAATTTTTCCACTCTAAACTCCAAATCTTTGTGATCAAAAATATAAACTTTTTTGTTTAAATCAATTTTAACATTTTTTATTTCCGATTTTAACTCTTTTGCAATGTTTTCAATTTTTTTATTCATATTTAAAAATTCCTTTTGCGTCAAACAAGCTAATTCATCAATCTTTTGATCCACTTCCGCAAATCTTTTTTCCACTTTTTGATCCACCAATTCAAAACCTGTTTTCATCTTTTGATCCACTTCCGCAAATCTTTTTTCCATTTTTTGATCCACCAATTCAAAACCTGTTTTCATCTTTTGATCAAATTCTTCAAAACCTGTTTTCATTTTTTGATCAAATTCTTTGAAGCCTGTTTTCATCAAAACCGCTAAATCATTTATGGTTATATTTTTCTTTCTCATATTTTTTAGATTTTCTCAATTTTATTTTTTTCAACTCGCACGATTTTCCACAAAAGAATAATATCACAAAAAAACAAAAAACAAAAATCCTCTTTATTACATCCAAAACTGCGTTCAAAAAATGTTCAAACGCATCGCCAAAACCATGTATGATGTTCTTGCTGTGGAAAAATTATAGCGCAATTTTTTACGGCAAAAAAGAATGAACACTGTATTCGTTCTTTTTTAATTTTGCTAGACTGGAACAAAAGGTATTTAAATTTTTTTATTCTGACCTTTTTTATTCTTTTATTTTATCTTATTCAATTTCATTCTTTGGGTTTGCATACCTTTCGTGCAACAATAAACATATTATCAAAAGTATCTATAGGAAAGTTGAGCTTTCCGATCTGATTATTTTTCAGATATGAGTAAATACTATTCCAAACAAAACATTTTTGCCAGTGAGCCAATGTTTTGAATACATATCTCAAGCTAAATCTTTTTCCGATGTAACCAGTATATAATAATTCAAAATTATTCCTCTCTAATAATAACTTCAAACTATTCAGACTAAAATAATGGAGATGCTCTGGTGGTCCAATAAGATGCCATTTTCTCCCCAAAATTCTAGCAACCACACTTCCCACATTTGGTGTATTTATTGCTAGAAGTCCTCCAACTTTTAGCATATTCCCTGCGTTAATTATGGCTATCTCAGGATTGATAAAATGTTCCAGGACATCCCAAAATGTTACGACCGTGAAATCTGTCATTTCAATGTCCAAAGATTCAAAGTTTCCCTTGATTATTCCCAGTCCTCTTTTTTTCCCCGCTAAAGAAGCATCTGCCGAAAGTTCTATACCACTAGCACACCATCCTTGACTATTGGCCAATTCAATAAAAATACCCGTTGCGGCACCAACATCAAACAGCTTCCCCCTTAGCTTGACAAACTGATTTATCTTCTTTAAATATTTATTGAAGTTACAAGATAAGACGTCCTTGTCTCCATCATAGTCGCCATAGCCAAAATCGCCTTCTCCAAAAAAATATCCTTGATCGTAAATTTCAAACGACACATTGGACAGCGGGAATACGAACATATGCAGACAACACCGACAACGATAAATGTCATATCCATTTTTAGTAAAGAACCACTCAGCCAATTCCCCGCAGACTGGACAAGTTATTTTTGCAGATATTAAATGCATTGTCATTTTATTTAAAAATTACAACACCCCAAAAAAATGGACCAGCGAGTACGTTGTAAGAAAAAAAACTGCCATTCTGTATCGATCTTCATCAATCAAAAGTCCGAAAGGAATTGCGACAAGGCAATACCAAGGGGAAATCCATTTGGTTAGAATAAACACAAGCGTCAATACTGCCCAGAAAATGAATTTTAGAGAATTATTTTCATTGACAAGATACTTATAAAAAAAGAATGCGTAAAGCGATGAAAATGTGACCAATCTTAGTACTCCCGCAAATTCCCCCGCCAATAAATCCATAGCTACAGTAGAAGGAAAGCATCGATAAAGACACATATCGAGTTGACCCTTCATTATCATCAGATTTCCTATAAAAATATTCTCATTAGATCTGAAGAAAATACCAATCATTATTGCAAATAACACAAAAACGCTACAAATTGAAATAAAAATTTTCTTAACAGAAAATTGATCACCCTCCTTCCAAAAAATTGGCAACAATATTAAAACATTATATTTCACAAAAACAGAAGCCACCCAAGACAAGAAACTTTTATTGCCATCACCTTTAATGAGCAAATAGATGGCAGTAAGCAGAAACAAAATAATAAATATCTCGTTATGCCCTTCAATTACACCGTTTATTAATATAGCAGGATTAAGCGCATACAAGACAGCAAAAAAAGGGTTTAGAGATGTCATCTTAATAATCCTGCTAAATACAAATATTGACAACAGATAGGCTACAAATACGATTAACTTATACGAATACACCGCTCCTATCAAATTAGCAAAATTTGGCAAAACAGAGAAGGAAGCGATTGCAAGAAAAATAGGACCGTAGGCAAAAGGATATTTAAGCGTCCAAATGGGGCCTAACTGCTCAATCCATACATTTCCCTCTACAGAATTCAAACCGACCAAGTATGGGTTAGTATGAAAAAAGACAAAATTACGTGCTCCCAAAAGATACGCTCCCATATCGCGAGAGAGGAAAGGTGGGGTAATTATCAAAAAAATAAAGATGAAACACATTAGTGCTATTTCTTTTGGACTTAATTTATTTTTTTTTCAAAAAACAATAAACTATAAAAAAAGAGTAGCAAAAGAAAGATCAGTAGCACTAGGCTTACTTTATCTGTCCTAAAATTCTCAAAATGCTCATAAAAGAAATCGCTTCGCATAAGAGAAATTAGAAATAAAAACACGATATTTAGTAAAATCAACAAAATTGAGACGAACCTCAAGTCAATATTCTTTGAAAACTTAAAACGGTTTTTTTCATATCATTTTCGGATAAAAAATTTTTTTTAATTAATCTTTTTCATAATATAATCATACACGTAATCAACAGTAATGTTCTTGAGACAGTGATTATTCATACAAGCTGAATTGCGATGATTAAAGACTGAAAAACAGGGCGAGCATGGCAATTTTAGAAAGAAAGTGTAGGTATTTTCACCAAGCGGTCTAAATACTTGAGGAGTTTCCGGACCAAAAAAAATAAATTTAGGCAAAGGTGTCAACGTAGCAAAATGAGCTAAACCACTATCGCCAGTAATAAGTGCATTGCTGACAAGGAATAACTCTAACAATTCAGAAATAGTTGCTTTACCAGTAAAATCAACACAATGAGAAGAATTGACAGCCTGACAGAGCCTTTCAGGTTTATTTGAAACACTAGGGCTACCCACCAAAACAACAAAACATTTTTGATCGCTTTTTAAAAGACGCCCTACTAACTCGATATAGTATTCCAATGGCCACTCCCGCAAATTAAATGGCCAACCCCATTCTCCTGGATTGATCAAAAAAATATTGCTATAAGAAACTACGCCCGCATTTTTAAGCTTGTCCAAAATACTAATCCGGTTATCTGCATTGGAATAAAACTTCGGTAAGACTATTTCATCATTCATTATTGGAAACCTAAATTCAGGCGTACTTTTGCTATCTAACTCCATCACCTTCCCTAATGATAGGTAAGAATGACTAATGTGTTGCAACGGATTATACTGAACCTTATGAGTAAGAAAATCTCCTCGATATAAACCTTCAAAATTGTACACGCTAAAACCAATTTTTTTACCGTGCCAGTCAGGTAAGTTAGTACAGCACTAAATCGCGTAAGCATCTCTAGATCAAAAGCAACATCCATTCCCTGCTTTCTAATCTTCCAAAGTGCCACTATTGTATCTACTATTAAAAATCCTATGGATGTCTCCCTGATAGTATAAATATTGCCCTCGGGAACAACTCCACCCAATATCCCAAAAAAAGTTTTATTTTTTTCAAAGGTGAGAAAAAATAATTCAGCTTCTTCGTAATTATTTTTTATGTTAGCAATCAACGGATATGCCAATGAGATAGCTCCCATTTCTGAGAGTTTGATAAAAATAATTTTTCTGATTTTTTTCTTGCCGTTCCTTTTTTCCAAAAACACCCTATTAATTTTATTTGCACAGCTTAAAACAAAACACATCGGAACACCGAGCCAAAAATCCAATCGTCTCATTGTCTTTATTTCCATAGCAGTTTAAATATCAATTAATCCTATAAACAAACACCCCGCCATCCTTATCCTCGTAAACCAATTCATAATCAGTGGTATTTTTCGCTACTTCCTTTTTCAAAAAAGTATCTGCATCAAAAAAGAGATACTTTGATTGAAAATTATCCTTAATGGTAGTTGCTATTATTTTTGAGTTTTCAAGCATAATTTCTTCAACCTCCTTGTCTGATTTTCCCTCAAGTATATCTTGTGCTAAATTTTTTTCCTGATTATCCGTATCCTGCACTACCCCATAAAGAGAAATGTTTTGCCATAGCCAGTAAAGCCTAGGACTATATTCGTACATATTCTTCGGTTCAATACCCACGATGTAGCGATTATCGCTGTCAAAGAAAAACAAACGATTAAACTGTCCAAAATCAGTGTTGAAGATAATTTCTCCTTTCTGTGTATTATCCCGAAACCAATTTCCGACTTTTTCGTATTTCAAATAACTCATATCATTGCCAAAAGTAATGCGTAAATCTAAAATTCTAGCTCCGCCAGCAATAAGCAAAAACAAAAGAAGAGTTGAGAAAAATATTTTCCTTACCGATTCATTATTTACCAAAACATAGCCATTTTCGCTTAAAGTGCAAAAAGAAACTGCACTCCCTAGCATAGCTAATGGTATTAGCAAATCTTCAAATCTTCGAGAAAAGACAAAACCCAAAAACATAACGACAGTAACAAGAAAAACATACACTCTAAAAATAGCCCGATTTTCATTATCATCCAAATCCTTAACGTTGTTGTGTCTATATAAATAGAAAAAAATGTTCAATGCTATAAAAAATATTAAACAGGCAAAAACGATATTATTTTGGGCGAGCATCAAAAAAATATCCCCCTTGAAATTCTCTGATCCCTCTATTATTTTTGGTCCGCTAATTAATCCATAAATAAAAGAAAAGAGTTTTTTTCCGAAAACTAGCGGATTAAGCGGTGAGAGAAATGTGTGTGAGTGAGCAGGAAAAAGCAGAAACGCACCAAGCGAGCCAAGAATAGCAAAAATAATATTCTGGTAGGCAATTTTCTTTTGATAAAGAATTCTCGCCAGTTCAAAGCAAACTGCCAACATGCCTGGCAACCAAAAAGAAGCCGGATGCCACCAAGCGTGAATCAGCGACACAAAAAATAATGCCCAGTATTTTTTTTTGCTGATAAGGTAAATCTCCAGTAGCATTAAAGCATCAATGAACACAAACGGTCTATTTAAAAACAGTCGCATAGTAAAATTAAAGCTTCCAAAGACATAAAAAAATGCCACCACCCAGATTAACGCATTTTTGATTTTTAATCTTCGAAGAACCCAAAAACTGATAGTCGGAACGAGCGTCGCGAAAAAAAGACCGGAAAGCTTCAGACCTAAAATTTTATTAGAAAAAAGAGTAAAAGGCATCAGAACGTAATGGTATAGCCCCACGCCATAACCATAGCCGGACTGTGACAATTCCGTGAAATAGGCTCCCTGAAAATTAGTTATCGCGCTCCAGCCTTCTGTTCTTAGCAGATAGGCAATCTTAGTATAAAACCATTGATCATCAGGAGAAGAAACATTAGCAATCGTAAAATAAATCAGTGCGTTTAGCGCTAGAAAAAACAAGAAAACAAAAAAGACCAGCACTGATTCATTGACCTTGATTCTTCCTAGTAGCAAAACCAATCGACTTTTCATTTTGATATATTTCTTTTAAATAAAATCCCTGCCAAATAATAGCACCAACAACAAACCATTCCTGGTAATCTAGTGAGGATTATGAATCTAAATATTTTTCTGCCCGCCGAACAAACAACTATCCAGCGGGCATAGAAAATTACTACGAAGTCTTTTCTACAACTCGCATCCAGATGCGGTACCCCAAAAAATTGTACCTGTTTCATTGATGTTAGCGATACAAGTTGATCCCGATGGAATCTGATTAGCCCTAGCATTTAAAAAAAATGTTCCAGCACCAGTTGCTCCACAACTGTTAGCGCCAAAAGTTAAGGCATAGCCCTTAGCATTAGGCATAGTGGCACTACCGAACATTCCCGCATCACACTCCATAATCGCCTTTGATTGTAAAGCAGACGCTTGAGATTTGAAAGCTGCCACTTGTGCCTTCACTCTGGCGCTATTCAAACTAACCAACACGATTGAAGCCAAAATTCCAATAATCGCAATGACAATCAAAAGTTCAATCAATGTAAAACCTTTTAATTTATTTGTTTTCATTTTTTCACCTCCATTCTTTTTTTACCCCGTTAAACTCCGCCATAGGCGGACACTGCTTCACAGCTTGTTTAACAGAGTGAATTTTAAATTTTCTATTCAAAATCAGACATTATTCCAAATATTTTTTTCTACTGACAAGCTTTGGTAGAAAAACTGCAAACGATATTCGCCTCTCCTATTGTAGCGTTGCTTAATTCAAAAACAAAATCATCCGTATCCAAAAAATGTTCCCGTTGAATTGGTCCAATCATACGCCCAACCGGTGGCGGAAATGTCCGGCCACACTTGATCGTGTCCAGCCAGCGCGTCTGTCGTCACATCGGCGCAAGTGGACCCATCCGTTCCGTCAATACAGCAAATCGGAGTCGTCCCAGCAGTGGGGGCAGTCTGAATCGCCTCTCCTTCATCATCGGCGCAAACTGTTAATTCGGAAAGCGCGCTTTTGGCAGCGGCAAGAGCCGATACCCTTCTGGCTTTTATCCTGGCGTTATTCAAGCTTACAAGCACAATGGACGCTAAAATTCCGATAATCGCGATGACAATCAAAAGTTCAATAATGTGAAACCCCTTTTGCAATGCTTCGCATAACGATGCAAGCAGACCTTTTTATTTTTTATTTTCATTTTTCACCTACCTTTCTAGATTAAAAATAATTTTCAATTCCTAATTTTCAATTTTCAAACAATTTTCAATATCCCAATTCAACAATTCTTATTTTCTCTTATTGTTATGGAAATTTTGTTGAAAATGAAAGTTAACTCATAAGCTTCTTTCCAAAGAATTTTCAATCTTTCTTTTTCTTCCGGATTAGACTCCGCTAACATTTCTATCTAATACTTTGTTTCCTGTATTTATTTTCTGCAAATAAATATTTTTATTATTGAAATACTTTTTGGAACTGGCACCGTTCGCTTCGCAATAATTAGCCCCAACACTCATAGCAGATCTAATTAATCGAGAAATCATACTATCATTAATTCTGTGTTTTTTAATTTTTAACAAAAACTGAATAATCGCCTTACTGAATTTTCGCGTCCTATTTTCAAGATCATATTTCATGTTATTTGAAAATTAGAAATTGAAAATTGAAAATTCTACTCGATTTGCCCCGCAATGTTATATATCGGCATCAAAATTGCAAATGCCAAAAAAGCCACCGCAATTCCAATGAGCACCATCAAAAACGGTTCAATTAAAGAAGACAAATTTTTGGTGGCAGTTTCCGTTTCTTGATCATAAAATCTAGCAATATGCCCCAAAACCACATCCAATTGACCAGATTCTTCTCCAATTCTTATCATATGCGCCACTACCGGCGGTATCAATTCGCTTTTGGAAAAAATCGTGCTAACATCGCCTCCGATTTTCACTTCCTGCGAAGCCCGCATAATTATTTTTTCATAAACGCTATTGCCCACCACCAAACTGACAATTTCCAGTGCTTTCACAATTGGAATCCCTCCTGTCAAAAGCACTCCTAAATTTTCGGCGAATCTGGAAACATAGACTCCCTCGAAGATTGATCCAAAAACCGGCAATTTCATCTTAATGACATCAAATTCTTTTTTGCCGTCTTCACTGTTAAGATAATAAATCGTGCCAACAAACATTCCCGCTACCACAATCAAAACCGCCCACCAATAAACTTGCATAAAATCTCCTATCGCGATAATCACATTAGTGTACCATGGAACATCCGCTCCAAGGTCTTTTATCATTACTGTTAATTTGGGAAGAATCAATGTAATTGTCAAAAAACCGACAATAAAAAAAACCAGTAAAATAATTGCCGGATAGATCATTGCTCCTCGCACTCGGCTGGTTAGTTTATAATTTTTTTCAATATTATTAGCGACATAATCCACTGACTTTTTCAAATTTCCCGAAGCTTCTCCGGCTTTTATTATGTTTATCATTAGAGGTGTAAAAACATCTCGGTGTTTTTCTAAAGCGAACGAAAAAGGCAACCCGTTTTCAATATCGCGAGCCACTTCTTTAATGATTTTTTGCAAGTATTTTCCAGAAGACTGTTCGCTGATAGCGTTCAATGCCACCACAATCGGCACTCGCGCCTCAATAAGGATGGCCAATTGCCGAAAAAAAATCATCAGTTCTTTGGCAGTAACTTTGTCATATTTTCTTAAAATAAAACGAAAAAAATCATCCTCATTTTCTTCTTCTGATCTGACATCAATCGGCAATAAGTCGCTTTTTTGCAAAATCGCTACCGCCACTTCCTTGGAAGAAGCTTCTACTGTGCCCTCTCTATATTCTCCTCCCGGAGCTTTGACTTTAAAATTAAATTTCATACTTATTTTTGTTTTACTTTTTTATTTGAAAAAATTTTCTTCTCTTCTAAAATTGTATCACATTTTTCAAAAACAAGCCAACAGAATTTATTGGAGTTTCAATAAAGTTTCAAAATTCTTGGCGTCTTTGGCATAAGTTATTCCTGTTTCCACTGTAATCAGACCTTGTTTGACTAAATCCGCTAAATAGTTATCCATTGCAATCATTCCTTCTTCCGAACATGTGGCGATCACATTGTCTATTTGATATTGTTTACTTTCTCGGATAAGATTTTCTACCGCGTGATTTTTTATCATTAATTCCAAAGCCGGAATTCTCCCTCCATCCACTTTGGACAAAAGTCTTTGCGAAACCACTCCCAAAAGAACATTGGCTAATTGGGAACGCACTTGATTTTGTTGGTGCGACGGAAAAACATCCACAATTCTGTCTATTGTTTGCGGAGAATCATTGGTATGAAGAGTGGCAAAAATGAGATGACCGGTTTCCGCCGCCGTCAATGTTGTGGAAATTGTTTCCAAGTCGCGCATTTCCCCCACCAAAGCCACATTGGCATCTTGACGGAAGAGAGATTTTAGTGCTAAACCAAAAGACTCCGAATCTTGAAAAACTTCCCGTTGCTCTATCAAACATCGATCCGGTTCATAAACATATTCTATCGGATCTTCAATGGTAAGAATATGTTTTTCTTGCGTGTGATTGATTTCGTTGATAAGCGCCGCCAAAGTGGTGGATTTTCCGTGACCCGTTGGACCAACCACTAAAAAAAGACCTTGTGGAACTTTAGTAAAATCATACAAAATCTCCGGCAACATCAACTCTTTCAAAGTTTTTATCTCTCTTGGCACCAATCTAAAAGCCATACTGATAAAACCCTGCTGAAAAAAAGCATTTACCCTGAATCTCGCTTTGTCTTTAAAATTATATGAAAAATCAACTTGTCCTTCTTTGAGCAATATCTTTTTTTTCTCTTCGGAAATTATGGAATAACACATTTCTTCGGAAGAATCGGGAGTTAAAATAGCATCCTCTGTAAATGGATAAAGTTTCCCATCTACTCTGAAAGTTGGATATCTTCCTACCGTCAAATGGATATCTGACGCGCCCTGTTGAGTCGCCAAACGAAGCAAATTTTTCATTCTTTGTTCTGCATTCGCCATATTTTTTGTTTTTTAAATATACTTATTTATTTTTTCCAACACTTCCGATGGTGTAAAATGAGATTTTATCAAATAATCTTGAGCGCCCAATCTAAAACCTTTGTCAACTTTTTCTTTTTGACTTAAATTGCTAAGCAGAATAATCGGAATATCTTTGAAACTTTCATCGCTCCTGATTTTTTTCAAAGCGGTCAAACCATCCATATTGGGCATAACGATATCCAAAAGAATCATATTCGGCTTTTGCGGATCATTTTTCAATTTTTTCAAAGCCTCCGCTCCATCAGAAGCTTCCACCACTTCAAAACCAACTTGAGAAAGTTTGGTAATATAGATATCCATCACAAAGATATCATCCTCCACAATCATAATTTTCTTTTTTTGTTCCTTCATATTTTTTTCTTGAAAAAATTATCCCCTTACCAAAATTTAAATATCCTCTTCCAATTTAGCACCTCCTTCTGTTACTCTATCCACTTCTTCAATCGTGGTAAGACCTTTAAGAATTTTCAAAATTCCGTCTTGCCGAATAGTCACAATTCCCATCGCGTCTCTTTTTTTATTCATCATTTCTTCATTCCCATTGTGATCAGTCATAATATTTTTCATATCCTCATTTATCGGAATCACTTCATAAATTCCCACTCTGCCAGCAGTGCCGGTTCCATTGCAAGCATCACACCCCTTGCCATGATAGAATTTCAATCCGGAAGACAAATCCAGCTCATATTTTTCTATCTCTTTTGGAGAAACATTTTTTATCTCCGCTTCTATTTGATCTTTAACCGTTTTTGGCAAGTCGTATTCTTCTTTGCATTTTTCGCAAATTTTTCGCACCAATCTTTGCGACACCGCCATTCGCATAGAGGAAGACAAAAGAAAAGGTTCTATCCCCATATCAATCAAACGAGAAACCGATCCAATCGCGGTATTGGTGTGCAGAGTGGAAAACATCAAGTGCCCCGTAAGCGCCGCATGCACCGCTAATTCCGCTGTCTCTCCATCGCGGATTTCTCCCACCATAATCACATTGGGATCTTGACGCAAAATGGTTCTTAAACCATTGGCAAAAGTATATCCAATCTCCGGTTTTACTTGACTTTGATTCAGACCTTCAATGTTATATTCAATCGGATCTTCCAATGTTATGATATTTCTTTCTTCTTGATTAAGAATTTTTAAAAGAGCGTATAGAGAAGTGGATTTTCCGCTTCCAGTTGGTCCGGTGAAAAGAATCATTCCATAAGTTTCCTTGATCGCGCGCTGAATATGCACGAGAGCTGTTCCCATAATGCCCAAGATTTCAATACTGGCTAAACCTTTGTCTTTATCCAAAATTCTCAAAACTATTTTTTCTCCCGTAATCACCGGCAAAGTAGAAACCCGAAAATCTATCTCCTTGCCTTCATTGATCATTCTGAAACGACCGTCTTGGGGTTTTCTTTTTTCATCAATTTTCAAATTGGCTAAAATTTTCAAAGAAGATATAATTGCTGGTCCGATTTCTTTGGGGATAACTAAACTGACATGCAAAATCCCGTCCACTCTGAAACGAACTCTAAAGTTTTCTTCCATCGGTTCTATATGGATATCACTGGCTTTTCCTTCTATGGCATGGCTGATAATAACTTGAATCAATTTGGCAACAGGAGCTTCTCTTAATAATTCATTTTTCTTTTGCAAAACCTTGCTTTGGTCTTCCTCTTCTTTGAAATCAACATCTTCTTTGAAAGATTTAATGGCTTCTTTAACTATTTCCGCCGCTCCGCCATAGCTTTTGAACATTACCTCCAAAACCGGTTGACTGGTTTTATAGACCTCAAACTCTATTTTTTCTCTTTCTGCCATAAACCGCAGAACATTGAGCGCGTTAATATCTCCCGGATCCAAAATGGCAATTTTCACCAAATTTCCATTTTTTTCAAAAGGAATCATTCCATATTTACTTGCCACTTCTTCCGGAATGATATTGATAACAGCACTACTTATTTTTTCCGGTGCGGATTCCAAATTAGCCACTTCTGTTTCCGATGCAAACATTCCCGAAGAGCTATTGCCAAATGTCTGACTGGTATTACTATCTCCTATTTTTTTTTCTTCATTGTCCATATTTATAAAATATTTTATCCAGTCTTGCGTTATTTTGGAAAATAAAATCAAGAGATGCGTTTTTGACAAAGAACTTATCCAACAGATTGACAGGAATAAAGCCTATTCATAAAAAATGTTTCAATTTCAAAATGTCATTACCATCCTCAAATATCCATTTTTAAATTCTTTTCGAAAAATCGCAACAAAATGTTTTTTCTTTTTTAAAGAGAAAACGGGTTTGATCTTCCTTTCTCAAAAGGAGGCAATTTCAAAATATCCACTGTTTTTTTCTCCTTAATGCTAGCGATAGAATCCATATCCAAATCTGACAAAGTTATCTCTTCGCTACTTCTCAAATTTTTCTTTTTCATATAATTGAATCCAATTTCTCCTTCCATTTCCAAAACATCCAGCGATTTTTTATCTTCTCCAACCACTTCAGAAATTGTCAAATTCAAAATTTGATTGTATCGACCTAAATTGTTAATTTTTTGTAGAACTTCTTTTATATATTCATATTTGCCAAAAACAGAAAAATTGACGACAAAGTCAACCGGTTCGGCACTGGTAATTTCAACACTAGTTTTTTCACCAAATTCATCTTCTGTCGCAATCGTTTTTTCCACTGCTCCACTCTCATTATTTATTGAAACAGAAAAATCAGAAATAGAAACTCCCGAAGAAGAAAAAATGAGATTTATATTATCAATAATTTCTTCTTCTTGAGCTTTTTCCGGAATATATTGAAAAAGAATATCCTTTTCTCTGACGCTACTTTCTATCTTATTCCAAAGACCGTTCACCTTAGATACTTTCTCATTGGCGTCTTCAAAATTCTTTTTTCCTTCGGACAATTTTTGATATTCTTCTTTGACTCCATCTCCTCCAGCAGGGTCGGAAAAAGTGGGATAAACAAGCCAAATAAATATGACCATTGAAGCCAATAAGGTAACTGGAGCTAATAATATTTTCAGTTTCATTTGTTTTTATTTTAAAAAATTATTTTAACTTTAGCTTAACCATAAATTCAATCTTATTTTCTTCCTCATTGAAATTGTTCTCTCCTCCAATAACAGAAGCGAAAAAACCGCTATTTTTGAAACTCAAGATTTGAGTGGCAACAAAACGATAACCATCCGCCAAACAAGCAACAGTGATCATTTTTTCTTCTTTATTAAAAGAAACTTCCTTCAATTTCACTTTCGGAATAACCGTTTGTTCCAAATAGCCTAAATATTCTGCCATATTTTGATTCTCTCCCAAAAAAGATTTAGCCACTTCGGTTCTTCTTTGAAAATCCACCACATTTATTGATTTTTCATTTCCCACCAAACTATCCAACATATTTTTTTGTTCTTCTGCGACACTCTTCACTTGTCTAGCAAGATAAGTTTTCCCAAAAAGCAAAACAACATATAACGCTACAATTAAAATTAAAATCAAAAATATTATGATAAAACCCTTGCTGAATAATTTTATCTTCTCTGCTTTATTTTCACTTCCTAACCCTTTTGGATTTAAGTTGATATTGGTCATTTTTTTGTTTTTCGCCAACCCGTCATTGAAAAATTAAATCAGACAGGTTTTTGTTTTATTTTTAATTTTTTTTAAAAAAATATCTCACAGGTTTATTTTAAAACATTCTTTTATTTTTGGCAAATGGATAATTTTGAAATCATTTTAAAGTTACTCCAATACTTACGGGAAACTTTGTTTTCACAGCTTCTAAAACGCTTTCCACTCTGGAATCATAATTAACCCGGTTAAAAGGATTGCCTAAAATTGTTTTTACTCCTAGCCGAGATTGAAAAAAATCGGCTATTCCCAAAAGATCGGAAGTTCCTCCAGTAAGGATAATTGTTTCTACTTCGGATCCAACTTCCTTTTCAGAAGCCACTTTCAAAATTCTTTTTATTTCTTCCAAAATTATTTCCAATGTCGGCAATTGGATATTCATTTCAGAACCAAAAAAATTCGTGCCGGAAAGTTTCATTGCCTCCGCTCGTTCTTCCGATATCCCCAAACTTCTAGCAATATTTTTAGTTAAAGTATTCCCTCCTATACTGAGGCTTCTGTTAATTTTGATAAATCCTCCTTCTACATAATCAATATTGCAATTCATATATCCGATATCCACAATAACAAATTTTTTTTTGTCTTCGCCTATTAAAGATTTGACTGTCGCCACACTTTCAATTTCCACCTTTTTCAACAAAAGTCCAGAGTTTTTTATGCATTTTTCATAAAGAGCAATGTTTTTTTTGGCAACCACCGCTAAAAAAATTTGCACCTTTGAACTGTTTGAAAAAGTTGGTTCATCTAGAGAATTGATAACTTCCCAACTCATTGAAATTTCCTCCATCGGTATAGGAATATATTTTTGCGCTTCAAATTTAATAGCTTGATTCAATTCCTCTTTTTCCATTTGCGGAAAATCAATTACCGTTATCAAACTTCCCGAAGTGGCGATTCCGACATAAGCGTTTCTGCTTTTTATTCCAGATTCTTCCAAAGCTTTTTTGATATATTCCGGATAGACAATTTCAAAAAGAGTTTCTGTTTCTTTTTCCGATCTGCTGTAAATTTTAGGTATTTCCACCCATGCATAATTGGAAAGATAAAGTTTTCCTTCTTTGCTTTCCATCTCAGTTATTTTCAAAACAGTTCCTCCGATATCAATTCCCAAAAATTTTCGCTTGTCTTCGCCAAAAGAAAAATTTCCTAATTTAAATCCAAAGTTGAACATTTTTTTTTAATCTTTATTTTTATTTGTATTAACATTTGCTACAATTCTCCAACTATCCGATAAATTTCAAAAAATATCTTCGCAAAAAACTCTTCCAAAATTTCATTTCAATTAAAATTATTCCCTTTATCCAATAAGCTTGCTTTGAAAAAAATTATACCATCTTTTCCCAAAAAACAAAAATCCAATTTTTTTGAAAAAAATCAATGAACGACAAAATTTTATAAACTATGCTAAACTTTTCAGTGCGCTTGGGAGGAATCGGACCTCCGACCTTCTGGACCGCAACCAGACGCTCTATCCACTGAGCTACAAGCGCAAAATTTCACCTGCGACATTTTTAGGACTTGCGCAATCAATAATGATAATCTTTCAAAAAAAATTCAATCTTGGTTAAATCGGCAAAGTTTAATCTAATTTCACAAATTATGCTTGAGTAATTTCAACGCGAACGCGCAAGTCCTAATTTTATAATTTCATATTACATAAAAGATCTGCCAACATTGATATCTTCAGATCTTTTTTTTCCAGCCCTAAAAATCCATTTTATCCATCCAACCCGAATAGCAATTATTATAATTGAACAATTTCTCTCTTCAAAATTACTCCGATTTATAATTTTTTACAAATTGATCATAATCATCCATTAAAATTTTGGTTATTTCTCCCACTTGACCATTTTTTATTTTCAAATTTTCCGCTTGCGTTACAGGAACAATTCCTTTTCCGCTACCGGTAAGAAAAATTTCATCCGCCGTCAAAAAGTCTTCTTGAAAAATCTCTTTTTCTTTCACGCCAATTTTTCTTTTTTTTGCCAAATGAATAACCAAACCGCGAGTGCACCCTGAAAAAATTCCTTGTCGCGAGGTAAAAATTTTTCCCGATTTCACCATAAAAATATTACTCGCCGAGCCTTCCAGAATTTTTCCGTCTTTCACATAAATAATTTCAAAAGCTTTTTTCTTTTTTTTCAGTGGCTGATTTTTTATAGAAAAAATATAATTGGTAATTTTAGCCTGATGATTATCTCTTTGATAATTTAGAAAAATTATTTTTACTCCTTTTTGATAAATTTGTTTGGCTAAAGGACGATATTTTTCCGTCAAAATATACCATGTCGGTTTTCCGGAAAAAGTTATCGCGTCTAAACTTATCCCCCCGGTAACCACCGTTCTGACCAAAGAACTTTTTTGTTTGTTTTTTTGCAAAAGTTTTCTAGTCTTTTTTTCAAATTCTTCAAAACCAAAAGGTATTTCAATTCCAATGATTTTTGCCGACTGTTTGATTTTTTCGTAATGATTTTTTGCCAAAATCGGATTTTCTTTCTCCGCTCGCATAACATCAAAAACGCCATATCCTCGCAACACTCCCAAATCATAAGGACTAATCTTTATTTTTTCCTTTTTTATAATTTTTCCGTTAAAAATCGCATAAGTTTTTTTGATCATTTTTTCGCTTTACCAATTATATTTTTTCGCGTTTTTGAAAAAACTGCCAATCAAAATTTCGCGTAACAAAATTTCGCATTGTCCTGTTTTTTCTAACTTCCACTCTGAAAATTTGATACGAATTCATATCAATTTTGATCGTTTTAAATCCAATAAAATTTCCCCCTCCCCAATCTTCATCGGAGAATTTAATTGTAACAAAAAATTCTCCGATTGCAATATCAATGTTTTGTTTTATACTTTATTTATCTTTCTCTTCAATTTTTTCTATAATGTTCCATATCATTCAATCCAAAAATAATATGCTTGAAAAAATTCTTCTCAAAAATATATCCCGCATTTCTCCCAAGTATCAAAAAATTTTGACAAAAATGGAAATTTTTTCCGTGGAAGATCTCCTGCGTCATTTTCCTTTTCGCTATGAAGATTTCAGAAAAATCGTCCTTCTTTCTCCCGAATACATCGGGGAAAATGTTACATTAGAAGGAAAAGTCATAAAAACCAGACTGAATAGAATTTTCAAAAAAAGAATGACCATAACGGAAGTTTTTGTTCAAGACAAAGCTGGAAATTCTTTTAAGGCCGTTTGGTTCAATCAACCTTTTATTCTGGAAAATTTGCCAGAAGGAGTTTTTGCCAGATTTTCCGGAAAATTGGAAAAAGAAAATCGTATTTTTAACTTAAAAAATCCGGTTTGGGAAAAAACCGCTCGCGAAAACACGCATACCGGATGTTTGGTCCCAATTTATCCGGAAACTTCCGGCATAACTTCTCGCTGGATTCGCTGGCAGATAAAATCTCTGTTGCCTTTGGCTAAAAATATCCCCGATATTTTGACTAAAGAAATCCAAGATAAGTATAATCTATACGATCTTTCTACCGCTTTTTCTCAAATTCATTTTCCCGAATCTTGGGAAAAAATGATTCGCGCCCGAAAAAGATTCGCATTTGAAGAAATTTTTCTCATTCAAATGAAAGCGATTCAAACCAAAAAAAAATGGGAAAGAGAAAAATCCAATAGAATAAAATTTGATTTGCAATTGATAAAAAAATTTCTTAGAGAACTTCCTTTCACTCTCACCGACGCTCAAAAAAAATCCTCTTTTGAAATTTTAAAAGATTTGGAAAAATCCAAACCGATGAACCGCTTGCTTAACGGCGACGTTGGCTCCGGAAAAACTGTCGTATCGGCCATCGCCATTCTGCAAACAATTTATGTCGGATTTCAAACCGCTCTTATGGCACCCACTGAAGTTTTGGCGCGTCAACATTTTGAAACATTTGTAAATTTTTTTCAAAAATATTCTTTTAATATCGCTCTTTTAACCAGTTCCGAAAAAAAAATAAGTTTTCTGAAATCTTCCTCTTCCCCTTTTCAAAATAATTTCCCAAAAACTGACCCCTCAATTCGCGTTGAAAAAAAAGTTACCCGGGAAGAAATTTTATCTCAGATAAAAAATGGACAAATTCATTTGATTATCGGCACGCACGCCCTTATTCAAAAAGACGCTCAGTTCAAAAATTTGTCTTTGGTTATCGTGGATGAACAACATCGGTTTGGTGTCGCTCAACGAGCTCAGTTGCAAGAAAAAGCCGCTTTGTCCGATGACACCGACCAAAAAACCGCTCCTCATTTTTTGAGTATGACTGCCACTCCCATTCCTCGCACTCTGGCTATCGCTTTTTTTGGCAGTTTAGATATCTCTATTTTGGACGAAATGCCCAAAAACAGAAAACCGATTGAAACTAAAATTGTCCCGCCTGAAAAACGCGTTGCAGTTTATGATTTCATTCGTTGTCAAATCAAATCTGGACGACAAGTTTTTATAATCTTTCCACTAATTGAAGAATCGCAAAAGATATTTGAAGTCAAGGCCGCTGTAGCGGAACATAAAAGATTGTCCGAAGAAATTTTTCCCGAATTCAATTTGGGACTTATGCATGGAAAATTGAAACCGCGAGAAAAGGAAAATGTTATGAAAAAATTCAAAGAAAATTTTTTTCAAATTTTAGTTTCCACTTCAGTGGTAGAAGTTGGAGTGGATATCCCCAATGCCACCATAATGATCATTGAAAACGCCGAACGTTTTGGACTGACTCAACTGCATCAATTCAGAGGAAGAATCGGAAGAGGAAATTTTATGTCTTTTTGTTTTTTATTTTGTCAAAAAGTTTCCTCCCGACTGAAAGTTTTGGAAAAAACCACCGACGGTTTCAAAATCGCCGAGAAAGATTTGAAACTTCGCGGACCGGGACAATTTTTCGGCTCCCTTCAATCTGGCATTCCTGATATTGCTATGGAAAATTTGAATAATTTGAAATTGATTCATTTTGCTAGAGCGGAAGCTCAACATATCTTGCAAAAAGATCCGGAGTTGAAAAATCATCTGGAAATCAAAAAAGCAATAGAAAAATTCGCAAGAGATATTCATTTAGAATAGCTTTTAAAAAAAATTAATTCACTTTTGACTTTATCGCCACTTGATAAACTTCCAACATTTTTTTAGCGCAAACTTCGCTTGTAAAATTTTCTCTGGCAATCTTTCCTGATGCTTCGCCAAAACGTTTGCGCAGTTCAATATCGCTTATCAATTTCAAAACCGCTTCGGAAAATTCTTTTTCATTTTCTTCCACCAAAAAACCATTCGCCCTATTGAGCATTAAACTGCTAATTCCGGTAGCCTTAACCGCTACGATCGGCAAACCCATATACATCGCTTCCGAGATTATCATTCCTTGCGTTTCCGACTTGGAAGCATAAACAAAAATGTCCGCTCCGGCGTAATAATTTTTCAATTCTTTATGTGGAACCAATCCGGCGAAAATTACCGCTTCAGAAATTTTTTCGTCCGCACAATATTTTTTCATTTTCGGCAGAAGGTCTCCGTCTCCCGCCACTAAAAATTTTATTTTCCGCGTGGACTGTCGCGCAAATTGTCCGCCTTGTTCGCTTTTCCGCACCACCAAAGCATCCGCAGAAATATTTTTTAAAATACTTCTTAGCGCGCGAAAAATAAATTCCACATTTTTTTCTTGCGTCAACCGAGAAACCAAAAGCAAAACTGTTTCGTCCGGCAAAATTTTGTATTTTCCCCGAACAACATTTTTGTCGGCCTCTTCCAATTCTTTTTCATCAACTCCAGTTGCCACCGGAATAATATTTCTGTTGCGCACTCCCCATTTTTTCAAAATAGAAATAATTGAATCTGTCGGAACCACTAACGCATCCGCTTGATTAGCGTAATTGACCGCTTTTTTTATTATCCAATTCCCCGCCCATTTTTGAGGCAACACCCTCGCAAAATGAGCGTAATGATCGTAAAGAGTATGCCAAGTAAAAATCAAGGGAATATTTTTTTTTCTCGCCCAATAAAAAGCAGAAGTTCCCAATAAATTGGGATGTTGTGAATGAATAATATCAATTTTCAAATTTTTTAAAATCCTGTTCATTCGCCAAGAATACGAAATCGGCAAAGGAAAACGAAATTTAAAATTGATATCTATGGACGGATAACGCCACACTTTGGCATTTGTATCTTTATACTCCGGGAAATGAGGCGCAAAAACATAAACGGTGTGTCCGCGTTTTTCAAATTCTCGCCGAAAAGATTCCACTGAAACCGTCACGCCATAAGGATTGGGCAAATAATTATTGGTAAAAATGGCAATATTCATAATAATTTCTTGGAAAATAAAATAATCTGCACAATATAGAAAAAATTTTTACCGCTAAATTATATTTTTTATAGAAATTAGGACTTACGCATTTGACGAAAAATTATTTGTGTAAAATTTCAATTTTCATCAAGAAAATCCGCTATATCTTTGAAAACATTTTCATTTTTAATATCCGAGATAAAAGTATGATAAGCTCTTTTGATATATTTCTTTTTTTTGCGAGAAGATCCTATTTTTTGATAAATCTCTTCCAAACTTTTTTTTGTCACGATATGATCGCTCAATGATTGCATTATCAAAACCGGTTGTTTTATTTTGGAAATTTCCCGCCGAGCAATTTTAATTAACTTAAAAGATTCTAAGGCGCTCTTGATAGGATAAGTCTGATAAGAAATAACCCGAGTCAACGTAGTGGAAACTCCAAATGTGGGCGGATAAAATTTTTTGTTATATTTTTTGAAAAAAGACAAAAACCTGGCCAAGCCCACAACAATTTTTTCGTATTTTATTTTATAAGGAGTCGCCATTAAAATCAGTCCCGCGATTTCCGGTTTGTTTTTCGCCAACATTATTGAAAGAGAACCGCCAATAGAAGTTCCCGCCAAATAAACTTTCTTGTGACTTTTTTTCAACTCTTTATATGCCGAAAGCCCGTCTCTCATCCAATCCTCCCAGCAAACATTTTCCAAATCTCGCGGGACTGTTCCATGACCCGAAAGCATTGGTCCGAAAGCCGTATAGCCCTTTTCATTAAGATACATTCCCAATCGCCTCAATTCATAAGCGGTGGATGTCCAACCATGAATAAGCAAAACCGCCTTTTGGTTGTCTCCTTGAAAATAGAAAGATTTATTCGCTAAATTATATTCTTCTTTATAGAGAATTTTTGGATCGGCAAACAATATGCTTTTGGTTTTCTGATAGATTTTTTTCACCATAAAAACATTTTATCCCAAAAAGCGTTTTTCAGCCAACAATTTTAAATTTGCGAAAATCAAAAAATTGTTCAAATTTATATAAAAATTAGGACTTACACATTTGACGAAAAATTAATAATAATCTCTCTCAGGTGCTTCAATTTTAAACCGGTAAGAATTAACTTAATTTCACAAATTATGCTTTAACAATTTTAACGCAAGCACGTAACTCCTAAAGATACAAAATTATTTTTATTTTAAAATATTTTTGGCTTGTTTTCTTTTATACAAAGTTATTAAAACAATTGAAAAAACAGTCAAAACCAAAACAATCCAGCCCGCCCATTTGATATATATTCCGATCTCTCGCCAAAGATAACCATAAAAATATCCCATTGAAACCAAAAAACCGCTCCAAACAATTCCTCCTAAAATTGAATATTTCAAAAAATTTCCAAAATCCATTTTGACAATTCCCGCCGTTGTAAAAGTTGCCCAGCAAAGTCCGGTGGTAGCTTTCACGGCAAAAATAGTTTTCCCACCATGTTTTTTAAAATATTCTTCCATTCTTAAAACCATTTTTTCCGTAATGCCGATATGGCGACCAAAATTTTTCACAAAACCCATTCCCCATTTATATCCCGCCAGATAAAACAATACATCACCCAAGACATCGCCCAAAATGGAAAAAACAAAAACTACCCAAACATTAAAAACTCCCATCGCCGCCAAAGTTGCTGAAATAATACTCGCTATCGGTCCCTCAATAATCATAAGAGGCAACATTACCCAATATCCATATTGACTCAAAAAATTAAAAATGTCTTGTCCTGTTTGTTCCATATAATTGCAATTTAAAATAAAAAATTTCCAAGGTAAGAATTATATATTTTACTAAAAAAATTTATCAGCTAGAGCGATGAAAACCACTCCAAGCGATAATTTTATTTATAATCTTAATAAATACTAAAATTTGTGGGTTATGTGAAATTTTAGACAATCCAGCTGTCGCGCTTATGAAATAATATAGCATAATTATTCTGAATCTAAAAGCATTTGAAGACTATCTTTTAAAAAATAATTTCAAAAAAGGGCTAAGGTGATTTGTGCTGTCTAGAAAAACCCTCTGCAAAGATTGAAGAGAGTTGACAGGGACATAGTTAGTTGGACAATGTTTTACGAAATTATTTTATTTTTGGCATTCCGTATTTCCGTTTTGTCTTCTAAAAATTTGCCCTCGTATAATTTATGCAACAATGGTATTACACCGCACTTATCACATTCACCCCAGTTGCAACGATTACCATTTTTGAGGGCTAATTTTTTACACATGCTTGTTTCAGATTGAAAAACCTCTTTCGATATTTGATACATAAAAATAAAATAATAAATAAGTTTTTTTGTTTTTGATTTTGGGCAGAGGGGTAAGGGTGCCTGCCAAAAATCTAGAACTCCTTATTTATAAAGTTTCTTCATTTCTTCATTTATACATGTCCCAGATTCAGAATCGTATACTGGAATATAGAAGGAATACTTACAAAGTTCGGAGAAGACTTTTTCTATAGCGATTTCGCTAGTTGCATCAACAATCACACCTTTTATTTCTGTGCTCGATACTCCTATGCCAACACCGTACTCGTCGGAGTGTCTAGTGGCTGTCCCTGCATCCATAATATAGGATTTTTTTTGTTCGCGCAAAATATATGTTATTGCGTCATCCCCGGCCGCTTTAATATCAAATAAATGTTTTTTTCTGTCTTCTAATTCTTCGTCTTTTGTTTTTTTTGTCACCTTTTCTCCGGTTCGTAGATAATGTCTGATAATTCCATCATACGCGCCATATTTACTCGCAACATTGCCCATGTATCGACCTAAAAAACTACTTCTATTAAGATATCCAATGAATGGATTCGCGTAATTAGTTCTTTCTCTGTTTCTATTTAAAATTTCGCCTTTCGTTTGTCTACCAAAAGAAATCGATCCACCCCAATTTAATGACATTGATTCTTTGGCATATTCTGGATGTTGCACTTCACGGCATAAAAAACCTGTTTTCCTCACTTGATCAAGTGTACTAATTGAAGTACCATGTAAAAAATCACCTTCTGCAAGCGTGCAAGTAGGCGGAGCTGTCAAATTTTTCTGATTTGTCGTGGCGATAACTTCACGATCGTTTGATTCTTCTATTGTTGTGCGAATTTTTTTGGATAACACATTTAGTACACTTCTCAGTTCCTCTGGATTCTCCCTTATACTCTTCAAACGTTCATTTAGTCGGTCTATATATTTTTTATCCTGTTTTCCTGCAGATCTACCGTCTAAAGAATTTGGCATATTAAATTCACCCCGTGCATATAGATAATAATGAGTTAAAAAATCCAAAATTCTCGGATCTTCTATATTATTAGTAAACATATCTATCAATTCCCTGAGCTCTTGTCTTGGCAGAAGATCATCATGCTCTTGGATTTGTAATTTATTAAATATTTTTTCGCCGTTTTCTTGTACTATTTGTTTTCTTTGTTTCATTAAATCATAAAATTCTTTTGTTTCCTTGAGTTTTTGTAAGAGTTGCTCTTGTCGTTTATTAAAATCAGGCTTTCCTTCAATGTGCATATATTGACTTGTAAATGCGCCTAAAACAAATAATCTATCATCAGGTGTTTGGTGGGCTAAGGCTTCTCCATGAAATTTTTCAGCAAATAGTTTTCTTAAAAATTGAGAAAAAATTTGTGGGTCATAAATAGCATAGTCAATAGCTTGGGCAAAAAAAGCGTCAATTTCACCTTTTGTAAGTAATTCCTCAAGTTGTTTTTCGGGCGATTCTTTCGTTTCAAGTTTCATTTTGACTTTCTCTGTTTGCAAACTTATCCCTTTAAGGGTTGGTCCACCTTCTTTCATAAGATTGTTCTAATAGAATTGTTGATTAATAAAGATTTATAAAATTTTTCACAATATGTAATATAGAAATTTTTCTAAACCATACTATATATAGCAAATTTCTTATTAAGCAACAAGTCTAATAAATTAAAAAATTAATTGCTTACAAAATTACGTACCACAGAATGCAAATCACCATTGGTTGCAAAAAACAATGGATTTATTTTACCAGAAGGCAGTTTATAGTCAATCGGATTTCCGCTAAATTCCGTCATTTTTCCACCAGCCTCTTCTAGGATTATTTGAGGGGCGCAAATATCCCATTTTGAAGTTCGCTGTGATGTATTAATAAATATTTCAGCATATCCTTTCGCAATTAAGCAAATTTTGTAACCAGTCGCACTATCTAAAACTGTTTTTTTCGCAGGCAAAGCATCCAATTTAACACTTTGAATTCCTTCATGATGCGGTTCTCTATTAAAAACGCGAGCTCTTTGCAAAGAATTTTGCTTAAGCGTATGTATGGAAGATATTTTACCTTTATATTCAATATATGCACCGTAACCTTTTTCAGCAAAATATGTTTCATCTAATTTCGGCAGATACACAACTCCAGCCAAAGGAATTCCATTTGAACACAAACCTATTATTACAGAAAAATTTTTTTTGTGCTGTACAAACTGCCTTGTTCCATCAAGAGGATCTACAATAAACACGTTTTTGGAAAAATCAATGGCATTATTACCTTTTTCCTCGGAAACAATTTGATAATCAGGAAAAATTCTTGTGAGTTCATGAATAATATATTTTTCTGATTCAGTATCAGCTGTTGTTAAAAATACTTTTGGATCATTAAATTTTGTCGTAACTTCATAATCCTGATCATAATAGTTAAGAACTATCTTTCCAGCTTTCTTGGCAACAGCTATCATATTTTCAAGCATATTTGTCATAATTTTACAATATTTTTCTGCTCCTTAAGAACAGAAAAACACTTTTCATCCTACAGAATTGCAAACAACGCTCTAATTTCTAACAAGATTTTTCATTTTTGGATACTAGAACACTATAAATTAATTCTATCTTTTTGGTGTCATGGTGTCAAACCAATGTATAAGTCCACCCTACTTTTGCCCGTACTAGCCAAATATCTTATTTCTCACCAATTTTCTCAATTCCTCAACAATAACAATTGAAAACGAAACACCAACAATTGCAAGCCAATCTTTCCCGTCTAATGGAACGGTCCGTAATATTTTTTGAAAAAAAGGATTATACACCGCCAGTAATTGAAGTCCAATAACAATTCCAGTCGCTCCCACCAAAAACCTATTAGAAAAAGGATTGGAAGCGAAAATTGATTTGATTTGGCTTCGGCAATTCCAAGCATTAAACCATTGGAAAACCGCTAATGTCGTGAGAGAGATTGTCCAAGCTTTTTGCAGATCAGCCTCATAGTTTTGACCAAACAGATACAGCGTTCCAGCTACCATTGGTAAGGCCATAGTGAACATCCGAAGAACCATCAATTTATCCACAAGACTTGATTTGTTTTGAATAGATCTTTTTCTCAAAAGATTTTTTCCTTTGGGTTCCATCGCTAACGCTACATCTAAAAATCCGTCCGTCACCAAGTTAAGCCATAGAATTTGAGCCGCCAAAATTGGCAACGGAAAACTCAAAAGAATCGCACCAATAATCGTCAGCGCCTCTCCCAAATTAGTGGAAAAAAGATACAAAATAACTCGCTTAACATTTTTGTAGATATTTTTTCCTTCTTCCACGCCAGAAACGATACTGCCAAAATTATCGTCTAAAAGAACAATATCGGATGATTCCTTGGCAACCTCAGTTCCAATTTTTCCCATCGCCACTCCCACATCAGCCGAAATCAATGACAGAGCATCATTCACTCCATCCCCAGTCATCGCTATCGTCTTGCCTGCCAATTTATAAGCATTGATTATTTTTAATTTATGAAGAGGTGTCACTCGAGAAAAAATACTAACATTTTCCATGTGTTCGGATAATTCCCGCTCGGTCATCTTATCAACATCTTTTCCCTCTAAAATAGCATCTCCCCTTTTCCAAATTCCAACTTCTTCAGCAATAGCTCTGGCAGTAATTTTGTGGTCGCCGGTTATCATCACCAATTTGATGCCTGCTGACTCCACTTTGTTCACCGCTTCTCTGACTTCCATTCGTGGTGAATCTTCTATGCCCAAAAATCCGACAAACTCAATTACGGATAATTTTTCAGGAATTATTTCTCCTTTTTCCATCTTTTTCATCCCCAGCGCGACCACTCGTAATCCCCCTTCAGACATTTTAGAAAAGACTTCTTTTAATTTTTCTTTTTTACTGTCAGTGAGTATATGCGCTCTGGAATGACTCCATATTTTTTCCGAAATATTCAAAATTTCCTCCGAAGCGCCGACCAACATCAATAAATGCTTTCCCTTTTCCTCATAGAGAGTTGCGTGATATTTCAACTTATAATCAAACGGTTTTTCCTCAACTTTAATAAACTCTTTTTCCAAATCAGACTTGCGATAACCGATTTTTTCCGCCATTACCAGTGTCGCGCCTTCAGTGGGGTCGCCAGATACTATCCAAGCCTCGCGGTTGCTATCAAGTGCCAGACGAGCACTGCTACACAATGCCCCGATTTTTCCGGCCAGCAATAATTCCGGGTGATTGAGTGGCTCAATTATTTTTCCGTTTAATTCAATTTCCCCTTTTGGTTCATAACCAACTCCTTTCACGAAAAATAATTTACCATCCACATATATCTCTTTGACCACTAATTCGTTTTTAGTCACCGTGCCTGTTTTGTCCAACGCAATCACATCCGTCTGCCCCAAAGCTTCTACCGCTTGAAGTTTTTTGACCAGCACATTGCGTTTTCCCATCCGCCAAACACCTGTTGCCAAAACTAATGTGACCACAATAGGCAGTCCTTCTGGAATAACAGAAACAGACACAGCCACAATAGTGGCGAGTAATTCTCTTAATGAATGCCCGTAACCAACTCCGATTGTGAATAAGACAGCTCCAATGACGAAAACAGCGATGATTATGAAATGGGAAAGGTGGCGAATATCTTTCTTGAGAGGCAATTCTTCATCAATAGCGGATATTTTCTTCGCAATACCTCCAATAAATGTTTCATTTCCTGTCGCCACCACCACCGCTTTTCCATTTCCTGAAATAACGGCAGTTCCTTTGAAAATCATATTTCGCTGATTGGAAATCAGAGCATCTTTCTCTTCTGCGCAACTTGCCAATTTAAATTTAGGATTGGATTCTCCCGTGAGAGCGGATTCGTCAACTTGAAGAGATTCAGAATAGATAACCCTGGCATCAGCAGGCACTTTTTCACCCTCGCGTAAAACAATAATATCTCCGGGCACCAATTCTTCATCTGGAATAATATCTTCTTCACCTTCACGAATCACCAAAGCGTCTGTTTTGATGAAATTTTTAAGAGCGACAAAAATATTTTGGGCTTTTCCCTCTTGTATAGTTCCAATTATAGCGTTAAAGAAAAGAATAAACAATATAAAAAAGCCATCGGTATTTTCGCCCATCAGAAAAACAACGGCTGTGGCAATAAGCAAGATGAAAATGAGAGAACTCTGAAATTGACGAAGGAATATGATGACCAAACTATCAGCTTTGGTTTCCGACAATTTATTTGGTCCATATTTCAAAAGACGTTTTTTTGTCTCGCTCTTTGTCAGCCCGTGTTCGCCCGTATTCAACTCCTGAAAAATTTCATCCAGCTCTTTGTTGTAATAATTTGTTGATGTTCTGTTTTGCATCTTTCGATTATACCATATTTCTAATTTTCTATCGATTTTTTTTGAAAACCGCTCGAAACAGGCATTTTTTTGTCTATCCAGCGTGCCATAGCGATAAAACAGATCAGAACTATTTTTGAGAAGAAAAAAGATATACTTAGCAATTGATACTGCCAGATTTGAAATATTATTATCAAGTCACCCAAGAATGTTATTTCAAGGTTTATCCTGTTTGAGCGGGTCGCAAATATTCAAAATTTGGTTTATCCGCCGTTCTAATATTTTATTTAAGATACCCAACAAATAGCTTACCTAAGTATTTTTCAGTATTTTTCCTTTATTTCCTATTTGGTCTAATTTAACCGAAAGAAGTTTTGAAATGCCATCTTTTCCCATTGTTACCCCATAAAGAATTGACGCTTGACGCATAGTTTCGCGATTGTGAGTAATCATAATAAATTGAGTATCTTTGGAAAGTTCTTGAATAATGCGCGCAAAACGTTTGGAATTGGCTTCATCCAAAGCCGCTTCCACCTCATCCATTATAGCAAATGGGGGCGGGTTAT
>Ga0210051_1001018_pt1 | contig 28013 bp, 27 predicted proteins | sample CryGey092014_all_FD_185464 | JGI IMG/M metagenome (GOLD analysis project Ga0210051, IMG submission 185464) | Groundwater microbial communities from aquifer - Crystal Geyser CG23_combo_of_CG06-09_8/20/14_all (SPAdes) (version 2) | ecosystem: Environmental > Aquatic > Deep subsurface > Groundwater...
CGAGAGAGACTTCTTTGTGTCAGGAACCCCACGTTGAAACGTGGGGTGTGAGAGCAAGAAAGAAGCGGGAGCGTTCCTGTAGCCAGTTGTGTCAGCTACCCGATTTTGAAAAATCGGGTGTGGCGAAATGGATAAAGTCCAGCTAAGAACTCGTCCAACAATAACTCCGCGTTTTAGTAGCAGGCATCGCCGTCGCTCCGAGGTGTTCGGCTGAACTTGACGCGGATTATTGTCGGACGAGTTCTTAGGTGATTGGAGCGAGGGTATGGTGGAGAAGAGAAGGCGGAGAACGGCAAAACGATGACGGGGAACGGGAAGCGCAGTATGAGAGGGGATTGTCCATGCTCCATCCTCAACCCTCCATTCTCGCTTTTTTGGTGGCGCTTTGCCGGATCCATGTTTCCAACATGTCGACGGTGGGAACGTAACCCTCCGCAACCACCTTTCCATCGATGAGCACTCCCGGCGTCAGCATCACCCAGCAGGAGATTTCGTTGATGTCCTTCACCAGGACTACCTCCGCTTCGACGCCGAGGTGACGGACGGCCTCCTGAGCGCGCTGCACAGTCTTGTTGCACTTCCGGCAACCGACGCCAAGAATTCGGACTATGACTGGCGATGATGGTTTGCTCAAAGGGAGAAGGACCCTCGTTGAGAGAATACTCAGAATGCCTCGTGAGCAGAAATTTTACGGTTCGCGGTTTGGATTGTCAATGGCGGCAGGAAGAACGGAACCGGTTGGCGGACATCCGGCATGACTGAGGCGCCCAAACGCATCTACCTCGATCACGCAGCCACAACTCCGGCACTGCCGGAGGTTGTGGATGCGATGCTCCCCTTCCTGCGTGAAGAGTTCGCCAATCCGTCGAGCATCCACGCGGCCGGCCGGGCGGCGCGGCAGGCGGTCAACCTCGCACGCAGCCAGGTTGCGGGAGCCCTCGGCTGTCCACCGGAACAGATCGTGTTCACCAGCGGAGGAACAGAAAGTAACGTCCTCGCACTGCTGGGCGCGGCCTTCGCTCGGGAGGAGTCGGGAGGGAAAGGGCACATCGTTACCTCTGCCATCGAGCACCCCGCGGTATTGGGCGCGTGCCGGTTCCTGGAATCGCGCGGACACCGGGTGACTCATGTGCGACCGAATGCGCAGGTGTGTATTGAGGCTGACGCCATCATCGAGGCGTTCGCGGCAGACACCTTCCTCGTCTCCCTGATGCTGGTGAACAATGAGGTGGGAACCATCCAACCGGTGGCAGAGGTCGCACGCGCGGCACGGGAACGCGGCATCCTTACCCACTGCGATGGGGTGCAGGCGGTCGGCAAGATGCCGGTTAACGTGGAGTCGCTTGGGGTTGATCTCCTCAGTTTCACGGGCCACAAGTTTGGCGGGCCCAAGGGAACCGGCGCGCTGTTCGTTCGTGAGGGAACGGAACTGAGACCTATCGCCGCAGGAGGAAAGCAGGAGCGCGGTCTCCGCGGTGGAACGGAGAATGTAGCCGGGATTGCCGGATTCGGGAAAGCGTGCGAGCTGGCCGCCCGGGATCTCGAGGGCAATATCGACAAAGTTACCCGTTTGCGTCACCGTTTAATCAAGCTTCTGGATACCGCATCGCCCGGCAGGCTGAATGGCGACCCTGAACAAACCGTTCCCCACGTCGCCAATGTCTGTCTGGTCTATGTTGATGCGCTGCTTCTCATGTTGAACCTCAGCCAGCGCGGCATCTGCATTTCGGTAGGTTCCGCATGTGCATCCGGCAAGCTGGAGCCTTCTTACGTTTTGCGGGCGGCAGGGATGAGCGACTTCGCTTCGTTTACTTCGGTGCGGTTTTCCATCGGTCCCTCCAACACCGAAGACGAGGTGGACGAAGTGGTTGAGCAGGCAGCGGAAATGTCCGCCTTGCTGCGCAAGGTGCGCACGCCGGAAGAGATTGGCCAGTGCGACGAAAACTGCCCCTGTCTCTGGGAGGAGAGAGTCGCATGAGCCGCCCTGCGCCGAGAGTCGTTGAGTTCTTCTCCGGACCCGACGATTTGAGCGATCAGCAACGAGAGATTCTTCGGAAAATGGGTGAGCGATTCCCTGAACTGACCGTGGATGAGTTACCGCTGGATTCCGACAAGGCACGGGAGCGTGGCATCCCGCTTGCACCCGGACTGGTGATTGACGGCGTCATCCTCGGGGTCGGCAGCGTGGTGAGCGCGGGGAGGATCCGTCGGTATCTGCAACCGCAGCAGGAGTGATGTTATGACGGCCAAAATCGAGATTCGAGCGCCGATGTACGAATCGGAGTGCACGGCGGCGCTCTCGTACTGGTATCGCCGGCCCGGCGACAGCGTTCACGCGGGTGATGACCTGCTGGACTACGAGACCGACAAGGCCACGATCACCCTCGAATCGCCCGTCGATGGCGTTCTCACCGAGGTACTCGTGCAAGAGGACGGTGTTATCACACCCGGGATGTTGCTGGGATACCTTGCGGTTCGGCAGGATCGAGACGATGTTGCTCAAACGAAAGGGCTGGACATTCCATGATGGTAGCCAACAGAGACCAGCACGCTTTGGTGGTGTGCTCCTGCCCGTCGGCGCTGGGGCGCGATCTCCTGGATTCGCTGAGGGGGGTAAGTCGCCTCACCGTTCTGGCGCCCGACGTTGCGGTCGTCGAGGAAATGGCGGCGACCATCAAGGCATCGCCACTGGCGTCGGTTGCCGATGTCAACGTGGTGGTTGCGCCTTTCGATGATATGGCTCTCGACTTGCGGAGATTTGAGGAGTCCCTCGCGGTTGCTCCCCCCCAAAGCATCCGCTCTCTCAACTCCCTCTTGCAGCGACGCAGCGAGCAGAAGGTCGCGTCGCCGCTCGTGGCAGCCGAGAGCATCGACCTTGTGGTCGCGCCATTGGCGTTGCGGTCGGTCGTCCCGTCGAGGCGAAAGGCGGCCGTGTCCGAAGTGTTCCGCGTCCTTCGAAAGGGGGGAACGGTAATCCTGAGTGAAATCGTGTCGGATGAACCGCTCTCTCCCCGGCTGTTGGACGATCCGGAGAGCCCGGCCTCCTTTCAGGAGCTTGAATTGCTCGAAGCTATGGAAGCCGCTGGTTTCCACGGGATACGGATCACTCACTTCGATGACGCTCCGTGCCACTCCATCGAAGGTATTGAGATGCGAAAAATGACCATCGAGGCGAGGAAAGGCAAGCAGGGGCCCTGCGTGGAGAGATATCAGGGCGTCATCTACAAAGGTCCGTGGAAGATTGTGGAGGACGATGACGGTCATGTCTTGAAACGTGGGCAACGCTTTGCCGTATGCGACAAGACATTCAACATCTATCGGAGTGAACCGTATACAGGCGAGTTCACCTATCTCAAGCCTGCCGTTGAAGTTCCCATGGAGGATGCTCGGCCGTGGGACGTGCGCCACCTGGCGGAACGACTTCCCGCCGAAACAAAGGGTGAGCACTCGGCGGCGCGGACCACGGATGTCGCGTCCCCCGGACAATCGGGATTCATTGCCCGTGTAGAGTGGCGCGGCAAGGACGGGGCGCTTGAACGAAGAGCAAGACTGTCCGACCGCTATCGCGGCGTGTTCGACACCGCAGAAGAAGCCCTCGTCACCGCACGGCTGGCGTTCCCGAACGCCAGCCGATTCTCGGCCGAACACGTAACAGCCGACGACGTGCTTCGCCATCGGCAGGAGACGGGGAAACCCCTGATTTGCCCCATTTCCGCAGAAGGCAGGGAGGTCTGCGGAAGCGCCGCGTAGCCGATGGACTACAACAGCATTGTCAACGTCTTTCGCTGCTGCATTCTGACATGGGATTTTCTTCCCGTGGTGTTGCCGGCGTTTCTTGTCGCCGGCGCCGTCTCGGTGTTTGTCCCACAGGAATGGGTAACGCGCACCATGGGGCCGCGCGCGCGGTGGTGGGTTGCGTATCCGTCCGCCACGCTGGGCGGCGTCGCGGTGTCGATGTGTTCGTGCAATGTAGTGCCCGTTGCCGCCAGCATCTACCGGCGCGGCGCGGGGGTGGGGCCGGCGTTCGCCTTTCTGTTTGCTGGGCCCGCGATGAACTTCGTCACCGCTGTATGGGTCTTCAGCGTGTTCGGACTGAAGATGGGTGTGTGGCGCCTGGTAGCGGTTCCCGTGATCGGCCTGATTATTGGCGTCATAATGCAGATGGCATCTCGTGGAGACCGGAGCACATCCCGTCTGGAAAAAGGTCGAAGCCTGGAGGAGGAGTCCGCCTTTCTCGCCGGGCAGGAGCAACAAGAGTTTAAGAATACCCATGCTGTTCTACTCTTTGCCGGGCTGCTGGCCCTGCTCATATTGGGGGCGAGGGATATCCCGCACAACGTGCGGCTTCCCGCAGTCGTTGCCATCGGGCTGTTCCTGGCCATCAAGGTCCCCGACTGGTTCTCAAGAGACCTGATTGGGCAGTGGATGCGGGAGACCGGGTACTTCCTGCGACTGGTGCTGCCCATTCTCCTGCCAGCGGTTCTGGTTATCGGGCTTATCCAGAACAATGCCTGGGGCTGGATCTATGATAAAGTTTACCCCTATGTGGGTAAGAATGGTTTGCGGGACACGGCCATCGCCGCGGTTTTCGGATCGGCCATGTATTTTCCGATCCTGACAGAAGTGCCGTTCGTCAAAGTGTTGCTCAAGGACTCGATCATCGGTGTCGGCCCGGCGCTTGCGTTGCTGATCAACGGACCGGGGGTGAGCCTGCCCGGTGCCATCCTGATTGGTCGACTGTTTGGATGGAAACGTGCCGCTCTCTACGAAGTCCTCGAGGTTACCCTCGGTGGTGTCGTGGGACTTGCTTTTGGGAAGATTCACGGCGACTATACCTGCCCGTGCCAGCAAGGCCCGGTGGAAACGATCTTACAGGAACCCTCCTCCATCACGGTTGCCCTGGTGATGGTGGGGTGCATGACGGTAGCATGGTGGAAGATGAGAGGCATTCGCCGCGGATGCTCGGAGGCGAACGCGGCGTCGGCAGTGTCGGAATCGGAGGAGACTCAACGATGAACGTTGCACACAGACATGCGGTGCGTTCGGCGCTCCCCATCCTCGCAATGGGAGCGCTGGCGCTGACAGCGGGGTGCACATCGAGGAGACCGACCCTTCCCGAGCCGGCAGGCGCTCACGGTGAGGTGACGGTCTTCGTGCCCTGTGGGATGCTGGGGCCCATGATGAAGATCCGGAAGGCCTTTGAGGCGCAACCGGGCAACCCGAAGGTAAAGCTGCCGAATGATAACGCAGTGGTGTTGATGCGTCGTATTCGCCGCGGCGAGGCCTCGGACATCCTTCTAACTCCCGGGGAGACGGAGATGAACTTGATGGTGGCCGAGGGCTTCATCGACCGTGAGGATGCCTCCGTTTTCGGCACCTTCCGCATGATTCTGGTCGTCCCGAAAGAGAACAAGGCGGGAATCAAATCTGTGGCCGACCTCGCCGACAAGCGTGTCCGTCGGGTCGCCATCGCAGACCCAGCCCAGAACTCGGTGGGCTACTATGCACAGGAGTCAATGAAATCGCTGAAGCTGTGGGATGCCGTCGAGCCAAAACTCGTGACCCACTGGCACGCTCTGGAAGCGGTAACATACGTTTGCAAGGGACGGGTGGACGCAGGACTCTACTTCGATGCCTGTCCCTTTGAGAGTACTCCCTCCGAGCTTTCAGGGTACGAGAACGCATACAAGGTCATTGAGATACTGCCGGAGTCGAGCCATCCTGTTGTCAAGGTGCAAGCGGGGATTCTGAAGAAAGCATCAAATCCGGATGGGGCGCGGCAACTCATCAGTTTTATGTTGACAGCTGAGGGGCAGAAAATTCTGCAGAAGAACGGCATACCCAACCCGAGAGAAATTCCCGTGTCTGGGGACTGAGATGCTTCCGCCTCTTGAGACGATGAGCCATTCGAAAGGATGAAGATGAAGATGAAAGAATTGAGAAGCATGTTGTACGCAGGGGCGGTGGTGGTGTTGGTCGCGGGCTGCGCAAAGCAGCCGGCGCCTCCTGCTCCGGGTCCGCCCGCGGCTACGATGCAGCCGTGGAAACTGGACTTTGGCCCGACGGACGCCAAGGTGGTGGTGGAGTGTTTCTATCCTACGGAGGGGCATGAGTGGGTTCAGGAGCTTAACAATAAGATCCTGAAAAAGCATCCCGCCGAGGTCCGCATTGAATATATCAACTGGCAACGAGACGAGGGACTTCGCATGCTTGAGGAGAAGAAGCTGGAGCCTTGTGGACAATATCTTGTCAATGGCCGGGTCGTGGTCAAGAAAAGCCAGGCGCTGGGGAACTGGACGGACGACGATCTGCTCATCGCCGTCGATAAAGCCGTCAAGGAAGCCTACGGAGTAAAGACTTCTCAAGCGGCCTCCAACATAGTCGTTCACGTCCCGTGTGGACTGGCGGGGCCCTATGGCGAGTTGCGTGACGGCTTCGTCAAGGAGAATCCGACGGTGAAGCTGAAGGCCCAGATAGCCAACACTCTGGTGTTGTGCGACCGCATTGAGAAGGGCGAGAACGCCGACGTGTTCCTCTGCATGGGCAGTCTGGAGTTGCAGCCTCTCGAAGCCAAGAAGCGACTGGTAGCCGGCAGCGAACGAACCCTGGCTCGCACGAGCCTCTCGCTCATCGTTCCTGCCAATAACCCCGGGAATGTAAAATCTTTGCAGGATATCAAGGGCGCTAAGGTCCGACGCATCGCGCTGGGTGATCCCAAAACGATTTCTGTCGGGAAGGAGTCTGTGGATGCCCTCAAGAAAGCGGGTCTATGGGAATCGGTGAAGGATCGAGTACAGTTTGTTCGTGAGGCCGCAACCCTGAAGACTGTGGTGGCCGAAGGGAAGTCCCATGCGTCGCTGGTGTACACAAGCTGCTTGCAGGAAACGCACGATCCCGGTAAAGAGCCAAAGAAGCTGCCCATCAAGACGATCTGCGAGATTCCTCTGGATCTCTACAATCCAGTCGCGATTGTGGGCGTTGCCGTTGCCAGCGGCGCGGCGGGAGATGCGGGGAGACAGTTCATAGCCTACTGCGCCCGCCCTGCCAGCCAGAAGATCTTCGAAAAATGGGGATTCCTGAAGGGAAGCGCAACCTCCTGAGCCAACGGGGCCGGTGACTCAGCGGTATGCCAGCAAGCCAACCGCCGCGCCCCCGATGATGATCCATACAGCGTCCACCTTGAAACGCAGTAGAATGAGGGCGGCGACTGCGATAGCAACCGTCAGCGTGTCCGCCAAAGACGTTCTGCCGATGCTGATGGCGGCGGCGGCGATCAACCCAACCACCGCCGGGAAGACGCCTTTCAGGAAGGCTTGAACGTGGACGTTTCGACGGAAACGATCCAGGCCGTGCGAGGCGGCCAAGGTCATCAGAAACGACGGCAGGAAGATACAGAGGGTAGCCAGTGTCGCTCCGGGAATCCCCGCCACCTTGTAGCCGATGAAAGTCGCTGAAACCAGGAGCGGCCCGGGCGTCATCTGTCCCAGCGCAACAGCGTCCACAAATTCACGATGGGTAAGCCACTGGTGGCAAAGCACGACATCGTGTTCCAGCATGGGCACCATTACCATGCCACCGCCAAAGGCCAGGGCGCCGACCTTGAGACAGACCCAGGCAATCTGGAGATAGATCATGGTCCTGACTCCTCCGCCGCGCCACGACGAAGCACAAGCCCCGCAAGACCGGAGGCGAGCACGATGAGAATGGGATCCACACGATAGAACGCAAGGAGGACAAAGGCCGCAACCATGATGACGATGGACCGGGCGCTCGTACAGGTCGAGCGACCGATCCGCCAACCGGCAGCCGCGATGAGGGCAGGAACGACCGCACCAATTCCGAGGAACACGCCCTGCATCCGCGGCACATCGCCAAAATGGAGATACAGAGGCGTCAGCGCGAGCATCAGCAGGAACGCGGGAAGGATCAACGCGGATGCGGAAACGACCGCCCCTGTCCACCGCCGCAGACGGTATCCGATGTGGGTTACCGCATCGACCACGATGGGACCGGGCAGCACCTGCCCAATGGCCGTGGCCTCCGCAAATTCCTCGTCGGAAATCCATTTCCGGCGTTCGACGACCTGTTCATGGACCATCGCCAGCAAAGCGGCCATACCGCCAAAGCCGGTCGACCCAATGCGGAGAAAGACGTTTGCCAGGTCAGTATTTGTGACGGAGGGTTCGCGCGCCGGGATTGCTTGCATGGCGGTTTCATTCCTTGATGAGAGGATAGGACGTGGGCCAGTTTAGCACAGTTGTTCGGTGTATCCTCGTTACGGGTGAAAATACCCCCTCACCCGTAACGAGGATATGCTAAAATCCAATGGCGAAGGTAACTTCGGGAGGACAGTTCGCGTATGTTCTGGAAACACTTAAGGCTTATCCTGCTTGTCACAACGATCGCCGTGAGCTTCGCTCTCGCAGCGAGTCCCGGAAGCTTGATGGTGTTTGCCGGCGCTGCCAGCCGCCCCGCTTTGCAGGAAGCCGCAAAAGCATTTGAGAAGAAGTATCACGCACGAATCCACTGCACTTTCGGTGGTTCCGGCACCGTGCTGTCTCAGATGCTGCTCACGAAGACGGGTGATGTGTATGTCCCCGGCTCGGGGTTCAATATGCGCATCGCAGAGGAGAAAGGGGTGGTAAAGAAGGGAGCCGCCAGGAAGGTTGCCTATCTGATTCCCGTCATCAGTGTACAGAAGGGGAATCCCAAAAAAATCGCCTCCCTCAAAGACCTCGCGCAGCCTGGGCTGAAGGTGGCCATCGCGCGTCCCGGGGCGGTGTGTCTGGGGGATGTTGGAGTCACATTGCTCCGCAGGGCGGAAGTGTACGACGCAGTGATGAAAAATGTCGTCACTCAACCTCTGGACTGCGGCCAGACGGCCGGCGTTGTGCGAATGAAACAAGTGGATGCCGCTATTGGCTGGGACGTTTTTGGCAAGTGGTATCCCAAAGACATCGCATCCGTGTCCATCCCGAAAGACATTCGAGGAAGCGCCTGGGATTACATCCCCGCGGCGGTGACGGTCTACAGCAAGCGCCCACGCCTCGCCCGACAGTGGATTGATTTTCTCGTGTCCCCGGAGGGGAAGTCCATCTTTCGGAAGCACGGGTACCTCACAGAAGTCAAATAAAGGCCACCCATACCGCCCGAAGAGCTACGCGCCGGATTGCCCCCATGCAGCGCCGGAGGGGGTGGCCTAATCTATCAATATGAAAAAGGCCGAGTTTGTCCAAGTCCCGGTTTGGCAACACCGCTTTCTGGACCCTTGCGGCAGGAACACTGCTGCTGTACTTCTCGTTTCTTGTTGCGCTCGTGGTTGCCGCAATTGCGCGCACAAAGCTCAGCACGGTTCAGCCGATTCTCTTTTGTCCGGAGATCAAGTTTGCCATTGGTCTCTCACTTCTAACGGCCACCATCACCACGGTTCTTTCAATGCTCGTCGCCGTGCCGGCCGCCTATGCGCTCTCTCAATATCGCGGTCGCGGCCAATCGCTGCTCGAGGCCATTCTGGACCTGCCCCTGGTACTGCCTCCCGTTGCGTTGGGATTTCTGCTGTTGGTGTTTCTCCAGTCATCCGTCGGGTTGGCCATCCAAGAGCATTTCCTTCAGTTTGTTTTCGAGGTCCCCGGAATCATCCTGGCACAGTTCGCCGTCGTTTCGGGGTTTGCGCTCAGAGTGATGAAGTCGGCCTTTGACAGCCTCGATCCACGTTACGAGGAAGTGGCTCGTACCTTGGGGCTGACAAAAGGGCAGGCATTTATGAGGATTGTTCTACCCCTGAGCAGAAACGGTCTGATTGCCAGCGCCGCTCTCACGTGGGCGCGTTCGGTCGGGGAGTTTGGCGCGACCCTGATTGTGGCAGGGGCTTTTGAGCGCAAGACCGAAGTACTTTCCATCGCCATTTTTCTGAACTGGCAACTGGCGCGCATCCACGAAGGTCTGACTCTTACTCTGTTGCTGCTCTGCGTCTCGCTTCTGGCGCTGGCTCTTTTCAGAAAATTTGGAGGCGTGCTGCGTGTCTGAAGTGCGCCCTTGTCTCCTTGATGTTCAGGATCTACACGTTCGGTGTGGCACATTTGCGCTCAGGGAGGTTGCATTCTCAATTTCTGAAGGGGAGTGTTTTGTATTGCTCGGACACAGTGGATCCGGCAAGACGACGCTCCTGAAGACGATCGCCGGGCTGCGGAGAAACCAGGGAGGCACTATCCACCTGCGCGGAAAGCCCATCGGCATGCTGCCTCCGGAAGAACGAAATATCGCGTATGTTCCCCAGGACTATGCGCTGTTCCCGCATCTCACGGTTCTCAAAAACCTCACATTGGCGTGCGAGGTTCGGAAGATCGCGCCGTCGGCTGTCCGTGAAAAAATACGCCAAATCGTGGCAATGCTCCGGATTGAGCCTCTCCTGCAGCATCGCTCCAACCAACTCAGCGGAGGAGAGAAACAACGGGTGGCCCTTGGGAGGGCCTTGATGATGGACCCGCAACTCCTTATCCTGGACGAGCCGCTTTCCGCTCTGGATGCTTCGCTGCAACGTTCGGTAAGGTCCGAACTGCGGAAGATGCTGCGCGAGTTATCCATGACCAGTCTCATCGTTACTCACGATTGCGTGGACGCTTTTACCCTGGGAGACCGGGTGGCCGTAATGGAAGAGGGCAGGATCGTCCAGGTGGATGCTCCTGCGGCGCTGTTGCAGAAGCCTCGCTCCCAGTTCGTGGCGGACTTTGTGGGGGTCAATTTCTTCCGAGGGGTTGTCGCCGAGGGGGTGGGACATCGAAAGGGCGTGCAATTACATGGGTACGACATATTTCTCGAAGGCGACTCGCCTTGCGTTGGTGACGTTTTTGTGACATTCTTTCCAGCGGAAGTTGAGTTGTCCGAATCCACGGAAGAAGCGGCGCCGTCCGCCGGCGCTCTTCTGCGCGGTACCATCGAGTCGATCGTTCCCCTGGGAGAACGTGTCCGGATGCAGCTTTCGGAACCACTGCCGCTACTGGCCGAGATGCCGCTTTCCGCAGGTCGCCTCGCCAGACTCAGGGAAGGCGACCAGGTCTGTTATAGGATTCCGGCCAAGGCGCTGAGGGTCTATCAATAAGGGAAGGAATGCGCACAATTTCTCATGCTGACTGAACAAGATCGAGAAAGATACCGCCGCCAGATGATGATTCCCGATTTCGGGGAGGAAGCTCAATACAAACTGAAAGAGTCCTCCGTGCTGGTGACGCGCGCGGGAGGGCTGGGCGGGACGGTGGCATTCTACCTCGCCGCGGCAGGCGTCGGCAAACTCGTGGTTGCTCATGGCGGGAACCTCACACGTTCGAACCTCAATCGACAGATTCTGATGACCCATGACTGGGTGGGGAAACCCCGCGCGGAGAAAATCCGGGAAACTCTGCTTCGCTTCAACGGAGACCTCGCTCTGGAGGTGCTGGCCGAAAACGCCACCGAGGGCAATGCTGCTCACTGGGTGGAAGGGGTGGACCTCGTCTGTGACTGCCCCCCCACCTTTGAAGAAAGATATGCGTTGAACAAGGCGATCGTCTACGCACGCAAGCCCATGGTGGAAGCTGCCATGAATAGTATGGAGTGTCACCTGACCGTGATTGTACCTGGGAAAACCCCCTGCCTGAGCTGCCTGTATCCCGAGCCGCCGTCCTGGTGGGAGCCTCTGGGATTCCCCGTGCTGGGCGCGGTATCCGGCGCCGTCGCCTGTTTGGCAGCTATTGAGGCGATCAAAATGCTCACCGGTATCGGGGAACCTCTTGCGGGAAAGCTGCTGCAGATGGATACGCTTGCACACGAGTATCGCAAGTTCAATATCCGTCGCGATCCCAAATGCAAGGTTTGTGGTGAATTATGACCGGAGCGTTGCTACCAATCCGGCCTTCGCACAACTTGCGAACGGTGTTTCTCGCGGCGAGCGCTTGCCTCGTCATGAATCTGTCGGGGTGCTCCAAACCACCGCCAAAGGAACAGGCAAGCCCAGAGCCGCGTCCCGTGCCGCCGGTGTTCAGCATGGGGCAACCCAACGCAAAGGTGCGGATCGACGCCTTCTATCCCCTGGATAAAGAACATGCGTGGGTGCTGGACTGGCTGCACGAAGCCGGGAGGAACTACGGAGAGAAAGTCAATATCCGCGCTTACGACATCGGCACGGAACCCGGGCGTCGTGAGTGGCACCGCCGAGGGATGCTCTGCGGGGGCCTGCTGGTAAACGACAAGTCCTGCTTCACCGTTGGCGGTCGGAAAATCACTCTCCTGAGAGACCCCAACACCGCTGGCTGGACGCGCGAGCATTTCGTCACCGTGCTCGCCAGTGAAGTCCACCGGGCTTACGGTCAGACGAAGGAACTCCTCGACACGAAGTCGCCTGTCACAAGCGCCCAGGGGCCTGCTCCCAACCGGCAAGCAAAGGCAGGAGGGAAGAGCCTGTTCATGTTCTGCGGCGCCGGTCTCCGCAAACCAATCGAAGCTCTGCGCAAGGCGTTTGAGGCGGAATACGGAATCCCCGTTCGAGTCTGTTATGCAGGCTCCGCCTGCCTCCTGGCCCAGATCGAGATCACACGCCGCGGAGATCTCTACCTTCCCGGCGAGAAATTCTACATCCACCAGGCCACCGAGCGGGGGTATGTGGCGGCTTCGAAGACGGTCTGCCACTTCATCCCGGTGATCATGGTTCGCAATGGAAACCCCAAGGGAATCCACTCCCTCGCCGATCTCGCTCAACCCGGCATTCGCGTGGGTCTTGGGGAAGCCAAGTCCTGCGCCGTGGGGAAGACCACTGCCGAGCTGTTGCGGAAGCACAAACTTGAGAAGAGCGTGGGAAAGAACGTAGTCGTGTACATGGGAACCGCGCCCGAGCTGGGGAATGCTCTGAAGTTGGGAAGCATCGACGCGGCGATCAACTGGGACGCCGTGGCGGCGTGGTACGAGGATGCCTGCGACGTGGTCACGCTCCCGCGAAAAAGAAACGTGATCGTCGAATGTCCCCTTGGGGTATTAACATTCTCCAAAGCCAACCGAATGTCAATGGAGTTCCTGAACTTCGCTGCCGGAGAGAAGGGCCGTCAGCTCTTTCGGAAGGAAAATTACACGGTGGATCTGTCCCGTCCGATCTACCCCGAATGAAGCCGACCGCGGGAATGCGGAGCGAAGGGATTTCCACCCTCGCGTTCAAGCGATGAGCAGTAACCAAGAAACCAACACCATGCATGCGGGGGAAGGGCGGGACCTGTTCTTTCGCGCCCTGCTTTTCTCCCTTCTCTTTGCCTACGTAGGTTTCATATTGGCCGTGCTGTGCGCCGATGTGCTGTGGTTGGGTCGGCACGATCCCGGCACCGGCAAGTCCTACCTGTACAAACTGGCGACGGATGTCGAGGTCTGGGAGGAAACCAAGGCGGCTTTTTGGTTGAGCGTTGTTTCCGCTTTCGTTACATCGATCCTTGCGCTGATTGTTGCAGTGCCCGCGGCCTACGCTCTGTCGCGCTTTCGCTTGCCCTTTGCGAAAGTCATCGACACTCTCATCGACCTTCCCATCGTCATTCCTCCTTTGATTGCAGGAATCAGCCTGCTGGTTTTCTTCAACCAAACCGCCCTCGGAGTGAAGCTGAACGATCTGCTGGACGTGGTCTACACTCGCCGGGGAATCGTTGTGGCGCAATTTTTCGTTGCCTCGGCATTCTGCATTCGCGCGTTGAAAGCGACGTTCGACCAGATCAATCCGCGCTTCGAGATGGTGGCGCGTTCCCTGGGATGCGGGCCGTTCCGCGCCTTCTGGTCGGTTTCCATGCCCCTCGCCAAGACCGGACTCATGGCAGGATGGATCATGACCTGGGCGCGGGCCATGGGCGAGTTCGCGCCCATCATGGTGTTTGCCGGAGCCACGCCATTTCACACCGCGGTGCTGCCAGTAACGGCTTTTCTGAATCTCTCCTCGGGACACATCGAGGCAGCGGTCGGAGTCACTGTCTTGATGATTGTCCTTGCGGGACTTACACTCTCCATCTTCAAGAAACTGGGCGGCCAGGGATACCTATGGTAACGGTTCGGACCGAAAATCTAACTATCCGACTGGGGGAGTTTCATCTCCAGCGGATCAATCTCCACGTACAGGCGGGAGAACACTTTGTGCTCCTCGGACCGACGGGCGCGGGGAAGACGGTGCTCATCGAGTGCATCGCGGGGATGCACCATCCGCAATCGGGAAATGTATTTCTTGACGATGAAGACGTAACGACCAAGCGGCTCGAAGAGCGTGGCATTGGCTATGTCCCGCAAGACTATGCCCTGTTCCCCAACATGACTGTCGAGAACAATATCGCCTTCGGCCTGCGCATCCGCAAAGCAAGCGCAGAGGAAGTTGCGCAGCGTGTGAAGGAACTGACCGATCTCCTGCACATCGACTCCCTGCTGCAACGCTACCCTCTCACCCTCAGCGGAGGCGAGAAGCAACGCGTCGCGCTGGCGCGGGCGCTGGCCGTCCGTCCCCGGCTCTTGCTGCTGGATGAGCCGCTGGCGGCCGTGGATGAGAGCACCCGAGATCGGCTTTGCGGCGAGTTGAAGGAGATTCAGCGACATACCGGAGTAACGGTCATCCATGTTTCCCACAACTTTGAGGAGACGCTCGCGGTAGCCGATAGCGTCGGCATTCTGCACAACGGACACCTGCTTCACACCGGCAAACCCGAAGATGTCTTCTACCGCCCACAGAGCCGCTTTGTTGCCGAGTTCACGCGGGCAGAGAACATCTTCGCCATCGATACCGTCGAACCCCATCCAGATGCCCGGACAGCTGTCGTCCTCGCCGATGAAGAACGGCTCCAACTTAGTGTGGACACCGCCAACGGGGAATTGCCACCGTCGCCGACCTGCGCAGTGATTCGACCGGAACGCGTGAGACTGAAGATGTCGAGTCCCGAATCCGAAATCGCGCCCTCCAATAACTGTTTTGTTGCGAGAGTCCGGGAAGTGACCAACAAGGGCGCGCTGCTGCGCGTCGAAACTGCGACCGATGACGGCACGCGGTGGGTTGCCCTTGTGCCCGTTAGCCTGTCCGCCGACTTGCTCCTCCAGCGAGGGCAATCAGTGGAAATAGGGATCGACAGCTCGGACATTCACCTGCTATGACGTACACGGACAAGGCCAGACGAAGGGGATGAGATGATGAAAAGATGGCTGAGGACGGCTTGCCTTGTGGCTTTCGGACTGGTTGTTTGCGGCGCGTATGCCGGTCCACAATTAGCAAAAGGAGGTCAATCGCTGATGATGATTGGAGACGGAATCGTGATGCAAAACGCCTCGTGCCGTTACGAAATTGACGCGGACGGGAAGAGCCGCGCCTTTGTGGATCTGGCGACGAAGAAGGATTACTGTGAGGCCGGTCAGCCGTTTATGGTTGTGGGTCGGGCAAAGCAAACATGGACATCGACGAAAGTGGCACGGAGCGGCAACATCGTCTCGGTGTCCTTTGGCGATTCCGGCGTGCAGGTGAAGGCGAAGTTGGAGAGTCGCCCGAGCTATCTGACGCTCACCGTTGAGCAAGTCGCAGGGGGTGAGATTGACTGGCTGCAACTCCTCAACCTGAAGCTGAAGATAACGGACAGCGTCGGCACGCTACTCAATGCCGGCTGGAACAACGACTTCGCGGTGTGCGCTCTGGCGTGCAACGATCGGACGGACTCCTTCGGCGCCGATGGAGCACAAGCTCACCTTTGCGCCAAGTCCTACAAGGCGTTCGGCTTCGAGGGCGCTAAGGTCGCCGTCGTCGGTGTGCCGCGAGGCAAGCTGATGGAGACGATCGAGCAGGTGGAAGTCGATCAGGGACTACCGCATGCCATTCTCAACGGCGTCTGGATTCGGAAAGCCCCGGAGAGGTTCGCCTCCTACCTGATGGTACACAACCTCGGCGAGCACAACGTGGACAAAGTGATCGAGGTGGCGAAGGGAGGATTTGGATGCGTCGAATTCTACCCGTGGCGCTCGACTCCCTCCTACCAACTGAATCCTTCGCTGTTTCCCAACGGCATGGCGGGTCTGAAAAAGGTCGCCGACAAGATTCATGCAGCGGGTTTGCAGGTGGGTCTGCACGTGATGCAGGGGATGGTCGGTTGGGGACCCAAAGACGATCCTTACATCACCCCCAAAGCCGACCCGCGCCTGCTGCAGGACCGGCACGCGTCCCTCGCGGTGCCACTGGATGAGAAGGCGATTGAGGTCGTGGTGAAGGAAACCACGTTAGACTGGCCGGAAACTGGCGACCTGTACGTTGAGGGGGAGATTATCCGCTACAGTCGCCGCACCGAGGCGGGATTCGCGGAGTGCCAGCGCGGGCTGCACGGGACCACGATCTCAGCGCACGCGGCCGGAGCGCGCGTCGGACACCTGGTGAACTGCTTCCCCAACTGGGGCAACACGGTCTATTGCCCGGACGTGAACAGCACCATGATCGACGAGATATGCGACCGACTCGCCACCGTCTTCAACGAGACCAGCGCCGACATGAGCTATTTTGACGGCGGCGAGGAGCTTATCAGGCAGCCGCCCTACTGGCGAAACCAGGGACGATTTGCCCTGGGACTGGCGCAACGTCTGAAGAAGCCGATCATTCTTGAGGGAAACGCTCTCTATACTCATCTCGCCTGGCACGTGATTAGTCGCGGGAGCCCACACTTCGATCCTATCTATTTCGGCAGGCGTGACTACACCCTGCGTTTCAAAGGCCAGCATCCTGCTGACCATGCAAAGAATCTACTGGGCGGCGACGTGGGGTGGTTCAACCCGCACGTTCACTCTCCGGTCGTGGACGCGGTGACTCCCGATGAGGTGCTTCTATTGTGCCTGAAGGCGCTCGGCCACAAATCCCCCATTTCCTTCTCGATGGACATGAGCAACCCCTGGGCTAACCAACGAATGCCGGAAATGCTCGAGACTATCCGCGCCTGTGACGAGCTGAAGCGGAGAGACTACTTCACCGATGCAGCCTGCGCAGAACTGACGAAGCCTTTTGCGGAACATACGTTAGAGCAAACGTCTGACGGAACATGGAATCTGCGCCCGATGCAGTTCGGCCCGGCGCGCACCGTGGATGCAGAGCGAGGCGAGAGAAGCGAATGGAAGTGCGGGAACCCATACCACGAGCAGCGCCCCTGGGTTCGCATGCGAGCTCGCACTCGACTCGCCCCCTACGGCGCGAAGGAAAACCTCATACTGGCTGATCCCCAAGACGGCACGCCCCTCAAGGTCGTTGGCAGCGCCTCGCCTCAACTCGCCCCCTCTTTCGCAGCGTCGGCAGAAAAGACCCCCGAGGGTGACAGTTGCTTCGTGTACGGAGCCGAGAACAAGGGCAACACTTCGTCCGGTTGGTGTCAGGTTTCTCGGTCGCTGCCACAACCGCTCGACCTCAGATCCCATCGTCGGCTCGGGTTGTGGATTCGTTCCGAGGGCAAGGGCGGTATCCTCAATGTCCAGCTCGCAGGCAAAGACGCTCGCATGGATCACTACATCGACCTCGACTTCGTTGGCTGGCGCTACTTTGTTCTCGATCCGCCGGAAGACAGCCGCGTGTGGGGTTACCAGTGGCCTTATTCCTGGACTGACCTCATGTATACGAGTTGGTTCATCTACAGCGCAACGAAAGAGGTGAATCTCTTCTACAACGCCCTTCCGCCCAACTCGACAACGGCTTGCCTGATCGGCCGCATCGAGGCTCTGCACGAGGAGCCTTTGCTCCTGAGGAATCCCTCCCTGGAGGTCGCCGCGCGGAAGGTCATTTTTCCGGTCTCCCTCAAGCCGGACGAGTATCTGGAGTGGGACTGGTCCGGACGGTGTCGGCACTTCGAGCCCAACGGAGGATTGCTCGGTGAGGTGCAGCCTCAAGGCACTTGGCAACTCTCAGCAGGGGAGAACTCGGTCCGTTTTTCCTGCAAGGGAGGCGACGGCTTTTCTTCGCGAGCGGAGGTCACCCTTTCGGTTCGCGGCGAACCTCTGCCCAACAGTCGCAGAAATTCTGGAGCAAAAGCCGGGCAGAAGGCGGGTATCTATCCTTCCTTCAGCACTCAATCCCAGGTCAGTCTGCCCATGCAACTCCTTCCGGGCAGCAAGGGCGGTGTACGGCTGATGCAGGGAGTCTACGAGAGGGTGGACAGCCTGCCCTCTCGCAGCGTCGCGGCTTTCGATGGCAAGGCGAACGCCTGGGCTGTGGACAACGATCGTCCCGTTGCCTGCCCGGTGTTCGTTATCCTGTCTCGTGGTATTGCCTCTTCGACACCGACTGTCGACTACGACGATCCGGACGCGCTGTTGCTGGAGGATTTCAGCGACCTGAGTTCTTATGAGATGAGCGAGAGAAACCAGTATGAGAAATATGTCGTTGGCGAGGGCAAGCAACTGACAAAGGACGGCCCCGTGCGCGCGGGCGTCTCTCAGACCTTTGCGTCCACGACCGAAGGGGCACGCTCAGGGAAAACTTGCGCGGTCTATGCGGCAACGAACGAGGGCGGACTCGGCGGCTGGTGTGGCAAGGGTAGAAGGTTCGAGAAACCGATAGACCTGTCGCAGCATAAAGCGGTGGCCTTCTGGCTGCACGGAGACGCAAGAGGAGAAACACTCCGCTTTCAGTTCCGGGATACGAAGGGACGCCATGCGCACTGGCTTGTGCCCATCGACTTTACCGGCTGGCGCTTGCAGGTCTGCCGACTCGCCGATGCCCGGGACTTCGACTGGAAACAAACCGAGTACCTGCTCGTCTACTTCAACGACCTGCCAGTCGGCCCGACTTGCACGATGAAGTTCGACGACGTGAAAGCCTTTCCGAAGATCGTCTCCTCCGTTCCTTTACACAATCCGTCGATCAGTATCAACGGGAAGCGCGTCACCATTCCTGTAACGTTGGACGCAGATGCATCGCTGCTGATCGACAATCTGAAACGCGCCAGCCTGTGGCTTACAGGCAAGCAGCAGGGGAAGACGTTGCAGTTGCAGGGGGAACCGCTGCGGTTGGAGCCGGGAGCCAATCGCATCGAAGTGACGTGTGAAAACCGGCAGAACGCGCCGCGCGATGTCAGTGTGAGAGTGGTGCGGCTGTGACGATCCAACGTGATCCGAGGGTAACTTGCTGCCGCGCTTTGCTGGTGTCAGAACTCAGTCTATTCCCTCGCACCCGCGTCCTTCGGCTGTGAAGTCGGCGCCAGCGATTGGCCCTTTGTTGGCCAGGTCCGTGTTCTCAGTTCTTCGACGATGGTCACAATGCTCCTCCAAGTTCCACTGAATCGGACAACCTGATCAGAGAGAAGCGAAGCTCAGCTCGAATCCTTCCTCGCCGTCCTCAAATCGCAGTTCCTTCCTGACAATCAGCGTCTGGCCATGGGCATCCTTTTCTCCCTTTGGACGCGTCGCTTGACCGCAGAGCGTTAACCGTCCGGCGTCCCACTCGCAGGGCAATACCTCAAATTCCCCCTGCCGAACGTGCATGTCCGTTGAGAGAATCCACGGATGATCCCGCTGCGGAGTCAAGCGGAATACACGCGCCGACATCGGAGGAACAATCACATTCACCGCCCCAGCATGACTGCCGAGGTACTGCTCGTTCCAGAACTCCCACAGCAGATAGGGTCTCTCCGCGTCCAGTCCCAGCTTCACGAACTCGAGGGTGTGCGTGCGCGGCTCATCGTTGCGTACTCGTTACAGCTTCTCCACAAACCCCAAGATATCCCTGAACGCTTCCTTCTGCTGACGGCGCGTCAGGTCGTAGAAGAAGCCGTGCTCGGCTTTCGTGTAGACCTTGATCTCCGAGCGGCGACCGTGAGCGCGCATCTTCTCGACGAATCGCTCAGTCAGTTCCAGTGGGAACATGTGTTCGTTCTCCGCTTCCAGGAACAGGATTGGTGGGGACTCACCGGAGATATGCTCGATGGGCGAAACGGAGCGGAACAGCTCGGGATGCTCCTCATACGTTGTCCCCACGATGCCCTGCATCGCAGTCCAGCCGTGGGGAAAAATATCGTCCCACGGCTCGAAGGTCACCGGTGTCGATTGCAGCGCGGCGCCAACGGGTCGAATCCATTCGTTCTGGAAACGACAGGCGGCGAAGTCCGGGTCTTCTCCGCACTCGCCTGGCAGTGCAAGCGTCAACAACGCGGCCAGGTGCGCTCCGGCGGAGGAACCGAACACGAACACCTTCGCCGGTCGGTTCGCTTGACGCAATTCCGAAACGAACAGGTCGTATCCGTGCCGGACGTCGGTAATCTGTTCTCGAATGCAGACACCTGACAGGCGGTAGTCAGTTGAGCCACAGACGAAACCCTCACGGTTGAAGGCGCGCATCAGCCTATGGAAGTGCGCCCGCGCCCCTGCTCGCCAACCCCCTCCATGGACGAAGAAGATGGCGACGTCGCGCGTCACTTCCTCCGGCTGGAAAACGTCCAGCGCCCGGCCCTCCACGATGGGTTCGTCGAGATAGATGGACTTGAACTGGTATGGCATGGAACGCTCCTTATGCTCGCAGAATGATTCTCCTGACGCTGGCGAATGCAAAACCAAAATTCTGCCTCCTCGGAGTGAGGGTCAGTCTCGATCTTCCACGCGGAAGCCTGATCTCTCCAACGTGAACTCGCCGGAAGTCGTCGAAGCTGCCGGTGGCAGGGACAACACCCTTCAGCGTGGATTGGCCCGCTTTCACTGAGAACGTGCTCCCCGCCCACACTTCCTGGCAGCCCATTTCCACCGATACCTCGCACGTGACCGGTTTCAGACACTCGACGTGCCAGGTAGCCGTCTGGTCGGGGTGGGTCCAGTGGGTCAGGTAAGAGGCGCCGTTCTCCGCGGTCGCCAGCTCGATGACGATCCCCTTGGGCCCAAATCCCTGACGAACAGCCGTTTCCGCAGGTAGAACGGTCTTCGTTCCTGTAGTCACGACATGAACCGCAGGTGGCGCGGTGCGGGGGAGCGGACGCAACATGGATTCATTATCGAACATCAACTCCACCACATTCACTGCGCGATCCGGCGGGAGTGACGGCAAACCCTCCAACGTCAATTCATCGCCACTCATTGCAGGACGCGCCGTCTTCCCATTGCCGAGCAGCCGCGCCCGCACGGGGACGGACTTCACCTGCTTCAGGAAAATTGCGTCTGCATCCGGCCACCGGAGGAGGTGCAGGTACAGTCGCTTCCCTTTCCGGGTATACAGCGCATCCTCCGACTCCTGAATCATTGGACAGCCTTGCGCATTGTAGATGGATTTCCCATGCACCTTGAGCCAGTCGCCGATCTCGGTCAGGCGCTGCACCTGGTCTTCGGGCAACGTTCCGTCCGGCTTTGGGCCGATGTTGAGCAGGTAGTTGCCTCCGGCAGCGGCCATGCGCACCATGCTCTCGATGAGGAACGGAGTGGAGAACAGCGAGCCGTCCGGCTTGTAACCCCATGACTCGCGGCAGATCGACTGGCACGCCTCCACCGTGTACCCCGCGGCTCCCGCCATGCCAGACAGCCTCCGCTCCGGCGTGAAAAAGTCGCCATGACCGGCGCGGTCGTTGACCACCGCGCCGGGCTGAAGTTGCTTGATGAGTTTGTAGAGCTTGCGGCCGCGCCACTCCTTCTCCGTCTTTTGGACGCCGTCAAACCAGATTCCATCGATGCGACCGTACTGCGTACACAACTCCACCAACTGCCCCTCCACGTAATCCATGAACTTCGGCCAGTCAGGCGTGTCGTCCGAACGCTCGTACTGCAGGTCCTTGAAACACCCTCTGTGGTGGACGAAGTTTGGGTGGTGCCAGTCGGGTTGAGAATAGTAGAGAATGATCCGCATCCCCTGGCGTTGGCAGGCGGCGATGAGTTCGCCAATCAAGTCACGCCCGAACGGCGTGTTGGTGATGTTGTAGTCAGTCAGGTTCGAATCAAAAAGACAAAATCCGTCGTGATGTTTCGCGGTGACGGTGATGTACCGGCAGCCGCCGCGCTTCGCCGTGTCCACCCACTCATCCGCATTGAACCGGTGCGGGTTGAAGCGACGCGCCAGCTTCTCGTATTCCTCACGCGGGATGTCTTCATGGTACATCACCCACTCGCCGCGCCCCAGCAGCGCGTAAAGGCCGAAGTGAATGAACATCCCAAACCGAGCTTCGGGAAACCATTGGAGGTCGGGATCAAGGTTCTTTCTCGCGATCATCGGAGGCTCCTATCCGTGTGTTTGCGGAGCGGTCTGCAACGACTGACATTCTACAGGCAAACTCCGATGATGGGTAGCTGCAAACGTCAAGCCATTGAAATGATGTCACCGCAATGTGATAATGTCCGGTATCCTGAAGGACTCGGAAGGAGGGCCTGGTGAGGGGGTGTTTTCACCCGCGACGAGTATACACGCGCATGGTTGCAGTCGCAGGGGTCTATCTTCCTTAATGCACGTCGTCGAAAGGAACTGAAATGAAAATAGGAGTTGCCCGGCGCGTCATCACGCCGGCTCAGCGGGTGTATCTCGCTGGTTACGGATCACGAACCGAAAAGACGGCGGATGCCTACCAGGATCTTCTTGCCACCGCGATTTGCTTTGAGGAAGCTGGAGAAAAGTGCGTCATTCTTGCAGCCGATCTGCTGGGCTTCGATGCGGAGATGGTCGAGACAATCAAGAGAGGGGTGCAGAAGCACACGGGGTTGGGTCCGGAAAAAGTCCTGTTGGCGGCCAGCCATACCCACTATGCTCCCGCCGTCGAGACAAAGAGCGCACACCTCTATCCGGGCATCCATCTCGATGTCCGGGGAGATATCGAGAACCTCTGCATCGAGGCTGTGATCGAGAGCGCGGAGAACATGCAGTTGGTGGAACTGCATTACGGAACCAGCGTCGCGGCCTACGGCATCAACCGCCGCGTCTGGAACGGAGTCGATAGCGAAATGCGGCCCAATCCGAGAGGCGCGGTGGACCCGACCGTGCGCGTGCTGTGGGCCGTCGATCCTCAGGATAGGGTCGTTGCTGTCCTGTTCTCGTATGCGTGCCACCCGACCACGGCCGGCGGACTGATGTCGATGGGCGGAGACCACTTCGGGTGTGCGGCGCAACTTGTGGAGGCGGCCATCCCCGGCGCGACGGCTGCTGTCCTGCCCGGTTGTTTCGGCGATGTGCGTCCCCGGGTGGTGAATGCTGCAGGAGGGTTTGATGCGGGATCGCTGGAAGTGGTTAAGGCTTTCGGGCAAGAGCTGTGCTTCGCCGTCCTCTCTGCCATGAGTGTGCCTGAAGTCGAGATTGCGGGCCCGATCACCGCGGCCATTGACGCGGCTCTTCTCCCGTTCGACCACGTACCAGACCGGCAGGCGCTTGAGCGGCTGTTGGCAGATCCTGAATTCTCTCAACGCAAATGGGCCGAGGCCCTCCTGGATCAACTGAACGAGGGCGATCTGTCCGCTCATTTGGAGATGCCCGTCCAGGCGCTGCGAATTGGGAACCTGAATATCGTCGGATTGGGCGGGGAGGTGTGCGTCGGGTATCAGCTCAGAATTGCCGCGTCGTTGTCTCCGGCGCCCGCCTTTGTCCTCGGTTACTGCAACGCCGAGACAAGCTACATCGCCACATCCGACATGTTCCCCTTCAAGGGGTACGAAGTCGCCACAGCGCATTTCTGCTACGGCAACCCCGCGCCGCTGACACCTGAGTGTGAGGAACGAATTCTTGCGAAGGTGAACGAATTGCTGGCGAAGACGCGATAATCCGGGTTTGGCGCGGTTGGGGTTCAGCCCGATATCGATGTCCTTGGAGACAGACACTCTTGTCTGCTCCACAGCAGCTCAGTATCTCCCAACCGCGCGCGCGGTAGCATACATGGCGACAACGTTCTCGGTCGGTGAGTTGTCCTGCAGGGAGTGGGTAGGGGCAAAGCAGTAACCGCCGCCCGGCATCATTATATCGAGAGTTTGTTTGCAGTAGTCGACGGTCTCCGCCACCGTGCCGGTGGCGACGGGCCCCGCGGTGCTGATACAGCCGTGGAAGGCGAGACGCCCGCCAAACGTGGTCTTGAGGTATTTAGGTGACATGTCCTTCGCTTCCGGCTGCAGCGTATCCACCACGTGAATCCCCATCTCGATGAAGTCCTCGAATGCCCAACTGCCGGAGCCGCAGCAGTGCATCATGACGTAAACATCGTAGGCTTTAGCGAGGTCGCAGTAGGTCTGGTATCGTGGCCGAATGTGCTTGCGGAAAATCTCCATGCTGATGATCGGCCCGATCTGCGTGCCGAGGTCCTCACCCAACCACAGGAAATCAATGCCGCCCTTCGCTGCTTCCAGATTCCTCCGAGCGACCTCGATCCGGACGTCCATACGACGGTCCGCCAAAAGGAGTCCTGCGGGATCGTCGGTAATGAGATCCACGAGCGTCTGCTCCATGCCGCGCAACATCCCATTCCCGTTGATAATGTCGCCGAACCCCCCCGAGCCGTTGATTGCATACGTCTCGAAGCGTTTGCACTCGTCCGCGATGCGGGAGTAGTCGAAGTCGTCCGGCGAGGGCATCGGCCAGTTGGCGACAGTCTCCTCGTTGGCATCCTGCAGTGGGAAATCGCAGTAGTCCCAATATCCCCCCGTGTCGTGCTCAACCCGACGACGGCGGACACCCCAGTTGTCCACTATCACGCCGCGTTTAGGAATATCTTCGTGGAGACGTGGCCCCGTGTACCGCGCGCCCACGCTGCGGAAATCCACGCCCAATACCACTCGCAGGCCTTCGTGGTCGTCTTGCTCCAGACCAAAATGGTCTTTCAGCCTTCCATCGATTCCAGGATTGGCAGAGTAGTTGATCGGCACGCGATCCGGTTGGTTGTTTGAGAAGGCGGCGCGCACCCGTTCCTTGGAGGTCATTGCCATCAGCATCCTTTCGGATGAAAGCGATTATATACTGGAACCGTGGACACGTAAACAGCAGAGAAGGTTGCCGCGGTTCCGGTGGTCTCCACAGCTCCGCGACCTGAAGCCTATCGAGCTGTGGCTCACCGCTCCCCGCTCAGGCGGACAAGCATTATCGCAGATTTGGCTTGCGCCCACGCACTCGAATTGTTGACCACTGAAATTCGTCTGTGATAGACTTCACAGAAGTTGAAACTCGATATAAGTTGCGGGGCGAGTTAAGCTCCCATTTACATTGACGACCCAGATATGAACCCTTACGTGGCAGTGTTCTTCATGTTCGTGTTTTGCGGTGTCATCGCGGGTGCGATGCTCGCCATGGGGTCCTTCCTGGGCCCCAGGAAACCCAACCCAACCAAGGAGCAACCTTTCGAGTGCGGAATGGAGCCTTTCCAGCTTCCGGGTGGACCGACCTCCGTACGCTTTTACATCATCGGGATGCTGTTTGTACTGTTCGATGTGGAGACCGTGTTTCTGTTCCCGTGGGCGATCGTCTTTCACAAGTATGTCACTCGGCCAGGGTGGGGAATGTTTATGCTGGTTGAGATGCTCGTGTTTCTCGCCGTCCTCATTGCCGGCTATATTTACCTCTGGAAACGGGGAGCGCTGGAATGGGAGTAGGCGAATTTATCACATCGAAGTTGGATCACGCGGTCGGGTGGGCGCGCAAGTATTCCATCTTTCAGTATCCCTTTATCACCGCCTGCTGCGGGATGGAATATATGGGGGTTGCGTGCTCTCATTATGACATCGACCGATTCGGTGCGGGGTTTCCACGGTTTACGCCGCGTCAGTCGGACGTGCTTTTTGTGGTGGGAACCATCAGTCACAAAATGGCCCCGGTGCTGAAGACAATCTATGAGCAGATGTGTGAACCCAAGTGGGTCGTCGCCTTCGGTGTGTGTACCTGCACCGGCGGTTTCTATGACAACTATTCGACGGTGCAGGGCATCGACACGGTGATTCCCGTTGACCTGTACATCCCGGGTTGCCCGCCGCGTCCTGAAAGCGTGCTTGATGGGCTGATGCTACTGCAAGAAAAGATACAGAACCAAAAACAGGAAATATTGCCGAAAGCGAAGTGGCGGGAAACGCAATCTTCCGTCAGCCGACTCCTTTGATGTCCCCGGAACAACAGAACAACGCACAAGCCCAACTGCCACAGGTGGATGGCGAACGTCCGGCGTTGGGGAGACTGCACCAGCAGTTCCCAGAGGCGATCCTTGCCTCCCATTCCTACCGCGGCGACGACACGATTAGCGTCGCGGGGGACAGTCTGTTGCCGATCATGCAATTTCTCCGGGAAACGCCCGAACTCTCTTTCGAGACGCTGATGGACCTCACCGCAGTGGACTACCTGAAGATGGGAAAGTCGCCGCGATTTGAGGTAGTCTATCACCTGTATTCTCTCACCCACAATCACCGTCTTCGTGTCAAGGTCCCTCTCCCAGAAGACCTGCCCGAGGTTGATTCGTTGACGAGTCTCTGGAAGATTGCCGACTGGTATGAGCGCGAAGTGTGGGATATGTTCGGGATCAAGTTCAGGGGGCATCCGGACCTTCGGCGCCTCTTGATGTACGAGGAATTTGAGGGACATCCGTTGAGGAAAGACTATCCCAAGAGCCGGAGACAACCCATCGTGGCGCAGAGGACGTGAAACGTGAGCAGTGAGCAGTGAGCAGTGAGAGAGACATACTCGCCCGCCACCAATCACCAATTGCCAAACCATGCGAGTGAAGAGCGAAACGGTAACCGAAACGATGATGCTGAACATGGGCCCATCGCATCCGGCGATGCACGGCGTCATTCGCATCATATTGGAGCTCGACGGTGAGAATGTCGTGGACAGCGACATCGAGATCGGGTACCTGCATCGCGCCTTCGAGAAGGAGGCGGAGAACGCAACCTACAATCAGGTCTTTCCCTACACGGATCGACTGAACTACGTTTCCCCTGTCATCAACAACGTGGGGTACGCTCTGGCAGTAGAGAAGCTTCTGGGAATCGAAGTGACCGAGCGGTGCAAGTACATCCGCGTTATTATGAGCGAGATTTCCCGCATCTGCGACCACCTGACGTGTGTGGGAGCCTCTGCCATGGAGCTGGGGGCGATGACCGCGTTCCTCTACATGATCAAGGCGCGGGAGTTCCTGTGGGAACTCCTCGAGCAGGTCACCGGCGCGCGGCTCACAATCGCCTACTGCCGCGTCGGCGGGGTGAAAGCAGACCTGCCGGAGAACTTTGAGCAGGAAGTGACCGAGCGTTTCGTCGAGGTCCGCAAAGTGCTGAACGAAGTTCATGGACTTCTCACGAAGAATCGCATTTTCGTGGACCGCGTCGACGGGGTGGGGGTAATCTCCAAGGAGGATGCCATCTCCTTTGCATTCACCGGCCCGATGCTGAGAGCGTGCGGAATACCGTATGACGTACGCAGGAACCATCCCTACCTGACCTATGACCAGATCGACTTCGATGTTCCTACAGAGACTACGGGTGATTGCTATGCCCGCTATCTCGTTCGCATGGAAGAGATGGAGCAAAGTATGCGCATCGTTGAGCAGGCTCTCCGGAAGATGCCGGAAGGTCCTACCAATGTCGACCACGCGGGAAGAATTATGCAGCCCAGCGAGATGGTGGACGCCGCCAAGGTCGGAAAAACGCGAGACATGAAGCTTGTGCAGCTCGAGCTATCCCCGAACCTTGAAGGCTCGGAGCGGCAACAACACCAACAGGTGAACGCCCTCGCGAAGAACGTCGTGCTCCCCGCCAAGGAAGATACGTACGGCAATATCGAGGGGTTGATGAACCACTTCATGCTCATCATGGAGGGTTGGGGAATTCGACCTCCCGTTGGCGAGGTCTATCAAGCGGTCGAGGGGGCCAATGGGGAGTTGGGCTTCTACATCGTCAGCGATGGGACGGACAAGCCCTACCGTGTCCGTGTGCGGCCGCCCTGCTTTGCCTTCACGGCGGCCATCCCAACGATGATCAAAGGCGGCATGGTGGCCGACGTTGTCCCCACTTTCGGATCCATCAACATGATCGCGGGAGAGCTGGACAGATAGGCGAATGGGCGAATGGGCGAATGGGCGAATGGGCGAATGGGCGAATGGGCGAATGGG
>Ga0210051_1001023_pt1 | contig 27950 bp, 29 predicted proteins | sample CryGey092014_all_FD_185464 | JGI IMG/M metagenome (GOLD analysis project Ga0210051, IMG submission 185464) | Groundwater microbial communities from aquifer - Crystal Geyser CG23_combo_of_CG06-09_8/20/14_all (SPAdes) (version 2) | ecosystem: Environmental > Aquatic > Deep subsurface > Groundwater...
ATTTCGCTGCGCTCACGGTGTAATAGTATAAGGGTCTCAGGGTATAAACGCGGGAGGTTATTTAATCTTGATACTTGGTCCCATAGTTGAACACAGTGCAATCGACCCGATCCGGTTGACGGGGATCACCTTAAGAAACACATCTACATTTGCGATAAGCTGTGCGCTGTCCCATGAAACTTTACCAATGCCCAGATGAATGTTCCCTAATGAATCTGTTTTATATTCTACTTTGCCGCTTGATAATTCTTGAAGTGCCGTTTTGGGATCATCGACGACCGTCCCTGATTTTGGGCTCGGCATCAACCCTTTTGGTCCAAGGATTTTTGCAACAAGTGCCAATTTGGGCATCATGGCGGGCATTGCGAGTAGAATATCAAAATTAATCTTTCCGCTTTTGATAGTCTCTATAAGCGCATCATCGGCAACAACAATTTTCTTTTGCTTAGGCGCGCCAGAGGGAAGGGAAACAAGTCCCCGTAGAGGGTCTTGCCCTTTTTTAGCGATTGTTCTTACGTGTATTTCTACGGTGCCATCAAATTTTGTATAGGATGTTTTTTTGAGCAGTTCGAGTGCATCTGAAACTGAATACTTTTTGTTTGCATCTATCACGTTCCGTGCACTCATATAATGTGAACTGTGCGAGCGTTTCTTTTTAGAATTGTGTGTGACCCGCTTTACAACCTTTTTTTCTAATGGTTTCTCGTCTGCTGGAGATTCAACCGACTCTTTTAGAGTATCTCGCTCCAAAACAGTATCAGATTGATCGTCTAAAACTGGCTCGACGTGCAGTTCTGCTTTTGGTTCTTTCTCTTTCTTTTCTTTTTTCTCAACAACTTTTGCGTTTTGAGATTTTAGTTTTGAACTATTTTCTACTTCTTCTCCGATAACAATGCCGCGTGTACGTCCCATAGGAATTCCTTTCTCCAGGTAGTGAAGCGAAGCTCTACAACCTGGTTTGTGGTAATAACGCCCTTTCGGTAAGAGCTCCCACTATACTAATTGTATTGTCTCTTCTTTTGGATGAGATATACAGTCTAGCACATATCCTGCTGTTTTGGCAATAATATCATCGATTTTTTCTTTTTCCGCTAGAGTAAAATCCTGTAATACAAACTTTTCTGAAAGAATATTTTCTGGCGGTCGACCGATTCCAATACGAATTCGCCAAAACTTGTTTGTATTGAGCGTATCGATAATTGATTGCACACCGTTGTGCCCTGCGCTTGACGAGCCAAATGATATACGCAACGTCCCAAAATTAATATCCATATCATCGTGAATAACAAAAATATTATCATCCTCAATTTTATAATATGCGGATTCTTTTTTAATCTCTATCCCACAGTTGTTCATAAAAGATTGTGGTTTTAGAATTTTAAATTTAGCGTTATCATTTTGATTTTTGATTTTTGATTTTTGATTTTCGGTTATTTGATCTATCACTAAATAACCGATATTATGTCGATTATTCGCATACTCTTTCCCCGGATTCCCCAATCCCACTATCAATTGCATTATGTTTTTATACTTTATACTTTCAACTTTTATTTACCTATTACATTCCCGGGATGTTCATCCCCATATCCTTCATGACATCTTTTGTTTTTTCTGCAGCGAGTGCCTGGGCTTTACTCATCGCTTCGCCGGATACTTTAATAATAAGCTGTTCCAATTCTTTCTTTTTTTGAGGTGAAAGCATATCTTCTGCGATCGCAATATCAACAAGATGTTGTTCGCCATTATAGACAACGGTTACTTCTCCATCTGTTGACCGTGCTTCTATTTCTGTTTCTTTTAATTCTTTTTGTATCTCTTTTGCTTTTTTTTGCAATTGATATAATTGTTTCATTTTATCCAGCATATATACCTCCGACTTTAATTTATTATAATTTATTATTTATGAGGGCTTTCCCACCCTTCGTTGTGTCATCCTCGCGAATGCGGGGATCCAGTTGCATGGATTCCCGATGTCGAGTTTCACTCGGCTCGAGAATGACAGAAAAATAAGAACGTCCTATTTATATTGTATTAATATATAATTATACATTTTTTGCGTTAAATCTCAAGTAGCTTTCTATGAACATATCTAACTCTCCATCTAACACTTTTTGCGTATCGCTCGTCTCACATTCAGTTCTATGATCTTTGACTAACTTATACGGTTGTAAGACATATGAGCGTATTTGACTCCCCCACTCTGCAGAGAGGTGTATTCCTTTGAGATCATCAAATTTTTCTTTATGTTCTTTTTTGAGAAGTACCATGAGCTTACTGACGAGCACCTTCATCGCAAGGTCACGGTTTTGTGCTTGCCCCCGTTCGTTTTGCGATGCTGCGACGATTCCTGTTGGCAGATGTGTAATGCGCACTGCTGTTTCTACTTTATTGACATTTTGACCGCCATGACCACCGGCGCGGTAGAAATCTACTTTGAGTTCTTTTGGGTCGATCTCTACATTTTTAATCTCTTTGAGTTCTGGGGTTACTTCTACGAGCGCGAATGACGTATGCCGCGCTTTATCGCTATCAAACGGCGATATTCTGACCAATCTGTGCACCCCTGCCTCTGATTTAAGATTGCCAAATGCTTGGTATCCACTGATCTCTGCCGTCATCGATTTTATACCTACCTCTTCACCTTTTGATTCATCAAGAACGGTGAAAGTATATCTTCTGCGATCGCAATATCTCTGATACATGCGCGCTAACATTCCCGCCCAATCTTGGGCTTCTGTGCCCCCTGCGCCTGCATGAATAGAGAGTATGGCGTTACTCGTATCATATTCTCCACTATAGAGCGTCTCCTTTTCTAGCTCGCCAAGAGATGCATCGTCTATCGCCCCGTCGTATCGCTCAACTATCTGCGAGAGCGCGGACATCTCTTTGGTAACCTCAACACTCCTTTCTCGATCAACCCAAAAATCAGGTTGTGCCATCTCACCTGCAATTTCTTCTAAACGTTTTTTCTTATCATCTATTTTTAAAACGTGTCCAATTTGTACTTTTTTATTTTCATTCATAATTATATAGAAGACTTTCGCATAAACTCCGTCATCGCGAGGAAACCGTAGGTCAACGTGGCGATCTTTGATAGATTGCTTCCCCGCCAAAGACGGGATCGCAATGACAAAGTGCTAAAGTCCTCTATATTATACCCTATATTGTGGTATATACAATAAAACCCCCGCGTGAGCGAGGGTTTTATTGTTTTAAATCGACAGTATTACCGTGACAATATAGAAAGCAACTTGCGTTGTTTTATATATGCACGGATGCTACCGACAAGACCAGCAAGAACTGTTGCTGTTGCAACATCTTCTGCACCTGTTGGTGCAAGAGATTTGCTCGTGCCTTTGGTGGTATTTACTGCAACTTGTGAACTTGGTGTCCCACTTGTCGCTGCTGCTCCACTTGTCGCAGCTGTTCCACCTGTCGATGCACTCGATGATGCGCCACCAGCATTTGACTGTACTTGTGCGCCTGGTCCTGCTGATGCAGAACTTGATGCGCCACCATTACCCGCACTACCCGATGCTGCTGCACTGCCGTTACCGGTATTTGCTGCTGCAGACGAAGACGCATTTGCGCCGTTGTCGCCACCAGCTGATGCGCCACTTCCTGCACTTGCAGACGCGCCGTCACCGGCTGCTGCTGCTGCAGAACTTGTTGATGCAGATGTTGCATCGCCTGATCCTGCAGAACTACCCGCTCCTGATCCTGCTGCTGCCGCCGCGCCGTTAACAGCTGCTGCCGCAGCAGATGAAGCCGCAGACGATGCTGCGCTGTCGGAGCTTTGGGTTGTAGTGACTGGTGTGGTTGACTCTACGGGAGTTGTCGTTGAAGACGTGTCTCCTGACGCCGCTGCCGCTGCTGCCGCGCCTCCACTTGCCGCTGCCGCTGCTGGTGTTCCGTCATCGGAACTTGCAACTGCGACTGACGATGTTGAGCTCGAACTTGAGCTTGACGCATCTGTCGATTGTTCGACAATGCCACCATCAGAACTCATCTCACTTGATGCAGATGAAGCCGCAGACGAGCTTGAACTTGACGATGCACTTGCACTACCCGCGGCTATCGCAGGCGCTGCTATCGTCATAACTGCTATAATCCCAATAATTGCTATAAATGATTTGGTCATTGTGACCTCCATGGTATAATTATATACCTAAAATGTATTTTTTGCTGTGCAGGCTCGACCTACCTGATACATATGTAATATTTCCCTCTCCTCTCCTATTGGTGCAATAGGAAGGGAAAGGAGAGAACGGAGAAGACACGTGTTGTGCTCCCCCGTTCCTCCAACCCACTAACTGGGTTAACGAGCTTATCTGCTACGTGACCGCGAGGGTCGTTGAGCAGTTGCTCGTGGTGTTCTGGTTGCAGTTTGTCGCTGTGGAGCGACACTGAGCGCACTGACAGTAGGCGCACTAACAACTGTTTCGACAACAATTGCTACGCTTGTGTCAGATGTGCTTGCGGAACCCGCACTGCCGCTGTCTCCGACTGGAGGTAAATTGGTGCCTTCTGCATGATTTGATGCAGAAATTGCGCCACTACCACCTGCGGAACCAGCAGTTGATGCCGATCCACTGTCACCATCCGTTGCTGCTCCTGCAGCATCACTTGTCGATGTGGTCGCCGAATCGGTCGACCCGCCAAGCTTTTGGATAGTGACGATCCCGTTTTCTACGCCCATCTGGCTGAATGAACTGCCAGAATTACTTCCCCCTGCAACAGAGCTGCTGGAGAGTTGGACTGATGCAAATGCGGGTGCACTTGCAAGGATCCCACTTACAACGCCGAGCGTTGCGATGGTTTTGAGGAATTGCATGTTCCTCCTCATTGTTCTCGCCACTGTTGACGAGAAAGTTTCAAGGTACACGACCTACTCCTGGCATTCCCTTTGACAAGAATATGCCAAAAGGTACCAAGAGGGGCCGCACCGCCCCCATCTCGACCCACAGGGATGCTGTGGACCGGGATGGAAGCGGGAGCGAGTGAGGTGCAAAAGTAGCACCTCTCCTCGCTCCCTAGAATATCTAGAGACCTATTACTCACCATGGAGTATCAGGTTCCCTCCCCTGGAATTCGTTCAGTGTGATTCAGAAGCAGCCGCAGCATCGGCGGCGGCGGCGGCTGAAGCAGCCGCATCTACGTCGATGTTGATGTCTGGTGCCTCTGAGTAGGCATCAGCGTTGACATCGCCGATTGTAGCTCCGCCACCCGTGACATTGCCCACACCACTTGTCGTGGTAATGCCTATCTGGGTCCTACCCAGATAGGCGCTTAGTGGCGGCAGAGCGTAGTCAAGTAACCCCTTAGTGTGGCGGGTTGTCTTGACGGAGCCACCCAAGGTCTTGAAGTTGACTTCACCTGAGGCGTAACCCTCTACGGTGATCTCCTCCTCGACGACCCTGGTGAAGGGCTGTTGTTGGCGGGGGCGGGGTTGAGGTTGACAAGGCGGTGTAACTACTGCTGGTCTGTGAAGTTTGGTTGTCACTTCGCAGGTGCTCGGAGGGGTGGTTGGCATACCGTAGGTGCGCTGAAAAGCCGCACCGTCGCGTATCGCCCACTGCTTGTCTTGTGCCGTCCAGACCTGATAGACAAGTTCGTACGTCTCGCCCGCAGTCAGGACTCGACTACTCGGAAACGCCGATGGACCTGTGTGGATGACATTTGCGCTCAACATATCGCGCAGTTGCTGCCACCGACGTGGATCTTTGACGCTTGCAATATACTGACGCTCTTCCGCTGTCAGGTCGTGTGGTTTCTGAACCCAGTATAGCCAGTCACCCGTTGCAATACGCTGACGCGTGATTCCAACGATATTGGTTCCTTGCTTCTTGTCCAGCGTCGCACAGACGTAGAGATATCTATCCATCTCTAGCTGCGTCAACCACGTCCTGTCCTCAATTTTAAGCGACGTAGACCCGAACCAGTTGGTACTGTCCAGCGACATCTCGCCGACTTTGACCCATCCCGATGGCGCCCAGTAGTGGACAACCACCGTGGCGGGAAGCGGCTTGATACTATTGACTCTGACCTTGCCGTTGGCGCCGATGACGACTCCGTTGCCAGTGTCGTCGACTTTGCTCCCGCTCTGGTCATAGACCGTTGCGGAGATGGTCATGCCGGCGGGGCAGAATACGTCAACGACGCCTGACGTCACTTTGGGAGTGACAGTCGTCGTGACTTCTTGGTCTTCGGCTTGTCGGGTCCGGTGGCGTCGTTTGGTCGTCGGCGGAGTAGGATCTTGTGCCGCCGGGACGAACTGCGGCTGTTCCGCCTCAGTTGCCGGCTGGGCAACGATCCTGTTTCCGTTCTCATCCTCGCCGTATTCCGTAACACGACGAACCACTTTTTTGGTCTCCCGTGATGGATGACCAAAGGTGATTGAGCGGATGAGGATGTTTTTCTTGCTCTCTCTGTACGTATCAAGCGCAAGCGCTATCACGTACGTTCCGGGCTCTGCAACGACCCGGTATTTTTGAGAGAAGAGACCACCGGCCTTTCTGTCTCTCCGCTTCTCTATCTGTTTCTTTGTTACAGTTTCGAGAAGGAAAGAGTTGGTGAAGAGTCCCGTCCTCTCCATAGTCAGGGTCTTTGTTGACCACCCTGACTCTGCAGAAAGTTCTTCGATCTCGAGAGAGTTCCCTGTATCCCCCGGGGGAATGATGAGCAGGGTGTATGGTACGCCACGTACCATCAGGTCGTGAATCGCGATGGAGAAGTTGAGCTTCCCACCGGGGACATATACTGTCCCTCCGTTTACGACATCACCGTTGTAGTCCACAACGAATGGACCGTCGGGCATCACCTCGGTGATGTCCCGACCCGTTAGGAAGTTTTTGACTCCCTCAATGGCCTGACCTGCTGACTTGCTGACCTGTGATGCCGTCGTGGGCTTGATCCCACTTACGACGAGCATCATTCCTACTACCAAACCTACCAAATACTTTGTGCGCATAATTTTGCGCCTCCTTCATTACTGAATGTGAATTTGAAAATCTGTGTGACTGACTTTCGCTCTTTGTCATTGCGAGTGAAGCGAAGCAATCTTTTGAAAGATCGCCACGGACTTCGTTCTCGCGATGACAGAGTGTGTGCGAAAGTTACTATCTATTGTTACACCGCTGGTTGAGAGGGAGTCAACCTGCAATGATAATCATTGACAAGATATCAACGTACATCTACCCACCACACTCCTTGTGACAAGTAGAGATCTGACCAGAGTAACTCCACGCCGCTTGCGCTTTGAGGAGCGCCCGGTAGCGTTTTGGAAGCCTCGTTGGTTATGGGCAACCAAGCTCCAAAGCCTCCAGTCAGATCCCTGCTTACCAATGTATTAAACTATATCTATCCGCCCACCATTCAATCTTATGCAGTATTCTGATTGCAGAAATCTGCATGTAGATATCATTACGGCGGATTGTTTATTAACCTTGTTAATAAACAAAAAAAAGGATTCCTCCTCCCTCCACCAGTTCCATATTATTAAACGAATATAACCTAACCCAGTATACTACTACAAAAGTATAGATTTGTCAAGCCCTACTGGGCGCAGACCCTTGTAGATCATGCTTCTGTACGTAGAGGACGTAGTCCCTTGTACAGAAAGTGATTCTAGCGGGGTCAAGCCTTTTCCTCTATAAATTACAAAAATATGGCTCCTCCCGATACAATCGGAAGGAGCCAACAGGTTTGGAGTGGTTATGCCGGGTACGACCCAAGAACTTTGACTCGGACGCACACTTTCTCCAAACGGACCAATGTTTCCTGAAAATCAGGATCGTTATGATGCCCTTCAACATCGATGCAAAATACGTATTCCCATGGATGACCCTTGACGGGACGAGATTGGATGCTTGTCATGTTCTGTTTCAAACTACGTAATACCTTAACCAGAGCCTGCGGTTTGTTCTGAATATACAGTATCAACGATGCAACATCATTCCCTGTCGGTTGCGCAGCGTGGTTGCCTATAACAAGAAACCGCGTTGCGTTGCCGTTTTCATCGTTTACACCTTCTATCACAGTGCTGAAACCGTGAACCTGCGCTGCACGCGTTGTCCCTATCGCACAGGCATTTTTATATTTGAGTGCCATGAGCGCCCCCGCCGCAGTGCTGTCTGTTGGGTAGAGTTTAGCATGCGGCATATGAGTCGCGATCCAATGTCTGCACTGCACCAGTGCTTGCGGGTGAGAATACACCCGCTTTATCTGTTTTGGCTCGCAATTCGCCATACATGTTTGGCTCACAGGCAAGATCAACCGATTACAGACACGAAGGTTCGTTTGTATCAGCCGATCAAGTACTTGGTTTACAGGACCTTCTGTACAGTTCTCCACAGGAACGACACCATATTGGCACTCCCCTTTCTCGACCGCATCGAATATCATGCCGAAGTTTGCAAGCGGAACACCGTGTACCGATTGTCCAAACAGCATACGACACGCGACATCGGAGAACGATGTTTCCGGACCAAGGTACCCTACGAGTATGGGTTCCTCTAAACTTAAACAAGCGGAGATGATCTCGCCAAAGATAGCTCTTACTGCAGACGGCGGCAAGCCGGGGCATAGTTTTTGCGCACGCGCGATGACAACTTTTTCTCGGGCGGGATCATATTGTGCAACCCCTTCTTTTCTTTTGTATGCCCCCATTTCTCGCGCATAACGTGCTCGTAGCGTCAATAACCGAGCAATTTCATGATCAACTTCATCAATTTCTTTTCGAATTCTTCCTTGCCGTACCATAGCGCAACTCCTTTATTCACCAAAGATTACATTGTTAACACAACCAAAAAAACCGCCTGTCAGCGGTTGTTTAATCGGACACTATTTGTTGAACACGTTTAAACCGCTGACTCCTGTATATCAGTAAAAAAGAAAAACGGGAATACATGGTTACTGTTCATTATGTTTATACAGTATATGTTTTAATAAACCGTGTCAAGAGAATATACTTTCCAATTCCCTTGATTAAGGAATGTAGATAGCGTCATTGATAATGTTCTCAAAATTATGATAATATATATGTTATGAATTATCATGATGCAACAACTGAGCGTGCACGAGCAATTATTATTGTCGACCGTAAAATTCTACTTATACATCGAATAAAAAAAAGATGCTTCTTATTGGGTCTTCCCCGGGGGCAAAGTTGAGGAGGGTGAAAATCACGAGCAAGCAATTAAGCGTGAGTGTTTTGAAGAGTTGGGTGTTAAAGTATATGTAAATAAATTATTCATGGAAAGAAACAGTGACATAGTAGAGCTACAAGGTCATCGTGAATATTTCTATATATGTGTTATTACAGGAGGAAAAGTCGGCACGGGGCGTGGACCTGAATTTCAAGTTGATTCACACTATAAAGGAAAATATGTAATTAAATGGGTCGAAATTGATACTTTGCCAACTACCGATCTTAGACCTGTTGAGGTTAGAGATAAGATAATAAAAGAGTATTATGATCAGAAATACATCCGAAATCCTATTCCGATTTGAAAAAATATCGTATACTCAATTTGTTACGGGGTATAGCGCAGCTTGGTAGCGCGCATCGTTCGGGACGATGAGGTCGGCAGTTCGAATCTGCCTACCCCGACCAGAAGCAGATGAGAAGTTTATTCCGCCGTGTCGGGAAATCTGCCTACCCAGACCAAAATATATTTCCCTCCGATAATCAAAAACATAATTATAATTGAATTTATCAATAAAAAGGTTATAATATAATGAATGGACTTGACAATAATATGATAAAGGAATATACTCACCCCTATAATGCGAGAACCTTGAAAAAGGTTAAAAAACCAAAAAAAGGAAGTGTCTGCTATGCAATACAAGGTCGAGTTGTTAACGGGAATTAGACCTACTGGCGACTTAACCGTCGCCAACTACTTGGGGGCAGTTGCCCCTATTATCGAACTACAGGCACAAGGCACATCTCCTGTAGTTTTCGTTGCCGATCTGCACGCAATCACGGATAACGAACCGGCTGATGTGAGGCAGTACATTCATGGAGTCGTAGCTGACTATATCGCTCTTGGGGTAGATCCGCGAAAAGCGAAGATCTATCTCCAATCAGATATAGCCGGAGAGGTAACCACGTTCACTGCCCTGTTAGCACGGCTTGTTTCTGTAGCAGAACTCTTGAGAGTACCCACTCTCAAGGATAAGCTCAAGAACAATGCCAGACCTGAAGCTGCTAACGCTCTCCTCCTCCTCTACCCGGTCCTAATGGCTGCTGATATTTTGTTAAATAGAGCCAAAAAGATACCCGTAGGAGAAGATCAGCTTGCACACATGGAAGTCACGCGCCTGCTCGCTCGCAGGTTCAACAAGAGGTATGGGGAACTATTCCCGATTCCTCAGGTATTACAGGTTAAATCGCTCCGCATACTTTCTCTTAAGGGCGAGGGTAAGATGAGTAAGACCAATCCTGGCGGTGCCATATTCTTGACGGATGGCCTAAAGACAATTGCTGGCAAGATCAAGATTGCCGAGACTGCCTTCGAAGGGGTAATGAACGAGAAATTGGAAAGCCATATCTTGATCGCTAAGGGGTTGGCAAAAACCGAATCAGAATGCGATGAGGTGGATGCTATTATCCAAGCTCACAAGAGTGGGAAACCAGTGATGGGCCAGTTCAAGCAACTTCTAACTCACATCGTTTCGAACTTCATTAAGGAGTTTCAGAGCAAGAGAGACGAGATCACACTGGATCCATCTTATATCTCTTCCGTCCTTGAAGAAGGGGCCGAAGTGGCTCGAGAAAATGCCATCGAAACCCTTACTGAAGTCAGGAAGGCTTTACGATTCTAATAACAGGACGGGAGGTTGTTGACACAATATGACAACCTCCCGTATTTTTTATTATATGATTTATTCACATTTCAATTAATCTTTCTAATTCAACTTTATTCCTTTCTCTTAAAACATATATTTCTGGCGAGTGTTTAATCGCGACAATCAAATTTGGACTTATTCCCAATACATCGTAATTGTCCGTATCTAACGCGAGATTCTTTATTTCTTCAGTAGTTTTAAAGATACCACCTTCAATTTGTTTTTTAGAATGCGATAAACCCCTTTTAGCATAGCTGGCTAACCTTCTTGCAAATTGATCATTAGGGTTTACTATCGGAATAATAATAGAATATAAATATAAAAAAGAATTTTCTAACCAACGTGGGATGATTTGTTTTGGAATATTACGTTTATCTTTAGAGAGAAGACGCTTGATCATTTCACCAAAAATAAGCTCTCCATTAGTAACATTAAGCTCAATGGGTTTATGCCCTCTTGGAATTATTTTATTAATTTCAATAATATGATATATAATTTCTGCTAAATCATCCACGTCTATCACACTAACCTTAAAACCAAAAAGCCATTTGCGGGAATATTTGAGTTTTCTCCATAATTTTGAAGCTGCCAATTTTACCTTTTGCTCTCCCTTGCCCTTAATATAATGAGCTACGAAATAAAAATCGCATAAATTGCTTTTTTCAATTTTTTGACGGGCAATTTTTTTGGAATATTCGTAAGGACTTAAGTATTTATCAGATTTCTTCTCCGCGACTGAACCCATATTTATGAAAAGGACATTGTTATTTTTAGATTTTATGCATTTAACCAAAGTAAATACGCTTTCTAAAGCATCTACGTTCGATTTTAAAATTTCCACTGCCGATTTAGACGTCTCGCCAACAAGATTAATTATCCGTGAAACGGGATCGTTACTTATATCTATATGTATAAGTAACTGGGTCCAGCTATTCACTCTGGTCCATTTAGGGTTAGACAGGTCCACATTTGGAGCAAACAGAATAATATTATTAGCTATGTACCCTTCGAGCACGTTTTTACTAAATCCATGCAAAAGAAAATTATATTTAGCCCTATCTATATTATTAGACCTTGTTGGAATAATAACTCGCCAATTATGTTTTAAGTATTTCTCCGTTACAGCCCTTCCTACGAAACCTGTACCGCCTAAAATAATAACGGTTTTCTTGTTGTTCATACAATCTACTTAAAGAGTGACTCTAATTTAAATTGATACTGCTTTTTCTCGGTACTCTCCCAAATCTCTTTTAACACCAAAAAGTATTGGAGATACTCTTTTTTGAATCTGAACCAGTCGCTACTCATCTCCTCAAAAGCCACTTTTGCCCTGTTGACTACTTCTATATCCCAATCAGAGACTAAATTGATCATTTCGAAGATAATTTGTTCATCCGCTGGTTTACACCTTAAAATTTTTCCTTCTAATTCTTTTGAAGAGTCGTCGAGATTGATTGAAGACTCTGGAATGCTTTTAGACATTTTGGGAAAGCCGTTTAAACCATTAATAAGATGGCTAAATGCTGCCGAAACAAGCGCGTTTTTGGGAATAAATTCTTGTGGGTAGTATTTGTTAAATCTTTGTATTACTATATTGGCTAATTTTGGGAAATAATATTCCTCTATCCCAACAAAAACTAATATTCGCTCTTTCTTTTCTAAAATGCATGGTAAAAGTATATCAGCAACCGTGAAGTTCGCGTCGATGAAGGTTGGAAAATCTTTACCTTAAATCCCCATTTTTTTTATATAGATTCACGGTGACCTCCTCATTCTCCATAAAATCTTTTATAGTCAATACTTTAGAAGTTAGACTTGAAGCCACAAGTAAATTAAAATCGTTGTGGGCTCTCAGACATCCTTTGAACCCCAAGAGACGGATAAACCCGATAAACCTATCTGTCAAATAATCTAACTTTTTCAACTCAATGTTTCGAGAATTAAAAGCGCCCAAATTGGAAATAATGATAGTGGAGTCGATTCCAGTTTCTCTCTCAAAAAATATTGCCCTTAGAATTATTGATAGGGTACCTCCTGTAGGAGCATTGGTCGGTCCAAAGCCAGTTACAAATTGCTGTTTCTGTTTTGGAACATCGTTAAGCTTGCATAAATTATAATGGCAAGAGAACCTACTTTTTAGAATATTGAAATCAGAAATTGGACCGATAGCCACCGGTTTATCGATAGGAGAAAACCCTCTTTTAAGATAACGTTTTGCACAAAACCTCGATCCATTCTTGATTCTTTCAAGGCGTGGTCTAAATTGCTTTTAGAAATTCGTACTTTTTGGGAAATATCTTTTTTATCTTTTTTCATAATGCGTTTGAGTAAAATAATTATCAGCAAATCTTTCTACGTAGATACGGTGATACCAGAAAAGAACAAATATTGAAAACCATGATATTGTTAACCCAGTTATATATTTATTTTGAGTTAAAATCAAAAAAATTAAAGAAATTAGAATATTATGAGACTGAGCAAATATTTTATTGAGGATATTCTTGTTGCATAGTAATAGAGTAATCGCAAAAAATGTTGACAATACATATACCGGCACTGCGTTGGCTGCATCTATCTTCAACAACGAAACTACTAAAGGAACAAAAACAATAACTAAGGCAAGTAATATAAAACTATTGAGAAATTCTATTATATGACTTGAAAAAAAATCGGAGTGTGTTTTGGAAGATAGTTTGTTTACCGTTATATAAATAGATTCATACTTTCGCCATTGGATAACCATATATGCTGAATAGAAGAATATTGACAACAATAGAAGGCCGCTTATATTATTCAATTCGATCTTTAAACCATAGAACATCGATATAGATCTTATTGGGTAGGCAAGTGCAACAGTAAAAACCGCTAAAAAGGGCGAGAAATTTTTTGCAAAGTGATCGTAGAGAAGCTGAAGTGTGAGAAGTGCTATCGCTATATACCCCAATCTTATATCCAGAATAAAAGCAATGGTGGTTCCAAGTATAAATCTTGATAATGCAATCACAACAACTAATAATATATTTTCTTTATTCACCGGACGTTGCCAATGATGACCCCTTCGTTGGTCTCCTTCATAATCTACCACATCATTGAGCTGATAACGAGATGGATTGATTACAAGTTCGAACAAGATAAATATTGTAAGAAAGATTAAAAAGTTGTGTAAATATATTGAATCATTTGGATCAATAGTCAAAGAGTACAATAATGGTATAAAATAAACATATGATTTAAAAAGGATACTCTGGACGCCTTTAGGCAATATGAGATAATTAGCCAAGTATTTTGTCATGATAGATTGTCCACCAAATCATCAAACCCACGCCGGTTTCCATTTGTTCTGTCTATAAGATCTCTCATAACATTAATTCCCTCTCCAGAATTGATGGCTTCGAGTGCTAAACTTGCACCCCTAGTTAAATCGTTGACTACTCAAAGTCCGAAAAGATTTACTGAGGTTTCCATTGCTATCGTCTGTTCAAAATCTTTATTCCCTCGACCAGCCAATACTTTTATAAATTCATTCAAATTTTCCCTTGAGCTTTTTTTTGTTTTGATATATTTAAATGACTTGAAATCGAAACCAAAATCTTTTGGAGTTACTTTTTTAATAACCATATGACCTTTTATATTTTGGGCGATTACAGTATCAGCTGCTATTGAAATTTGATCAATGACCGGCTTACTGTTATGGTTCTTCCCTTGGATTATAATAATATCTTTCTTCGGGTAAAGTTTATTTAGAATAGCCAAGCATAGTTTTGTGGAACCTCTTGTCAAGCCATAATTTATCAAATTGGCATCAACCGGGTTAACTATAGCTGCTCCGCCAACCAGCCCCGCAAAGATTTGAACATTATGCAGACGACCATCATAAACTCTATTCAACCTTGGCGTAATCCCATTTATATCGAATACTCCTAATTTTGTTTTACAGGCAATATCAGCCATTCTTCCAACCGTTAAATTCAGATTTACACCCATAAGTTCAAAGATATCTCCAGAGCCAGTAACGCTTGAAGTGGCTCTTGAAATTGTTTTTGTCACCACAATATTTCTGCCTATTGCTTTACCGACTACAGCTGTAATAATAGCGCTCATAGAACTTATATTGAGTAGTTTAACTTCTTTTTTACCGCTACCCGCCATACTTACCACTTGTATTCCTTCGCCAAGCTTTATCTTTTTTTGGATATCAAAACCATCTAAACTAAAAGCTGATTTAATTATTGTTAGTCCATATTCGATTGCTTTCTCAAAATTATTAGAATCATTCATAAACAACCATAACGCGCCATAAAAAAACCCATTAAAATATCTCTATATTCTCCATAGCTATCAGGCGTTTTAAGTATATTTAAAAATATGTCCCCTACTTCAACAGGGGACAGCAATATGCCTTTCTTCAGTAAAGAAAGGCATCTCAAAAATAATTCGTTCGATTTAAATTCCTCAAAATTTCTACCTGGAAATCGGTTAAACATAGAAAAATAGCAAATAGCCAAAATCCCTCTGTATACGTTCAGGTTGCGGTTAGAGCCGTTAATCAAATTCAATACATGAAGAATTTCTGATTTTTTAAGTCATTACTATTCTCTATGTATTCTGTAAGTCTGACGGTTTTATTTATCGTTCTTTCCATACTATCCGCCCTATAACTTTATTATTACTATGCTTTCAGTAGCAAAGCAAACGGGCAAGGTATGAATTAGAGCAATGCAAGAATATATACCTTTGCCCAAACCTATACCACCCTTCTGAACTCTCGCTTGCCTTTTTGGATAACGCTCCCTTTTGTAACGATCGTTGAGTCATCGCTGACAACAGTATCGTCTACTTTCACCCCACCTTGGGCGATAACGCGCCGCGCGTCACTGGCGCTTGGCGCAAGACCCGCAAGAATAAGAGCTTGGACAATAGTCTTCCCACTGACAGCCGACTCCCCTATCTCATGTGGCTTTTCTTTGTTTTGTATAACGTTTACAAAATGATCTCTCCCCGTGTCCGCACCACTATCTCCCCAGTATATTTTTGTTATCTCATGTGCAAGCTTCATTTTTACGTCTTTAGGGTTAGCATCGTGTTTGAGATCGCGTTCGTATGTAGCGATATCGGCAAGTGGAATACGTGTGCAGTGGATAAAATATGGGATAATTTCTGTATCGACAAGGCGCATTATCTTACCAAACATATCAACGGGGCTATCGGTCAGGTTGATGGTATTGCCCCAACTGGAACTCATTTTGCGCCCATCGGTACCCATGATAAGGTCCAATGTCATAATATCTTGGGGAGGTTGATGATATTTTTCTTGCATCGAGCGACCCGCTAAAAGGTTAAACCACTGGTCATTACCGCCGATCTCTACATCTGCCTTCACCATTACCGAATCGTACCCCTGCATAAGCGGATAGAGCATCTCACGCAGCGATACACGCTTACCCGCAGCAAGCCGATCTTTAATGTTGCTGCGTGCGATAAAATCGGCGACAGAAAATATATCTGCTTGCTCCCCTATCTCGCGATAGGTGAGACCACCCAACCATTTGGTGTTGTGGTAGATCTCTGCTTTATCGATATCAATAATTTTTGATGCTTGTTCGAGATACGTTTTTTTGTTTGTTTCTACCTGTTCTGGCGTGAGCATAGGACGTTCTGCATCTTTATCGGATGTGTCCCCGACTGTTGCGGTAAAATCACCGATGATAAACACGATCGTATGCCCCATTTCTTGAAAATCGCGGAGTTTAAGAAGCGGAACTGCTCTGCCAAGGTGAAGATTGGGGCTTGTAGGGTCGGTGCCAAATTTAATACGCAATTTCTCCCCACTATGCAAACGAGCTAGGAGGTGTTTTTTATCGGTACACTGCGATGTACCGCGAGATAACAGTTCGTCAAGTGATTGTTGCATAGTATAAGTGTATATCAGCAATGGAAAAAATGGAATACCCTGCTATACTTAACACTATGGATTATTATTTTACATTTACGCACAAAGAACAGATTACTCCCGATATGTATTACTTTCACTTTACGCCCAATGTTCCTGTCCCCTACACTGCCGGGCAGTATATGGAGTTTCATCTCCCCCATGCTCATGCCGACAGTCGCGGTGAGAAGCGCTATTTTACGTTAGTATCGTCCCCTACGGAAAAAGATATTTGTATCGCTACGCGGATCAATGACGCGTCAAGCAGTTTTAAAAAAGCATTATTGGCGATGCATACGGGAACGACACTACGTGTTAATGAACTTGAAGGCGACTTTATTGTGCCGGACGACCCGCTAACAAAAATACTTTTAATTGCAGGCGGTATTGGCATAACACCATATAGAAGTATGATTAAGTATATTATTGATTCTAATTTGAAACGAGATATTGCACTTATGTATACAGCAAAAACTACATCGGATATACTATTTAAAGATCTATTTGACTGCGCACATAAAGATGGTGTTACAAGTCGATATTATGTAGATGAATCGCTTCCCACTGGTTGGGACGGTGAAAAAGGATATATCACACCCAAGATAATTAAAAAAGATGTCCCTGATTACTTAGACCGGATGGTATATGTGTCTGGACCAGAAGCGATGGTTGAGAAATTTGAAAAAATGATTTTAAAAATGGGTGTTGCTGACAATAACTTCAAACGCGATTTTTTTGATAATTATACAGAGACGTATCAGGAAAGTAGTTAAACTATTTTCACCCCTTTCGGGGTTCGATTCCCCTACTATCTATCTAATTAAAAAATAACCCCTGCGGGGGGTATTTTTTAATTTGGTGGAGCTGCGGGGAATCGAACCCCGGTCCAGAGAGGGAAAAATATACATTTCGACAAGTTTAAGGGTGCCTTCGTTTACTTAACGCAGCTACCAAGACGATCTTACTGCGCGCAGACTTGTAATATGTCGCCCGTTTTGGCAGACAAGTCAACTATCCGCACGGACGGCAATCGGTTTTAGGCGAATGCTGCGGCAAAAGAAGTGAACGCTTGCGCGAACACACCTTTTACCTTTGAAACTAAGTTTGCACTTAGAAAGTTGTTGTGTGAGATTAACGAGCGTTCACAACCCGCTCGACTTGCATATATACTCTTCTAATCCTTCTGTCGAAGCCAATACAGCCCCATGAATATACATTTTTGGAAAGAACTAAACATAAGTATACTCCAAAACTATTAAAATGTCTATAATAAGTCTATTACTCCCCTCTTCTTTGCTGACGGTCTATATCTTTTTTCTTTATCGCTGCGCGTTTGTCGTGGAGTTTGCGTCCGCGCGCGACAGCAACGCATAATTTTGCACGCCCATGTTTGAGATACAGTTCTAATGGCACTAATGTGAGTCCTTTTATCTGCGATTTACCAATGAGATTTTTGAGCTCTGATCCATGCACAAGTAGTTTTTTGGTGCGGTCACTCCCCTCCCCTATACCCACGCGCCCTCCGAGCCAAAATAATTCTTGTCCATCTGCCGGCGCAATCTGCATAATCCGTGCATACGACCCGGTCAAATCGACTTTTCCATCACGAATTGCTTTAATTTCTTTACCCACCAAAACAATCCCCGCTTCTATTTTCTCCAGCAGATCAAAGTCGTGATACGCATTTCTATTTTTTGCAACAATTTTATTCCCGGTCATAATGGTTATAGTATACACAATCTGACATACTTGCGCACTCCCGACAACTCATATACAGTAACACTATCATGATGATTGGAATAACAGGATTAAACGCATCGGGCAAGGATACTGTCGCACAGTATATATGTCAACGTGGGTTTATACACGTATCGTTATCCGATTTTATTCGAGATGAATGCACTAAAAAGAATCTTGAGCATACACGAGAAAATCTTATTGAGGTAGGACGTGAAATAAGGGAAAAGTTTGGATATGCAGAACTCGCCCGTCGTGCTCTTGAAAAAATTGGCGATCACAATGCTGTTGTGAGTAGTATCCGTCATCCGGATGAATTAGCGCTTCTGAAGCAACATAATAATTTTCATTTAATAGCAGTTACCGTTAATGACCGTAGACGCTTTGAACGTGATCAAAAACGCAATGATGCGCATGTTGCACGTACATTTGAAGAATTTCAGAAATTGCAACGTAGAGAAATGAGTGGCACTGGTGGTGGTCAACAAATGAAAGAAATACTTGACCAAGTAGACGATACGATACAAAACGATACGACACTATCTGATTTGCACGCACATATCGATACACTACTTAATATATATAGTAAGGAGGACCATGGACAAGCGTAAGGACTGGGATCACTATTTTATGGATATTGCTCAGGTTGTCGCAGAACGTGCAAATTGTAGTAGACGGCAGATAGGATCCGTTATTGTATGCGACAAGCGGATTATTTCCACCGGCTATAATGGCACGCCAAAAGGGATACAAAATTGTTTTGATGGTGGATGCAAACGATGCGAACAAACAACTGACAAAACGTCGGGAACAAATCTTGACTATTGCATTTGTTCACATGCAGAAGAAAATGCGATTGTACAGGCAGCAAAAAATGGCGTATCAACTGAAAATTGTACCATATATACGACTCATCTCCCCTGCACGGGGTGCGCTAAAATGATTATAAATAGTGGTATCGTCCGGTGTGTCGCACGTCTTGATTACCCATCTGATCTCACGACAAACATGCTCAAAGAAGCAGGGATTATTTTGGATAAAATATCATGAGTACAATCGTTCGTTTCAAAAAGTTACATCCCGACGCAATAGAACCAAGTTTTGGTCACCCAGGAGATGCAGGTGCCGATCTTTATGCGATCGCAGAATATATACTCAAGCCAAGCACCTATACGCAAGTAAAGACTGGTATCGCGCTGGAGTTCCCCGCAGGATATGTTGCATTGATTTGGGATAAAACAAGTTCACCGGTTCGCGGGTGGCACACTATGGGAGGTGTTTTTGACAGCGGGTATCGCGGTGAATATATATTGTTTCTCTACAATATAACGGGAAAATCTGTAAAAATTAAAAAAGGTGATAAAATAGCACAAGTGTTGATTCAACCGATTGTGCATCCAACGTATAATGAAACGCACACCATGACAGAAACATCGCGGGGAACAGGACGAGTGGGAAGCACGGGAATGCGATAAGAATTATATATTATGAAGTATGTATTATGGGGGGGGAGGAATAAATGAAAAACAATATAAATAGCTTAGACAAACAAATTTACAATCTTATTGAGCGAGAAGAAAAACGGCAGAAAGAAGGGTTGGAGTTAATTCCAAGCGAAAACTATGTATCTGCTGGGGTGCTCAATGTTCTGGGAAGTGTTCTCACGAACAAATATTCGGAAGGCTACCCTGAAAAGCGCTATTATGGTGGATGCGAAGTCGTCGACGAAGTTGAGCAGTTGGCGATCGATAGGACAAAAAAATTATTTAAAGCGGAACATGTTAACGTTCAGCCATTGTCTGGCGCACCCGCAAACATCGCGGTTTATTTTGCACTTCTTAAACCTGGCGATACAGTTTTGGGTATGCACCTCGAACATGGCGGACACTTAACACACGGTCACCCGGTGACGCATGTTGCAAAAGTTTTTAACTTTATCCGTTATAAAACAAAAATAAACGGTGAAATTGATTATGACGAAATTAAAAAACTGGCAATAAAACACAAACCAAAAATGATTCTGGTTGGATATTCAGCATATTCACGCGAAATTGACTATACAAGAATTAAAAAAATCGCTGACAAAGTTAAAGCACTGACTATGGCAGATATTGCCCATGTTGCAGGATTGATATGTGCCGGGCTCATGAACAATCCTGTTCCGGTATTTGATGTGGTAACTACTACAACACATAAAACACTCCGTGGTCCACGCGGAGGTATGATTATGTGCAAAAAGAAATGGGCTGACGCCATAGATAAAAGCGTTTTTCCCGGGTTGCAAGGCGGTCCACATGAAAATAATATCGCTGCGAAAGCAGTCGCGTTTGGCGAAGCACTCAAACCACAATTTAAAACATACGCACAGCAAATTCTAAAAAATGCAAAGGTATTGGAAAAGGAATTTAGAGATATGGGATACGAACTTTGCTTTGGCGGAACGGACAATCATTTGTTACTGATTGATTTAACCAACAAAGGTATTCCGGGGAAAATTGCCCAGAAAGTATTGGATGATGTCGGTATATCGTTAAACAAAAACATGGTTCCTAATGATCCGCGATCGCCGTTTGACCCGAGCGGAATACGGCTGGGAACGCCGGCGTTAACGTCGAGAGGGATGAAGGAAAAAGAAATGTCTGCGATCGCACAGTATATACATAATACTTTAAACGCTATTACAGTTGATGACAAGAAAATTGAGCCGACGGGCGAGTTTTCAAAGTATAAAACGAATTATTCAATTGACAAAAAAATAATTAACAAAATTAGACAGGAAGTTAAAAAACTAGCAACCAAGTTTCCTGTTCCGGGAATAAAATAGTAGTAAAGTAGTTAGTAGCAAAGTAGCAAGCAAAAAAAATAATCATGAAGCAATATTTAAACCTGTTACAAGACATTTTGGATAACGGGACGGATAAAAGTGACCGGACCGGGACTGGAACAAGAAGTGTGTTTGGTCGCCAAATCCGTTTCGATTTAAATAAAGGTTTTCCGCTTTTGACTACAAAAAATGTTTTTTTAAAAGGGATAATTTACGAACTACTTTGGTTTTTACAAGGCGATACAAATATTAAATATTTAAACGACAATGGTGTCCATATTTGGGATGAATGGGCAGACGAGAAAGGAGAATTAGGACCTATATATGGAAAACAATGGACTGCTTGGGAAGCCAATGACGGGACAGAAATAAATCAAATTGCCGTGGCACAAGACCAAATAAAAAACAATCCGGATAATCGCCGGATAATTGTCAGTGGCTGGAATGTCGGTGATTTACAAACATTAATTAAAGGCAAAAAATCTGCGCCACCACCCTGCCATACAATGTTCCAGTTTTATGTTTCCGACAATAAATTATCCTGCCAACTTTATCAGCGAAGTGCCGATGTATTTTTGGGAGTTCCATTTAATATCGCCTCATACGCATTATTAACTATGATGATGGCAAAAGTTACTGGTCGGGAATTAGGCGATTTTGTCCATACTTTTGGTGATGTTCATATCTACAATAATCACTTCGACCAAGTTCATGAACAACTTGCCAGAAAACCAAAAAAACTTCCAACTATGAAAATAATACCTTACGTTAAAGATATTTTTAGTTATAAATATGAAGATTTTGAGCTTGTTGGCTACGACCCGTATCCACCGATCAAAGCGCAAATAGCCATTTGATAAATCAAATGGAATTTTCAATTAATAATTTACAATTTTCATTCAATTTTCAATGACAAAATTTTCAAAACCAATAATTAGTATAATCGCAGCGATTGCAAGAAATGATCGGGCGATTGGGTATCAAAATCGTTTGCTTTGGGATATTCCGGCGGACATGCAAAATTTCAAAAATATTACCAAGGGACATCCGGTGATAATGGGACAAAAAACATACGAAAGCATCGGCAAACCATTGCCCGATAGATTAAATATTATTGTAACCCGCGATAAGGATTTACAAATCGATAGCTGTACAATTGCCAATTCTGTGGAAGAAAGTATTAACCTTGCGAACGCATCCATTCGACAAGCTCAGGACAGGGAAATATTTTTTATCGGAGGCGGGCAAATTTATCAACAAGCGATAAAATTTGCTGATCGGCTATATTTAACTTTGGTCGATGGAGAATATAATGCAGACACATATTTCCCCGATTATAGCAAGTTTAAAAAAGTTATAAGTAGCGAAGTAGCAAAGGATAATGGATATACGTTAGAGTACGTAATAGTAGAAAAATAACACTGATAAATAAAATAAATAAAATGTATAAAAATACTCACGGCGGATATTTTATAGTTTTTGAGGGGCTCGATGGATCGGGATCGTCGACTCAAGCTGAACTTCTGGGTAAATCGCTTACCAATAACGGGTATAAAGTTCTTGTCACCAAAGAACCGACAAATAATTTAATCGGTGGTTTAATCCGAGGACAGTTGACGCACGAATGGTCATCGAATATGGAAACACTCCAACTCCTGTTTGCTGCAGATAGAGCGCATCATTTAGAAAAAACAGTTATCCCGGCACTTACAAATAAATGGGTCGTCATCTCTGATCGTTATTTTTTTTCTACACTTGCATTTGGGGCATTAGACATTGATATGGCTTGGTTGCAATCGCTTAACGAACGGTTTTTACTGCCTGATTGCACGTTGTATCTCCAAGTCCCAAGCAAAGATGTCATAGCGCGTATGCGCGCGACGCGTGATAAATTTGAATTGTTTGAAGAAGAAAAAAAACTGGCAAAAGTAAAAAATAATTATATGCAGTTAGCAAAAGATTTTGCGAATATACACACAATAAACGGAACAAATACAATCCCACAAATATCCGGCGAAATTGACCTTATTATCCGCAATAAAATCCATAAACGCGATATTGCCCGTGCCGGTGGATTAATCTAAACACTATAGTATTGTTTTTTACGCGTAACTCAAGTAGTATATATGTATAATCCTACTCTTTGAAGTGGCGTAAAATGAGGTTGCAACTATGATGCTCGTTGAAGTAACGTATCTGTTGGTGTCAATAATGATGAGCATATTCATGCTTCTCACAGTCATCTTTTGTGAGATGAACTTTGCCTCACATTGTATGGTAGCTTGGACGATTGGTGCTATGGCATATACGATGTTTACCATGAAACCACGCTATGTGCTATCAGGAAATGTGTATGTAGTATTGTTTTCTGCCCCAATTATTATTGGATTGATTGGTACTCTCGGCTCTATCATCAATGATTCGCTCCGAGCAATGACTATCGCTTTTGGTGTAGCTAGCTACATTATTGGCTTGTGGTCTTGGTATATTATCTCGGTATTCCACGAGGAACATCAAAGAGACAATATGGTAAGAATAGTAATTGAAAACACACGAATTACGGTGAATACTAAGACCATCGGTGAAATTGCTTGGGTTGTATTTGGTCCGCTTGCGCTTCTAGTAAGTTCAAAAGTTGAGCCACCAACACGCCGAAATGGTAGAAAGACTTCATGAGATTGGATCGAGAGTGATTGATGCCATTTTTAGAACGCTCATAGTTCTTTGTATATGGTGTGAATCACGCTTCTTCCCGTCCGACAAGCATAAAAAAAGGAGGCTGACTATGCACTTGGTGAATGAAGTCATTGATTGCATCCAAAAGTCCAATCCCCTCATCCCATTTTTTCTCTTTAACCTGCCATGGATGTTCCTTTTCCTCCGGGCAGCATTATTCCCCCCGAACCCGTAGCCATGACGGGTTTCCTGTTATCTAATTACTTAATCTGAAATTATATATATAGTTTTTCAGATATTATGTAAGTATACATATACAGTACTATGGTGTATACCATAGTACTGTGTTGAAGAATGTGCTGATGAATATATTGACATTGATAACATTGATAATTAAGTAAAGTATATATAAGCGGATACCCGGCGGATACCCTTATGACTAGGTTCATCAATATTTCCCGTATCTTTGTATTGTATAAATATCAAAGTATGGATATAATAATCATATGAGTAAAGAATCAGAAAAACAATCACTCAAAGATCACCGTGATATTGGGCGCGATTTAGACCTCTTTATTTTTAATGACGTTGCTCCGGGGGCGCCGTTTTGGTTACCCAAAGGGATGGTCATCTTTCGCGAACTGGAAAATTGGTTGCGTAATCTATTTAAGCGGGAAGGTATCGTCGAAGTATCGACGCCGATATTAGTGAATAAAAAACTCTGGGAGCGCAGCGGTCACTGGGAAAAGTTTAAAGAAAATATGTTTTTGCTTAAAGATGGCGAACAGGACTTTGCGCTCAAGCCGATGAACTGCCCGGAAGCAGCGTTGATATATGAATCCGACATTCGTAGCTACAACGATTTACCTCTACGTTTCGCGGAGATTGGACGCTTGCACAGAAACGAAGTATCTGGCAGTTTGGGCGGATTATTTCGCGTGCGCCAACTAACGATGGACGATCTGCATATCTTTTGTACACCCGATCAAATTCAAGATGAGATAATAAATGTTTTAAAACATTTCCAATACTTTTTTAAAACGTTTGGCTTTACCAAGGTTGACTATTTCCTTTCGACAAAACCTGACAAATCACTGGGAGACAATGCTCTTTGGGAAAAAGCGCAAAACGCACTCAAGGATGCGCTTAAGAGTAACGCTATAACCTATCAAACAAAAGATAAAGAAGGCGCTTTTTACGGTCCAAAAATTGATATTGATATAGAAGATTCGCAAGGGAGAAAATGGCAACTGTCGACCGTGCAACTTGATTTTAATATCCCCGAACGATTTAAACTAAAATATACCGACAAAGATGGCTCGCTTAAACAACCCGTTATTGTCCACCGCGCAATTTTTGGCACATTTGAGCGGTTTATTGGGATTCTACTTGAGCACACACAAGGTGCATTGCCCACGTGGCTCTCCCCTGTCCAGGTTGCATTGCTCCCCGTGTCAGACCAATTTAACAATTTTGCACAAAAAATTGCTACCAAACTGAAAGACAATGATATTCGCGTGGAGGTTGACGAAAGTAACGAATCGGTAGGTAAAAAAGTTCGCAACGCAGAATTACAAAAAGTCCCCTATTATGTTGTCATTGGTCAAAAAGAAGTTGCAAGTGGAAAACTTTCTGTGAAGTCGCGCGAAACTAACATTGTCAAAGAGATCACGCTTGAAGACTTTCTCAAAGAGATAATTGCATAAATCAATTTTGTTCGAGTTTGTTTATCTGAACTTTTTGACTTGATCCGGGATAGACGCTCAAAGAATCTATTCCAGGAATATTGTAATAATCGTTATCACCATCTATCGCGGCGATATCACCCTCTTTTTCTGATGAAATTAATATATAATATTCTCCGGACGGTAGATCGCTGAATACAACATTCCCAGACCCTGCAAGCTCTTTTTCTGCAGAATATTCATCGATTCCAAACAATCCAATAATTAATTTTTTATTCAACAAATTATTGATTGTCAACGTAATGGTCCCTGATGTGTTTGAGGGTTGGGTATGAACCCGATAAAACGTATCGCCTATAATTCTGCGAACGCTAGCCTGCGATGGGTTGCCGATGATAATCCCATCACTTGGTTTATCAAGATTAAACAACCCCTTGTCATTACTGGTTGTATATTGATCGGTGATAGGAATAGAATGAGTAACTCCTTCTTCATCTTTAAACTCTTGATACGTTGTCGTTGTATCTTTGGGAAGATAGCTAACATCGGTATTCCCCAAACATTTGCCCGTTGAAAAATCAACAATTTGAAACTTATTGCGTGCAATATCATTTTTTGTAATTTTACATTCATTGCTGTTATACCCTTTTGTCATATTTACAAGTTTATTGTCTGTTTTATAGATGGTATTTAAACCTTGACTTGTAACAAGATTCACCGATTTTGCACTTGAACCAGTTTTAACTGAATACGTCCCCGGCGAAAGACAGAGCGATGTGTTATCAACGGTCATAAGATTTGATATTTCGCGTGTATAGTTTAGCGATGTATCTGTCTGTGTTTTTTGAATGCTAAATAAAATGCCAGAAACAGGATATGCGTTTTTATTAAGCACGGAGAGCACAAGCTCTGATTGATCTTGTGGACAGATTGATGAAATTGATTTATCGTTATTTGTCGCGATTGTATCTGCAGATGATCTATTGTTTATCCATATAAAAATCCCAAACGCTACTACGATTAAGAGGGATACGATGATTTTTAATGATTGTTTAATAGAGTTATATTTCATAATGAAGTTTTATCCTGCGAATACTATGTCCCCTACCCACTCACCATTTGATGTCCGTGCGGACGTATACGGAACCGCATTTTTTAAATAATTTTGATATGTTTTTCTAAATACGGAATTGTATCCACGTGTTAAATTGCCATTGATTGATATTATATTTGGATCTGTGACTTTATCTGATTCAGGGCGAATATTTATCGCCGTATGATGGTTAGTGAGGTACAACGTTCCTCGTAATTCATCTGCATGAGCGCTGTTCAAATAATACGAACCATATCGTTTGATCAATGAATAACTACTCATATCAAAGCCACTTTTTACGGTCCCTGAAGGTGTAAAAACCGTATTACTTAATGTCGGGGTCCAAAATGTATCTGTTTGCGGTCCGTGAGCCCACGCCATCATTGCCGTTGCAAATGCGGCGCACCATGGCCATGTTGAAGATTTATTACCAAAATATCTCCCTGCAATATAGGTTGATTTTTTTGTTTTATTATATATTTTTCCTGCGATATTTTTTCCTGCATGAAGAGTCTGCGTGTTTTGATCTTCCGAATCCATCGCTAATTGTATAATCCTTGTCTTTAACGGTTTACTGTAATCGATCGTAATAACATCTTTATTATTGATACCCGGAGTTTTCTCATTTGTAATTTCTGTATACCCCTTGTCAATATGCATATCCTGACTACCGATAATAGTGCTTATTCCGCCCAAAAAAGTAACGTTATTTTGAAGATTTGGTTTTTGTACCACAATTTGCTTAAGGAGAATACCTCTGTGTATTTTTGTTTTGAGAAGTGTCATTTTGTCACTGTTGCTCACAGTATTTCTATCTATATTTTCAATAGTAAAACTACCATCGGAACCTGATTTTGCCATACCTGCCATAAATCCATTCCCATAAAAATATTTTACACTATAGCCACTGACCGGCTTATAGCCACTGACCGTTTTAATTAATACTTTTCCTTTTACGCTAATTTTTTGACCTAAATTACATATTGACGATGAACTTGACCGAACGGTGCTTGTGCAACTCCCTACCACCACCTCGACCTTAACCTCACCGTAACCACTACCATAACCACCAAAATAATCATCCCTCGCTTCTATTTTAAAGGTATGATTTCCCAGTGTAAGACGATCTTTGGGTAAGATTAATTTGTAGTTAGA
>Ga0210051_1001028_pt1 | contig 27906 bp, 26 predicted proteins | sample CryGey092014_all_FD_185464 | JGI IMG/M metagenome (GOLD analysis project Ga0210051, IMG submission 185464) | Groundwater microbial communities from aquifer - Crystal Geyser CG23_combo_of_CG06-09_8/20/14_all (SPAdes) (version 2) | ecosystem: Environmental > Aquatic > Deep subsurface > Groundwater...
TGAATGCCAAAAGGGATTGGGGCTACGCCAAGGACTATGTTGAGGCGATGTGGCTTATGCTTCAACAAGACGAACCGGAAGAGTTCGTAATCGCTACAGGCGAGACCCATTCAGTCAGAGAATTCTGTGATGAAGCCTTTAGAGAAGTCGGCATCCAACTCGAATGGCAGGGTAGCGGTATCGACGAGAAGGGCATTGACCGCGATACAGGGCGGGTTCTCATCAAGGTAGACGCGCGCTATTTCCGACCCACAGAAGTCGAGTTGCTTATCGGCGATGCGTCGAAAGCCCGCGAAAAACTTGGATGGAAACCACGGGTAACCTTCCATGAACTCGTTAGAATGATGGCCAAGGCCGATTTTGAAGCGGCTCAAAAGCAGTTACAGGCGCAATCGGACAGACCGTTAGTAATGGAGCCATAGGATGGGCTTTTCAAGGGGCTTTACTAAGGATTCCAAGATATATATAGCAGGTCACAGGGGTTTGGTCGGCTCGGCCTTTATGCGTAAACTCGAATCTGAGGGCTACCACAATATCGTATCGCGCACCAGCGCTGAGCTAGACTTACGAGATTGTGCGGCCGTTAAGGCGTTCTTTGAATCCGAGCAGCCCGAATATGTTTTTCTGGCTGCCGCCAAAGTCGGCGGTATATGGGCCAACAGTCAATATCCTGCCGATTTTATTTACAGCAATCTCGCTATCCAAGTAAACGTCATCCATAATTCTTATCTGGCCGGCGTTAAAAAGCTGCTTTTCCTAGGCAGCTCTTGCATTTATCCCAAGTTCGCCGCCCAACCTATGAAAGAGGAATACTTGCTAACGGGCGTCCTTGAACCTACAAACGAGCCCTACGCCGTGGCTAAAATCGCAGGCATCAAAATGTGCGAGGCATACAACCACCAACACGGGACGAGTTTTATCCCGGTTATGCCCACCAATCTCTATGGCCCGAACGATAGCTTTGACCTTGAAAACTCTCACGTGTTGCCGGCATTGATGCGCAAATTCCACGAAGCGAAGGTCAACGATGCGTCGTCGGTCGTAGTATGGGGGACCGGCAGCCCGCGACGCGAGTTCTTGCATGTCGACGACATGGCCGACGCGTGCCTATTCCTGATGCGTCATTATGACGATAATCGGCTTATTAATATCGGCACAGGCGATGATTTAACCATCATGGAGCTGGCCCTCTTAATAAATGAAGTGGTTGGCTTTAAAGGCGAGATTAAATTTGACGACTCTAAGCCTGACGGCATGGAGAAAAAATTGCTTGATGTTAGCAGGCTAAAAGACTTAGGCTGGCAAGCTAAGATTGGGTTGCGCCAGGGGATAGAGGCGACATACCGGTGGTATGCCGAGAGCATTACGTAATAATAGATCATTGATGCGAGGATCAGGGATTAATGAATTTGACGAGTGAGCAACGTTCGGAACAATGGGCAACGGTTATTCAGCCACATACCGGTTGGTTCAATTTTAACTTCTCGGAATTGTGGCGATACCGGGACTTAGTCGCAATGCTCGTGCGAAGAGACTTTGTCGCGTTTTATAAGCAAACGATCTTAGGTCCAACCTGGTTTCTGTTGCAGCCGTTGCTTACAACAATCATGTTCACGGTTGTTTTTGGCAATATTGCGCATATCTCAACTAATGGCCTGCCGCAAATCCTGTTTTACATGTCAGGGATTGTCTTGTGGAATTACTTCGCCATGTGCCTTACGAACACGTCTTCGACATTTATTACTAATGCCGCTATTTTTGGCAAGGTCTACTTTCCGCGGCTTGCGGTACCCGTTTCTGTCGTAATAACAAACCTGATAACATTCGCAATCCAGTTTTGCTTGTTTTTAGCTTTTATGCTGTATTTCTATCTAAGAGGCGCTGGCATCAGGCCGAATATGCTTATACTAATTTTACCTTTGTTGTTATTTCAGCTCGCGGCCTTGGGGCTTGGCATAGGTATTCTGATCTCCTCCTTGACTACCAAGTATAGAGACCTTACATATCTAGTGACGTTTGGGGTTCAGCTGTGGATGTATGCAACACCGGTCGTTTATCCGATGTCGCTTATCCCGAGGAAATGGCAATGGGTGTATGCGCTTAACCCAATGGCGTCCGTTATTGAGACGTTCCGCTATGCATTCCTCGGTGCCGGTGCCGTGCAGTTCTCAAGATTGGCTTTAAGTTTTGGCATGACGATCGTGATTTTGCTCATCGGTGTTATATTATTCAGCCGGATTGAGCGAACATTTATGGACACCGTTTAATTGGAAGGGCAGGAACTAGATACAACGTGAGCGATATTGTAATCAGCACAGAAAATCTATCTAAACAATACCGGCTAGGCGTAATAAGCCACGGCACGTTAACGCGCGATCTGCAGAGTTGGTGGGCTAGGGCAAGGGGAAAAGACGACCCGAATTCAAGGATTAATATACCTACCCAGGGCCAAGCTCGGGGTAATAACGAAAGATTCTGGGCCTTGCGTGACCTGTCTTTTGAGGTGGAGCGGGGTAGCAAAATAGGGATTATCGGCAGAAACGGCGCCGGCAAGTCGACGCTTTTAAAAGTGCTCAGCAGGATTACCGCGCCTTCAAGCGGGAAAGCCAAGATCAAGGGAAGAGTGGCAAGTTTGCTTGAGGTGGGCACGGGCTTTCACCCGGAACTCACCGGGCGAGAGAATATCTACCTTAACGGGGCGATACTCGGAATGAGCAAAATCGAGACAAAAAAGAAGCTGGATGAAATTGTCTCGTTTGCCGGGGTTGAAAAGTTTCTCGATACGCCGGTAAAGCGCTACTCGTCGGGGATGTATGTACGGCTGGCGTTCGCCGTAGCCGCACACCTTGAGCCCGAGATACTGATTATCGATGAGGTCCTTGCGGTTGGGGATGCTGAGTTTCAGAAGAAGTGCCTTGGCAAGATGGACGATGTAAGCAAAACGGGCAGGACCGTTCTATTCGTAAGCCATAACATGCAGGCGATACGCAGCCTTTGCCCCAAGAGCATGTTGCTTAATAAAGGCGAGATAGTCACGTTTACAGCAACCGAAGAAACACTAAGCGCCTATAACCAATCCCTGCGAAATATCGAGATAGGTGCTGAGACAAGTATTAATAACGAACAAAACAGGCGGGGATCGGGCGCCGTCCGTTTTACTTCGGTTGAAGTAAAAGACGTGGAAAGCAACAGAAGGTTTGACTTTGGTATGGGCGAGACGATACGGTTTGAAATGTCGTATGAAACATTTAAGGAGATGCCAGGTCTTGCCGTCTATATAGGATTACGCTCAGGTATGACAAGAGAACTGGTGACGTCGGCCCAGCACGTGCTCTCCACAAAGAAAATTAGCGCAGGTACCAAGGGGACAGTAGTCGTTGAATTTCCTGACACATATGTTCGCCCCGGAGAGTATCCGTTGTATATATATATCAGTGATACCGATTTGAAATCATATGATTTCGATGTGCTTGATGATCTCATTTCGCCGCTTATAATAACATCTGATGGCGAGCTTAACCATTCAAATTTTAATCCAAAGCGGCCTGTCGGTTACTTTTCGCTACCATCACGGATAGTTTTAAATGAGATATTAAGCTAGCCGCAGTCTCATGAAGAATGCGACATCTTAGATATAAGGAGAAATAATGCTTAACGAAAAATCGATTTTAATTACAGGTGGAACGGGTTCCTTCGGCAAAAAATGCACAGAAATGATTTTAAAGAGCTACAAGCCAAAGAGACTCATCATTTTTAGCCGGGACGAGCTTAAACAATTTGAAATGGCGCAGGTATTCTCAGAAGATGAATATCCTTGTATGAGGTATTTTATCGGCGATGTGCGCGATAAAGAACGTCTATACCGAGCTTTCCGTGATGTCGATTATGTCATACATGCTGCGGCTCTTAAGCAAGTTCCGGCTGCTGAGTACAACCCATTTGAGGCCGTAAAAACCAACATCCTTGGTGCAGAGAATATAATTAATGTCGCTATCGACCAAAACGTCAAGAGGGTTATTGCACTAAGCACCGATAAAGCAGCAAATCCAATCAACCTTTATGGTGCTACAAAACTATGTTCAGACAAGCTGTTTATAGCAGGCAACTCCTATGTTGGTGAAGATAATACCCGTTTCTGTGTCGTCCGCTACGGAAATGTCGTTGGCAGCAGGGGAAGCGTCATACCATTTTTCCTTCAGCGGAAAGAAACAGGCGTTCTACCGATTACAGATTCCCGCATGACGCGTTTTTGGATCACGCTTAAACAAGGCGTCAGTTTTGTTCTGGATTGCCTGGAGAGAATGGTTGGTGGCGAGCTGTTTGTCCCCAAAATACCAAGCATGAATATAATGGACTTGGCCAAAGCCATCGCCCCGGAGTGCAAGACAGAGATCGTCGGCATTCGCCCCGGTGAAAAACTACACGAGGTCATGGTTCCAAAAGACGATGCGCGAAGAACGCTGGAGTTTGGTTCCTATTTCCTCATCCAACCTGATTTTAACTACTGGGGCGAGCGCTTTACGAATAACGGAGGAAGACCGGTCGCGGATGAGTTTGAATACAACTCAGGAACAAATACCCACTGGTTAACCATAGAAGAGCTAAAGGAAGTAATAAAAACGTTATGAATTCCATTCCCTACGGTAGGCAAAGTATAAACGAAGATGATATTAAAGCGGTTGTAGACGTTCTCGTGGGTGATTGGATTACCCAAGGCCCGGCTATCGAGCGATTCGAGCGTGCCGTTGCTGAGTACTGCGGGGCAAATTACGCGGTGGCCGTTTCCAGCGGCACAGCAGCGCTTCACCTCGCATGTCTTACCGCAGGCCTTAAAGAGGGCGATACCTTATGGACGTCTCCAAACACCTTTGTCGCTTCTGCAAACTGTGCCTTGTACTGTGGGGCCAAACCTGATTTTGTGGATATCGATTCTCAAACATATAATTTGAGCGTTGATGAACTTGAGACCAAATTATCCATCACAGAGAAGGGACGCCTCCCAAAAATTGTAATACCAGTTCATTTTGCGGGGCAATCCTGCGAGATGGATCGGATATACGACCTTAGCAAGAAGTATGGGTTTACCGTTATCGAGGATGCTTGTCATGCGCTCGGTGGCAGTTATAAGGGCAGTAAAATCGGCGCATGCACCTATTCCGATATGGCTGTTTTTAGCTTCCATCCGGTAAAAAGTATCACTACTGGCGAAGGCGGCGTGGTTGTTACTAACGATGGTGGTCTCTACCAGAAACTTATGCGCTTGCGAACACACGGCATAACCCGTGACCCGGCTCTTATGCAAGGCGAGTCTCATGGGCCCTGGTACTACGAACAGGTCGAGCTTGGGTTTAATTATAGGATAACGGACATGCAGGCCGCGCTTGGAACCAGCCAATTGCGGAGACTGGATAGGTTTATGGAACGGCGTCACGTTTTAGTTAATAGGTATAACGAAGCGCTTAACGATCTTCCTTTAAGACTACCGCAGCAACATCCCGATAACTACTCTGCCTATCATTTATACGTGGTCAGGCTTGAACTAGATAAGATCAATAAGACCCATCGGCAAGTATTTGAAGGGCTTCGTTATGCTGGTATTAACGTCAACCTGCATTACATACCGGTTCATATTCAACCGTATTATCAAACATTAGGGTTTGATTGGGGAGATTTTCCTGAGGCCGAGCGGTACTACAACGAAGCAATTAGCTTGCCGTTATATGTTGAATTAACCGAGGTCGATCAGGACCGGGTTATAGCGGTGCTTAAGGAGGTCCTCCAGTAGGAATGGTTATAGTTATCCGCGCGGATGCTTCAACTGCGATAGGTATGGGACATATCCAGCGCTGTCTCACACTAGCAGATGCACTTCGTAAACAAGGTGCCACCGTTATTTTTATCTGCCGCGAATTGCTGGCACATAGTTGCAACCTTATTGAAGAAAAGGGCTATAGGGTCTACCGTCTACCGTTTGCGGAATCAACAGGTAGCACTGGGCGGCAATCTCTTCAGCATGCGCACTGGCTCGGTGTTGATTGGAAAACCGATGCAGAGCAAGTTACATTGGCTCTATCAGCACAAGACCGAAAAGTCGATTTGCTGATCGTCGATCATTATGCCCTGGATGAGCGGTGGGAACAGTACGTGCGTCCGTATGTTGATAAAATCATGGTGATCGACGACCTAGCCGATAGGGCACATGATTGCGATCTTTTGTTGGATCAAAACCTGTATGAAAACGCTGAGCTTCGCTATAAAGGGTTGGTGCCCGATCACTGCAGAACCTTGCTGGGGCCGAAGCACGCTTTATTACGCCCGGAATTTAAAGAGGCGAGGAGGAACCTTAGAGTTCGCAATGGAGACATCGGGCGTATACTAATTTTCTTTGGCGGGGGCGATCCAACTAATGAGACATCAAAAGCGCTAGAGGCAATGCGGCTTCTTGACCATCCCGACATTGCTGTTGATGTGATTGCGGGTAGCGCAAGTCCATATAAAGAACAGATACAACAACTCTGCGCCAGCATGTCAAACACTACGTTCCACTATCAAATTAATAACATGGCGCAGCTTATGGCTAGAAGTGACCTAGCAATAGGCGCGGGTGGTACGACGACATGGGAGCGGTGTTGTATAGGCCTGCCAGCTTTGGTTTCGGCTATAGCATTCAATCAGATAGCGATCGCTGAAGCAGCCGCTAAGAGTGGGGTATGCCTATATCTCGGCGTATCACAGGATGTAAACCCCCAGCAGATACAAGAATCAGTTGAAGAGCTGCTTAAGCATCCAAATATTGCAGTTGATCTAAGCAAGCAGGCTATGAATCTAGTTGATGGTGAAGGCGTTGCTCGTGTAAGCAATGTTTTATTAGAGCAGGTTGGGCAGGGTATCGCATCATGAAAATAGTCTTTTTAGGGCCTTACCGTGAGGAATTTATAGATTTCTTAATGTCTTTTCAAGACGAAGTAGAAACTACTGAAGAACCATTAGCCGGCGATTCTAGGCTGCTTTTAGGCGCTGATTTTATCATTAGCTATGGATATAGGCACATATTAAAAAGAGACGTTCTTGATAGATTCCCGAATAGGGTGATTAACCTTCATATATCATTGTTGCCTTGGAATAAAGGGGCAGATCCTAATCTTTGGAGCTTTCTTGAGGACACACCAAAGGGTGTGACAATCCATTATGTTGACCGTGGTGTTGATACGGGCGACATCTTAGCGCAACAACAAGTGGATTACCTGCCCGAAGATACATTGCGGACAAGCTACGATCGTCTCTCAAAAGCTATTGAGGATCTTTTCAAACGGGTATGGCCGGATATACGGGCCGGGGGCTTAAAGTCATTACCTCAGCCGGGAGGCGGTACATACCATCGTTTAAACGATCGTGCAGTATTCAATTATTTGCTTGAAGAGGGCTGGAATACATCTGTTGAAGGCTTGGTTGGTAAAGCGCTAATGAATAAGGGGGATGCCGGTGAGCCATCGAGAAATTAACATAGCAAAGCATATAATTAGTCCGAATCGCCCGCCGTTTATCATTGCCGAGATGTCGGGCAATCATAATCAATCGCTGGAACGGGCGTTAGAGATCGTCGAGGCGGCGGCGAGGGCAGGGGCGCATGCTCTAAAAATCCAAACCTATACCGCCGATACCATGACGCTTGATCTCGATAAGGACGAGTTTTCTATAGAGGACCCAGAGAGCCTATGGAAGGGCAATTCGCTCTATGAGTTGTATAAACAAGCATATACTCCCTGGGAGTGGCATAGAGCGATTTTTGATCGATGCAAAGAGCTAGGGATAGTCGGTTTTAGCACACCGTTTGATGCTTCTGCTGTAGATTTCCTGGAATCGCTTGATGTACCATGCTACAAAGTTGCATCGTTTGAGAATGCCGATATTCCGCTTATCCGCAAAATAGGGGTAACCGGCAAACCTATGATTATTTCTACCGGCATGGCATCGCTAGCCGAGCTTGATGAAACCGTACGGGTAGCAAGAGAGGTCGGTTGCGAAGATCTTGTACTCTTAAAGTGCACGAGCTCATATCCCGCAACTCCCGATACCTCAAATATTAGAACCATCCCTCACATGAGAGATTTATTTGACTGCGAGGTGGGTTTATCAGATCACACCCTCGGGATCGGAGCGGCGGTTGCTAGCATATCGCTTGGTGCAACCGTTGTTGAGAAGCACTTTACATTATCGAGGGCCGATGGCGGCGTAGACTCGGCGTTTTCAATGGAGCCGGATGAGATGGAAGCCCTCGTGACCGAAACCGAACACGCTTGGCAGGCAATGGGAGAAATCAGCTATGGCACCACAGAGAAAGAGAAGGCCTCACTAAGATTTAGGCGTTCACTTTACATCGTAGAAGATACGCAGGCTGGCAAGGTGCTAACAGAAAAAAACCTGCGCTCAATCCGGCCGGGCTTCGGCTTGCCGCCCAAATACTTTGAGGTCCTATTAGGGAAAAGGGTTTGCCGTGATGTTAAAAAGGGCACGCCCTTAAGCTGGGATTTAATTTATTAGAGGTGAATGATAGATGAGCGGTAAATGTCTTGCAATTATTACGGCTCGGGGTGGAAGTAAACGCATACCAAGGAAGAATATAAAGGAATTCCTGGGATTTCCTATTATAAAGTACTCTATAGACGCGGCCTTAGGCGCAGGTTGCTTTGACGAAGTAATGATTTCAACTGATGACAAGGAAATAGCTGAGATCGCTACCTCATTTGGCGCGAAGCTACCCTTTTTCAGATCAGAGACCACTTCCAATGATTATGCGATGACTGCAGATGTCATAGAAGAGGTGCTCTTAGAATATAAAAGCAGGGGCAGTAATTTTGAATACTGTTGTTGTATTTATCCCACAGCACCCTTCGTCTCGTCTCAAAGACTCCTTGAAGGCTATAACCTTTTAACGAGTACGGATGCAGATGCTGTTATCCCTGTTGTTCGCTTTAGCTATCCCATCCAACGGGCGATAAAGATTGAGCAGGAAACATTAGAAATGATGTGGCCGGAGAATTTAAATGCCAGGTCACAAGATTTAGTGCCCGCTTATCATGACTGCGGTCAATTCTACTGGCTAAAGGTGGATAACTTCTTCAAGCAGAAGAAACTATTTGCAGAGCATACGGTTCCGTTAATAGTTCCTGAGATTGAGGTTCAAGATATAGATACTGAGGAAGATTGGAAAATTGCAGAAATGAAATACAGGTTTATCAACAACTTGTAACTGATTTCTGATCCTCGTGAAAGTGGTTTGCAAGATGCAGGGTTTACCAAACGATATGAGAACAGAATATAACACGCTAATAATTGGCGCAGGCAACATCGGGGCATTTTATGATACGCCAGACACCGATAGGATTCTGACACATGCCCATGCCTTTACAAAACACGAGGGATTTAATCTCGTGGGGTTTGTAGATGTGGATCAGGGTAAGGCCGAGCAAGCCGTTTCTCTATGGGGAGGTGAAGCCTTTCCAAATATGAAGGATGCTTTTAATGAAGCTAATGTAGATGTTGTTTGTGTCTCAACACCCGATGATTCCCACTTCGACATATTAAAAGCGGTGACTCAATTTCCCGTTAAGCTTGTTTTTGCCGAAAAACCTCTTGCTAAGACCACTTCGCAGGCCGCAGAGATCCTTCAGGTCTACAGGGGAAAAGGTATCCCTATAGCGATTAATTATATTCGCCGCTTTATCCCCGAGCTTGAGAAATTAAGAAGTGATATAGGCAAAGGGCTCTATGGTAGCTATATAACAGGTACGGGCTACTACGGCAAAGGCCTTCTTCATAACGGTTCTCATATGATTGATCTGTTAAGGTATTTTATCGGCGAGATTAAGAGCGCAATACCGGTTGGCAGAACCTACGATTTTTATGAGGATGACCCTTCCGTAGCCGCAGTTTTGACTTTTGATAGCGGAAAACCATTCTATCTGCAATACGTTGATTGTAACCTCTATACGATATTTGAGATCGACATTCTATTTGAGAAACGAAGGATCAGGATGACCAATCTAGGGTTTGCTGTAGAAGAGTACGAGGTTCACGAGAGCGCGGTTTTTAAAGGCTATAACAACATGGCTAAAACAAATGAGGTTACTACCTCGATGAATAACGCCCTTTACCATGCTGCGAAGAACATTTATGATTACCTGGCAATAGGCGAGAAGCTAAAATGCTCCGTTGACGACGGTTATAAGGCGTTGGAGCTTTGTATAAGGATAGGGGCGAGCTAAGCGATGAGCAAGAAAGTATTGCTGTTTTCACGCGACCCTGGTGGTGCGAATGTAATAACCCCTATCGTTAAACCCCTTACTGAGAGAGGTTATGAAGTAGTTCTTTTTGGCAAAGACGTTGCGCTTAGTAAGTATCAAGCATACGGTTTATCTGGTGCTAATATCATGGATTTCGTGCGGCAAATCAAGGCGCTTGAAATTGAAGCGTTTTTAAAAGAACAGAACCCTGATTTCATAATAACCGGCACGAGTGCCGATGACATGACGGAAAAGTTTATATGGAAGGCTGCCGAGACTATTGGGATACCCTCATTTGCGATACTTGATCAGTGGGTGAATTATGGGATAAGGTTCTCAAGCTATGGTGTTTCGGAATTGGCTCAGTATAAGAGTGATAAGACTCACCCCTTTATACCTACAAAAATTCTGGTAATGGACGAATATGCCTATAACGAGGCGATAAAAGACGGTCTTGAGCCCTCAAGAATACTAATCACGGGTCAACCGTACTTTGAACAATTACTGCAATATAAGAAACGTTCTTCGGTAGAAAGTATTGAAGCGCTTAAGAACTGCCTTAATATTACAGGGAACGATTATTTAATAACCTATGCTTCCGAGCCAATTTCAAAAACCTATAAAGAGGACGATGGCTCGGCTCATTATTGGGGGTACACCGAGAAAACTATATTCGTGGAAATAATCAGAGCGCTGACGAGTGTTGTGCAAGATGTAAATAGAAGGATTGTGCTTGTTGTAAAACTACACCCCAAAGAAGATAGTGACAGTTATGTTACTATGATTAATCAGCTTACCCTCTGTGACAACATAGTTGATACAGCTCCTTATCTTAAGACAGATTCCGTTAAACGTAGTAAAATAGATGTAGTAGTTGAGCAAGGATCAGACCCCTGGGATTTGATCCTTGCATCTGATCTCATCTGCGGTATGTCTTCTATGTTTTTACTCGAAGCTGTTATTTTGGATAGGCCCGTAATGAGCGTTCAGATAGGTCTTAATAAAGATAATCCCTTCATACTGGATAGAAGAGGAATCTTGAAGAGTATTTTAGATGGAGAAGCACTGCAAGGTGGGCTAAAAAAGATAATCATTGAAAACAAATCCTTAAAGCACGAGTTTAAGGTCATTGATAGCCCTGTAAACAATGTAATTTCTCACATGGAGAGTCATCTATGTCAAAATTAGCGATTAATGGTGGGAAAAAAGTCAGAGAGCAAAAGTTTCCTGCATATATAACCGTTGGAGAAGAGGAACAGAAAGCTGTAATGAGAGTTATAGAATCAGGGGTGCTCTCAAGGTTCCTTGGTGCCTGGCACGAGGATTTTTATGGTGGCCCCGAGGTGCGAGCTTTTGAGGCTGAATGGGCCGATTACTTTAACGTAAAACATGCGATAGCGGTAAACTCAGCGACTTCGGCTCTTTATTGTGCAGCTGGGGCTGTAGGCATAGGCCCTGGCGACGAGGTCATCGTCTCTCCTTATACGATGTCGGCTTCAGCGGTCGCCGCGTTGGTATATAACGCGATTCCGGTTTTTGCGGATATCGAGGAAGATTATTTTTGCCTGTCGCCTGAATCGATTGAGGAGAGGATCACGGACAGGACGAAAGCGATAATCGTAGTCGATATCTTTGGGCAGCCTTACGATGCTGATCGGGTTAATGCGATCGCCAAAAAGCATAATTTACTGGTAATAGAGGATTGTGCGCAAGCACCTGGTGCTAAATACAAGGGTAGATGGGCTGGGACGCTCGGTGATATAGGCATATACTCGCTTAACTACCACAAACATATACACACCGGAGAGGGTGGGGTTCTCGTTACGAACAACGATGACCTTGCAGAAAAGCTAAGGCTTATTAGAAACCATGCAGAAGCCGTAGTTGAGGCTAAAGGGCATAGCGATCTTATCAATATGCTCGGCTTTAATTATCGAATGACCGAGATTGAAGCGGCTATTGGCCGTGAACAATTGAAGAAACTGGAACACCTATTAAATGCAAGGCTGCAAAACGTTGAGTATTTAGCGCAAGAGTTATCGAGAGTACCATGTCTAGAACCGGCGAAGACCCGAGCCGGGAGCGAACATGCATTTTATGTCCATCCTATAAAGTACAACCAGGAAGTAGCCGGTATTCATAGAGATAAGTTTGTAGAAGCCGTAAAAGCTGAACTAAAGACGACCGAGCTTAGAGAGACCGAAGGGGTAAAGGTTGGCACGGGCTATGTTGAACCCTTGTATTTACAGCCTCTCTACCAAAATAGGATTGCATATGGGGATGCGGGATGTCCCTGGACCTGCGATAAATATAAAGGAAATGTGCAGTACCATAAGGGGATTTGCCCCGTAGTTGAACGGATGCATGAGGATATATTAATCACACATGAGTTGATACGTCCGCCGATGACGAAGAGAGATTTAGACGATGTTATTGAGGCTTTTAATAAGGTTTGGGAGAACAGAGGCGAATTGGAGTGAAAAATCCATTTCTGATAGGAAAAAACGTTTATCTTAGGGGCTTGTCCAAGGAAGATCTGGAAGGCAACTATATCACCTGGTTAAACGATGGTGAGGTATGTGCTTATAGTTCCCATCATGTTTTTCCATATTCCAAAGAGTCTGCAGAAACGTATATCAAGAGTACTAGTGACTCTAGAGCTGCTTTGGTGCTAGCTATGGTTTTGAAGGAAAACGATCTGCATATTGGAAACATAGCTTTGCAGAACATTGACTACATTAACAGAAGCGCAGAATTTGCAATTCTCCTAGGTGAAAAAGACTATTGGGGTAGGGGATATTCAAAAGAAGCCGCGATCATGTTGGTAAAACATGGTTTTACCGAACTTAACCTGCACAGAATTTACTGCGGAACCACCACCGAAAACATAGCGATGAAGAAATTAGCCACCTCTCTTGGCATGGTTGAAGAGGGCCGCAGACGGAATGCCTCCTTCAAGCGTGGGCGATATATCGATATTATTGAATACGGTCTTCTTAAAGCCGAATTATTGACGAGTTGAGGGAGTAAAAGAATGTCAAGAGATTCGAATTACGGAAAACCTTTATTGGATGACGTCACATATTGTATACGTTGTTGTATGCCGGAAACCCAAGAAGGCATTAAGTTCGATGAGATGGGCATATGTCAGGCCTGCCAATCATCCGAACAGAAGATACATATAGATTGGGTGCGAAGGGAGAAGCAATTAAGACAGATGCTGGAAAATGCCAAAGCCAAAGCAGGCAACAACTACGATTGTATCGTACCGATTAGCGGCGGCAAGGATAGTACCTTTCAGTTACATGTGCTTACTAAGGTATACGGTATGAGACCTTTAGCCGTGACGTTTAGCCATAATTGGTTTAGCGAGACGGGATTTTATAACCTCCAAAATATGCTTCAACAGTTCAATGTTGACCATATTATGTTTACACCTAACAGGGATCTCGTAAATCGTCTAGCTAAGAGGTCGTTAGAGGGAATTGGAGATGCATGTTGGCATTGCCACGCAGGCGTCGGGGCGTTTCCGCTACAGATTGCAGTCAAGTTTAATATTCCGCTGCTTATCTGGGGAGAATCAATCGCTGAATCTTCTGGCCGTGCTTCTTACAATCAACCGGTCCATAAATTTGATAGGGATTATTTTACGAAAGTTTCCGCAAAGCTAAGACCTGATGAGATGGTTTGTGAGTATCTTACCGAGAGAGATATATATCCTTTTAACGTGCCCTCGCTTGAGGAGATAGAAAAAGTCGGGGTCTTCGGGATTCATTTAGGCGATTATATCTTTTGGGATGATGAGCGCCAGACCGAGTTTATACGAGATACGTATGATTGGAAAGAGACCGAAATGGAGGGCGCATATAAAGGCTATAAGAGTGCCGAATGTATGATGGCAGGGATTCATGATTTTACATGTTATCTAAAAAGAGGGTACGGCAGGTCGACTTTTCAGGCCAGCGTTGATGTTAGAAACGGTCTTCTGACAAGAGGAGAAGGTTTTGAACTGGCTAAGAAGTACGATAGAGAAAGACCTGAAGCGCTGGATTATTATTTGAAAATTACAGGTATGTCTGAGGCTGATTTTTATACAACCATGAAGAAGCTTCGTGTTGAGAGGCTAAGGTATACAGACTTGCCTGTTATCCCTAAGAACAGGGCAAATGGAGAAGTTATCAAACCTTTTGTTGAGCAGTTAATAGAAAAGAAACGTGGTCAAAGAGACCCGAGAGAGATACTAGATGAGGATTGTTAGGGAAGAGCTATGTCAAGTGAGAATATCTTTTTAGACAAGGGTATTGCCGAGATACATGAGGAGTATGCGCATGGGACTACCGATCCGGTTGAAGTTGCCCAGGACTGTATAAATCGCGTGGAAAAACTCGAGGGCGATTACCATGCTTGGGTTTCTTTCGATAAAGAAGTTCTTCTAAGACAAGCGGAGGAACTAAAAGGACGTATCCAAAAAGGCCAAGCAATAAGACCTCTTGAGGGTATTCCCGTAGGCGTTAAAGACATCATGAATACCCAAGAATTCCCGACACAAATGGGAAGCCCTTTATGGACAGGCTTTACCCCAGGGAACGATGCTAGAGTGGTGTTTTATGTACGAAATGCCGGGGCTATGGTGCCAGGTAAAACCGAGACCGCGGAGTTCGCTGTTCATACTCTTGGTAATACTATTAACCCCTTTGACCCGACGAGAACGCCAGGTACGTCATCCAGCGGCTCGGCTGTAGCGATTGCCGTTGGCATGGTTCCTGTGGCGCTTGGCACGCAAACAGCGGGCTCAATTGTGCGACCAGCGAGTTTTTGTGGTATTTACGGATGTAAGCCTTCCTTTGGCCTTATTCCCCGTACCGGCATGTTGAAGACAACGGATAGCCTTGATACCGTTGGCTACTTTACCTCACGCTTTGAGGATTTAGAAAGGGTCTTTGAAGTCGTTCGGGTGCATGGGCCAAACTATCCGATGAGCTATAGAGCTTTACGAGATGCAACACGGCAGGAGAAACCGACCGGTCGTCCATGGAGGGTGGCATTGGTTCGGACCCATACATGGGAATACGCGTATGATTACGCAAAAGAAGCCTTGCTGGATTGGGCGAATAAATTGGGTGAAGATAGCAAGATTGAGGTCACTGAAGTAGATTTACCCGCAGCTATGACCATGTCGCATGACATCCATGCCACTATCTATAACAAAACCTTGTCATACTACTTTAAAGAGGAGTTTAAGAAATCCGAACTCGTTTCTCCTATAATGAATGACCTCATTCGGCAGGGAAATGAAATAACCGTTGAACAATACCACCGGGCACTTGAGGACCAGATAACGCTGGCATATATTATGGAAGATTTCTTCCGGGAATACGATATCCTTATTTCCCTAAGCACAGCGGGTGAAGCGCCGCCAAGAGAAGAGATCGAAAGACCTGATCCCGCTCTAATGTGGACGATGACGCATTTACCCGTGATCAGCGCACCGGTATTTATTTCCCCGACGGGGATGCCTTTCGGGGCGCAATTAGTTGCGAGGAGATACAGTGACCCACTATTATTTAAGTTTTCAGGATATCTTCGTTCGTTAGGTCTCATCCCCGCGGGAGCGCGTTCTCTTGATCATAAGATTGACTTTAAAATAGATACGTTAAATTTTAATCCTGCTTAATAACAGGTCTTATATTGCAAGAAGCAGGTATGTTATGCGGACGGCTGACCCGTTGATTATGGGCTAGAAAAGGTGATTGTTGCTTGATGTTAGGAAAACAGAAGGCCCTCTTAAGAGCCATACGAAATCGTATCAGGAGCGATTGGGACAAACAGCAAATAGCGAAACTTTGTAAACGCGCAAAAAACATTTCAAAGTCTTCAGATACCATACTCTTCTGGGTGCCTGGCGGAATGTCGCTAATGCTCCACGTAGAAGGAGCGCTGGCAGTGGCGCTAAAACTAAGAGGTTATAGTGTGCATGCAGTAATCTGCGATGGGCCATTTGGCGCCTGCGTTAAGAGGGAAGTCGATCAAGCTATTCCGATAGAGAATTGGGCAGATGCATGCGAAGCATGTAAAGCTGATAACGCTGCTATGCTCGAGAAGCTGGGTATCGATCATTCATTTATAGGCGACTATGTGCCGGAGAATGTTCGTTCGACTTTGCGCACGCTGAGTGAGTCTGTCACATGGGAGTCGTTGGATGCCTTAAGCTATAACGATATAAACGTTGGTAAGAATGTGCGTTCATCGGTAATCCGATACCTAAAAGGCAAGAGCTATGCCAGGCAAGAGGCGGTTGTTAGGGAATATGGATATAGCGGACTTATTTCAGCAGCCGCAGCTATGTCTGCGGTCGACCGAATCAAGCCTTCTCGTGTTTTTATGTCGCATGGCACTTATGTCGACTGGGGTCCTGCCTTGCAGGTTGCGCATGCCCGCGGTATTCCGATTATGGCATGGATGGCGTCATATTTAAAAGCGCATTTTTATCTATGCCACGTCGATGATCTTATTCGCGTTGATTTTCATAACCTTAGCGACGCGGCTTGGGAAATTTGCAAGGGGCTTGAACTCAAGCCATTTCAAAACGCTCGTCTTGATAAGTTCTTGATCGACCGCTACCAAAAGCAGATTGGTTTTGACATGAAGCAGCTTCAGGCCTATACAGGAAATACTGCTACATTACGCAAAAAGTATGGTCTTGTGGACAATATGCCTGTATGGGGTGTCATGTCACACATCAATTGGGATGCCGTTTCCGACTATGCCCCAATGGCGTATGATAACTTTGACGATTGGATGCTTGCTACCGTTAAAGAAGTAATTGATATTAAGGATGTCCAATGGCTTATAAAAATACATCCGGCGGAAGCATGGGATAATCCGGATAGCGGCGTTCAAAGGTTAATACAGGAGAATTTTCCAGTATTGCCTCCACATGTGAAGGTTATCTCTGCAGAAGACGACATAAGTCCACTTGATTTCTTTAGCTTGGTCGATGGCGGTATTACGGTTTACGGAACCGCGGGTCTTGAATTAGCTCTTCATGGTAAACCTGTTATACTGGGCGGTGAGGCACATTATGGCGGGAAAGGGTTCACGCATGACGGAACGAGCCCCGAAGCTTATACACAGCTATTAAGAAAAGCGGTATCACTGGGACCACTTGATGAAGAGCAGCAGCGACTTGCCAGAAATTATGCATATTGCTACTTCATCCAGAGGCAAATTCCTTTGCGGGTGGTCGAAGACCCTACAACAGAATGGTGGAAGTTCCAATTTGACAAAAGCCATCTCTTGTTGGCCGGAGAAGACCCCTTTGTCGATTTTATATGCGACCGAATTGTAGATGGCAGAGATTTCGTCATGGACAACGAGCTTGTAAGGTTAGCTGAACTACCTGATGATGATTGTGGTGCAACAGTTGATGAGAACGCTGTTTTAAGTGTGAAGTCTCTAGAGACGGTTGAGGGGAAGTAATGGTATCAACACAACATAGCAACGCAGTACCTATAGCTGGTTATGATAATAACGGCACCGTATATGATGCCGGGGAGCTTATATTACGGCAGATATCCGCCGGATACCTTGATGAAGCTAAAACCATTTTTAATCTCTATAATAACCTCGGCTTAAAACAGTACGGCATCGTCGAAACAAGTTTTGTCGAGTCGGAGGGCGTGTTCCACCATAAAAAGCACATTATTTCCTACCCCTTCGAGTGGACGGCAAATATGTTCAAAGAGGCCGTCTTGTTTCATCTCAACCTGTTCCTAGGACTGGAAAAACACGGGTTAACACTTAAAGATGCGCTACCCAGTAATATCGTATTTGATTCTTACGGGCCGGTCTTTGTAGATTTCTTGTCCATTGTCCAAAGGGATAAGCTTAAAAACGAATCCTGGCTTGTCGAGGGTACAAACTATTCCGACCCAAGGTTTGCAGTGTTTGAAAAGATGTTTACCCCGTTTATACTCATCCCCTTGATGGCGATGGCTAAAAACGATTACTCCTTGGCACGAACACTGCTGGCTGAGAGGGCGTGCAATTGCGGTGGAGTAGAGCCTCAATGGGGTGATCTGTATTCAAGCTCTTCATTAAGTACAATCAAAACACTAGCTAAAAATGTAGCCAAACGTGTTCTTGGGCGTACCGTGAAACCCGATACAGCTCTTCGCAGGGTTAAGAGTGTACGCCAGCTGATCGGGACAAAAGGCAAACTTACGTTTACCGATTTTAATCGCAGGATGCTTGAGTTTGTCGCACATACTGAGGTTACACCGCCAAAAAGCGCCTACATATCCTATTATGAAGACAAGAGTGAGGCATTTGATATTACCGACCGGTCAGGATGGGAGAACAAGCAGAAAAACGTCTATGCGATAATAAGCGAATCAAAACCGAAAAGGGTACTGGACTTAGGTGCAAACACAGGATGGTTCTCTATCCTCGCCGAGAAGTTGGGCGCTGAGGTCATCTCGACGGATATCGATGAATCTTGTATAGATTCCCTTTACCTGTATGCGAAGGACAAAAGGCTCAACATACTTCCCTTGCTCGTGCCGTTCGATGATCTTACGCGTAGTATCTACGGCATCTCGTACGATGGCCCCGACTATAAAGATCGGGACTTCAAAACAAATCCGCTGTTTATTCCTGCCACAGAGCGACTAAAATCCGACCTGGTACTTTGTTTGGGCTTAATCCACCACTTAGTCTTAGGTGAGGGGAAAGATATAGAATTGGTGTTCGATGTACTATCAAGCTTAAGTCGGCAGACTCTCGTTTTGGAGTACGTCGACCTAAATGATGAGCTGGTTAAAAGCGAACCCTTCTTTTTCAGAAACTTAAGCAACTTTACCGAAGAGAATTACAATATCCATATTGTTACGGATATTGGTAGACGATATTTTCCGGATGTTCAGGTGATGGATTCACATCCGAATACACGAAAGTTGTTGGTTTTTAGAAGATGAAAAAAGCGCTTATCACGGGCATTAATGGTCAAGACGGCTCGTATTTGGCAGAGCTGTTGCTCTCAAAGGGATACGAGGTTCACGGGATTGTCAGGCGTGAAGCCATCGAAGACCCGTCTCATAGGTTAAGGAATATCGTTCACGTTATTGATGACCTAACGCTGCATGTAGGCGCGGTCGATAACCACTTGTTCATATACAAAACCATAAACCAGGTCAGACCGGATGAGTGTTATCACCTGGCGGCGGCGAGTTTTGTCAGCTATGCATTTGATGACGAGGAATCGGTTTTATCGAGCAATTTTGATTCGACCCGTTTCTTATTGGCAAGCATAAAAGAGCTGGTGCCTGAGTGCAAATTCTATTTTGCCGGGTCGAGCGAGATGTTTGGTGACGTCGATATCTCGCCCCAGAATGAGGACACCAAATTTAACCCGAGATCGATCTATGGAATCTCTAAAGTATCCGGACATTACCTGGTAAGGAATTATCGCAGGCAGCACAGCCTGTTCGCATGTACCGGAATTCTCTATAATCATGAGTCGACACGGCGGGGCTACGAGTTTGTCACCAGGAAGATCGCTTTGGCTGTAGCTAAAATACACCTGGGATTGGCCGATAAAATCGAGCTTGGCAACATAGAAGCGAGGCGTGATTGGGGATACTCTCCCGAGTATGTAGAGGCTATGTGGCGTATGCTCAATCACGAAAAACCCGATGATTATGTGATTGCAACCGGGAAATTGCACAGCGTCAGAGAGTTCTTAGACCTCGCGTTCTCTGTTGTTGATTTGAAATACGAAGATTATCTTGAAATCAACCCCGCCTATTTTAGGCCGGACGAGAAAGTTCCTCTTGCAGGTGATTGTTCTAAAGCCTCATCCATTTTAGGCTGGAGACCCCAGAAAAGACTTGAGGAGATTGTTAAGGAAATGGTATTAGCCGAGGTTAAATCATTAAGGGACGAGAAATGAGAGTATTATTCACTACACCAGTCTTAGAGCATCCTGCTGCGGGCGGTCCTCAGTTACGGGTCGAGAACTCGATTAAAGCCCTTAATAGAGTATTTGAGCTCTATATTGTGTCACGCATCGCAAAACATGGAATGGGTGGGGATGAAGCTGAACCGTTTTATCGCCATCATTGTAGAGAATTCCTGTACTCGCCGTCTGTCTCGGCATCCTTCAAGAACCGTTTCTCGCGCGGCCTGAGAAAACTGTCCGGCGGGGCAGGTGAGGAGAATGATGACGCACGGTTTATTCTTGACGTAGTCGATAAGAAAGGTATCGATTGTATCTGGTTCGGCTACGGGAATGTGTCGTTTTCGCTTATCGAAAAGATCAAGCAGATGAGGCCGGGCTTGAAAGTCGTTTGCGATACCGATAGCGTATGGTCGAGGTTTGTTTTGCGGGAGCTTCCGTACGAAACCGACCCCGAGAGAAGGCGGCAGATAGAGAAGGAAGGTAAGGAAAAAGAGCAGGAGGAGAAAGAGTGGGTTAACCTTTGCGAGGTTACTACCGCTGTTTCTGAGGTCGACGCCCGGTATTACCGGGGGCTGGCAAAAGAGCCCGAGAGGGTGAAGATATTCTCTAACGTCATCGATCTGGCGAGCTACGAGAGCACTCCGAAGGCGCCTGCCGGTTTTAAGAAACCGTGCATGTATCTCGCCGGGTCGTTCTGGCTCAAAAGCCCTATGGAGAAAGCTGCCCGGTGGGTGATAGATGATATCCTGCCGATCATCAAAACGCAGATTCCTGATATCCACTTTTACATTGTCGGGAAGGGGTCGAAAGAGACGCTGGCCGATATAGATGATCCGAGCATCACGATTGCCGGTAAATTACCCTCGGTGCTGCCGTATCTCTGTAACGCAAATGTCTCTCTGGTGCCTCTAAAATTTGAGTCCGGTACCCGCTTTAAAATACTCGAGGCGGGTGCCTGCAATGTGCCAATCGTCTCGACAACGCTCGGGGCGGAGGGTATTCCCATAACCGATGGAAAAGATATCGTGCTCGCCGATGAGCCGAACGAATTCGCGGAGGGCGTTATGAAAATCATCCGAGACCAAGAATTCGCGGGGAGCCTGGCGGCACATTGCAGGGATTTAATACAGCAGTATTACAGCGTCGATTCTCTGGCCGAAGAGGCGCAAGAAATACTAAAATACCTTGATAATGTGCGATAATAGTGCTAATGAAATCTTTCACACGATGAAGTTACGGTATGGAAATACTGTGATAATTCGTCTGAGGTAAGGTAAGAAAGTTGAGCGATGGTTAAGTATATCACTAAAGATGATCGACTGTTTGCAATAATCATAAGCGACCGGTTTAACGAGCCGGGAATATCATTTTTTACTCCGGATGATTTCTCGCAGCAGTTGGCGTACATGTGTCATCCGGCCGGTAAGGTTATCCAGCCTCACGTACATAATCCGGTTCAACGGCAAGTACATAATACCCTAGAGGTTCTTTTCCTGAAAAAGGGAAAGCTACGGGTTGATTTTTATGATGAAAACGAAGAGAAAAACTACCTGGAAAGCCATATTCTGTCGGCCGGAGACGTCATATTGCTTGCCGCGGGCGGTCATGGCTTTGAGGTTCTCGAGGAAATCGAGATGCTAGAGGTTAAACAAGGTCCCTATGCAGGCGAACAAGATAAAACCCGCTTTGATGGTATTCCTGCCGATCAAGTGGATTTAGAGGAGTAAGATGGATACATTCATCCCCGTGAACGAGCCTCTTCTTGATGGCAACGAGAAAAAATACCTCTGTGAATGTATAGATACCGGCTGGATTTCGTCCGAAGGCCCGTTTGTTAAGCAATTTGAAGAGCAGTTCGCGGCTCGAGTTAATCGTAACTACGGGATAGCTGTGAGCAATGGCTCAGTCGCACTTGATGCTGCGGTTGTCGCCCTTGACTTGGGTGAGGGCGATGAAGTAATCATGCCCACATTTACCATTATCTCGTGCGCTGCGGCTGTAGTGCGCGCCGGCGCCGTCCCCGTTTTGGTGGATTGCGATCCTTCCGCGTGGAATATGGATATCGATCAGATCGAGGCAAAGATTACCCCGCGTACGAAGGCCATCATGGTGGTTCACATCTACGGCCTGCCCGTTGATATGGATCCGGTTATTGCCTTAGCGAAAAAACACGGGCTGAAAATCATTGAAGATGCCGCCGAGATGCATGGCCAAACATATAAAGGGCGCCCTTGCGGAAGCTTTGGTGATATCAGTACGTTTAGTTTTTATCCAAACAAGCACCTTACCACCGGTGAGGGCGGCATGATCGTCACGGACGACGAGGGTTTAGCCGAGCGGTGCCGGTCACTGCGCAACCTCTGTTTCCAACCCAAGAAACGGTTTGTGCATGAGGAGATAGGATTTAATTTCCGCTTCACCAACCTGCAGGCGGCTTTGGGCCTGGCGCAGCTTGAGCGGTTAGATGAGTTTGTTGACCGTAAGCGGAGCATGGGCGAAACATACAACGAGCTTTTGGCCGATGTGGATTGGATTGATCTTCCGCTGCCGGCTAACGATTACGCAGAGAATATCTACTGGGTATATGGGGTGGTATTGAAGGACAACATGCCGTTTGATGCGGATGAGGCTATCCGGCGTCTTGCAGTACGCAAGATCGGGGCCCGGCCGTTTTTCTGGCCGATGCACGAGCAGCCCGTTTTTCGGAATATGGGCCTGTTTAACGGCGAAACATACCCTGTTGCAGAGCGCGTAGCCCGTCGCGGTTTCTATATTCCAAGCGGTTTGGCCTTGACCGAAGGGCAGATGGCGCAGGTGGTTAAACGCTTGAAGGAGATTATTGCATGATGGTGTTTGGTAATTACGCTCGTTACTACGACCTGCTGTACCGTGATAAAGACTACGAAGCTGAAGCTAACTATATACATGACCTAATTCAAAGGCATGCACCCAAGAGTAATTCGATCTTGGAATTAGGGTGCGGCACCGGTCGCCATGCGGCACTACTGGCCCAAAAAGGGTACGCGATTCACGGTGTGGACATGAGCGAATCGATGCTTGCAGAAGCCGAGCAAAGGCGCACTCAATTGGCACAAGAGGTCTCCGAGCGCTTATCATTTTCGCTTGGCGATATACGTAAGGTGCGGGTAGAGAGAACCTTCGACGTGGTAGCCTCTCTTTTTCACGTTATAAGCTACCAAACAACTAACGAAGACTTAGCGGCGGCTTTTGCTACTGCCAGAGCGCATCTTAAACCGGGCGGTCTCTTTGTTTTTGATTGCTGGTACGGCCCTGCGGTTCTGACAGATCGTCCCGAAGTGCGGGCAAAGAAGCTTGAGGACGAGAAGATACAGGTCACACGCATAGCGGTTCCCGAAATCTACCCGAATGAGAATCGCGTTGACGTTAATTACCAGTTGTTTATCCGCGATAAAGTGACCCGAGAAGTCGAGGAAGTTCAGGAATCTCATAACATGCGCTATTTGTTTTCTCCAGAAGTTGCGAAATTCCTGTCAGATAACGGTATGAAACCAGTCTTCTCATGCGAGTGGATGACTGACCGGGAGCCCGGGCTTACCACCTGGGGCGTCTGTTTCGGGGGAACGGTAAGCAACGAATGAAAAAAATAGCTATTTTTATAGCACATTACTCAATAGATAATAGCCCCTCTATTATTAACTTGCTTGAGTTTTTATCGGAATCATACGAAATAGATCTTTTTCTGCGCTCGGTAAGTCTAAAAACTGCGGATGTTTTGCGTAGAGAAAACATCCGCGTGATCGATATGGGCGGGAGAAACCCTTCAGGGTTTTTGAAGGAGAAGGCCAAGTCCTACTTCACTTCGTATAACCACTATATCTGCATTGATCCCCACGGCTTTGTTCTTTGCAAGGCGCTCTTTCCAAAATCCAGGCCAATTTACTACAGCCTGGAACTCTATATGAAGGACGATCATTTTGGGCTGCTCTATCCGAAACATGTTTTCGATAAAGAGAGAAGCCAAATTAACGATATAAAAGGCCTCATTATCCAGTCGGAGGAAAAAGATGCGCTGTTCAGAAAGGACTATAATCTCTCAGGTAAAATTCCGTCGTTGATACTTCCTGTTACGTACAAAGGGCCGTCTGTTAAGGAAAAGTCCGATAAGATCAGGGAGATGTACAAGATAGATTCCGATAAGAAGATAGCGTTGCATCTGGGCGGTATTGCCGAATGGTTTTCTTGTATCGAACTTGCCATGGCTTTTTCGAAACTTGATAATTGGGTTCTATTTTTCCAAGGTTACCCCAGTAAAGAATATCTTGAAAAACTGAATGATACCCTGAGGAAGAACAATGTCACCAACGTTATAATCACTCATAAGATTTACGATTCGTTTGAAGAGCTTGATCGCATCATCCAATCATGCGATCTTGGGATCGCCTGGTATAATGATATTTCCATTGGGTTCAGGACTGCCGGTAGGTCGTCCGGCAAGATCGCCGCGTACTTTAAATTTGGATTACCGGTCATAGCAAAGAAGTACCCAAGTACGGTTGATGCGATTGATAATACCGGTTCAGGTATATGCGTTAACGATATTGATGATATGAAGGATGCGGTATCTTTGATCGAAAAGGATTATGCAAGATTCTCAAGAAATGCACGCCAAGAATATGAAAAAGCATATAGATTTGAGAACTATAAGGAAAAGCTCATGCAACTTATCAACCTCGATGGATAGCATATTAAGAGGACTTAGCCAATTCTTAGCAATATGGAGTTTTAATGAATCCTAATTTAATCGACCAGAAGTATTGGGACGACAATTATAAAAATTACGAGTTCAACGTTGCGCCGAAAGATGATCAACTGCGGCAATGGATCGAGAGATTCTTTAAGCTTGCAAGAGACACGCGTAGCTGCTTTGAGGTCGGCTGTTTTCCCGGCAGGTACCTTGCTGTTTTCGGGGAGCTTGGATATGAGCTCTGTGGAGTCGATCTGACACCGCGCGTCGAAACAGATTTGCCGCTGTGGTTGAAAAATCAGGGCTACAAAATCGGGAAGTTCTACAGGGCTGATTTTTTAACCGCTTATGACGAAGGCATCAAATATGATATAGCCTGTTCTTTTGGTTTTCTTGAGCACTTTGTAAATTGGGAAGATGTCCTGGTCAAACAATCAGATACTGTCAAAAGCGGTGGGTATCTAGTCGTCGTAGCCCCTAATTTCCGAGGGTTTGTACAAAAACCGCTACATTTCCTTTTAGATAAGACGAGTTATAGGCAGCATAATACTTCTTCGATGAATCCCGAGCTATGGAGTAGAATAATCGAGAGCCTGGGTTTTGAGACAATTTACTCCGGGTATTTCGGCGCCTTTGAATTTTGGGTGGATAACGAAGACAGAGGCATTATCCAGAAAGCTATCTTAAAGGCCGTAATGTCTTTATCTAAAGTTATGAAAATGCTGCCCAGGGACAAAATGGCGTATTCCCCATTTTGTGGTTTGGTTGCAAGAAAATTGTAAAATCAGTATCTTTAGAATTGGAAAGAGTAAGGGCTGACGCAATAATAAACGGTCATCGCAAAAAGCTTGTTATAAGGTGTCTATGAATCTATTAACTTTTAAGAAGAATGTTTTTTCACAAAGCGGTGAAGATGGAGTCATCGATCAGATCTTCGAGTTGATCGGCCCGGGGAATAAAGCCTGCTGTGAGTTTGGCGCTTGGGATGGCATCCACTTCAGTAACACCCGAAATCTGATATTATCCGGCTGGACAGGGATAATGATAGAAGGCGATGGGCCGAGGTTTAAGGATTTAGTCAAAACATATGGGGATAATGATAACGTCCACTGCATAAACCGATTTGTAGATGATGATAAAAACAGCCTGTCGGCAATGGCCCAAGAATTAGGGCTCAGCCAGCTTCTCGATAACCTTGATTTTTTAAGCATCGATATCGATGGTCTTGATTATGAAATATTCGAAGGCCTTGATATTTTTCCGAGAGTGATTTGCATTGAAGTTAATGCGGGACATTCGCCCGCTACCTGCGAGTTTGTAGAGAGAGATATTGCCAAAAACAATGTAGGGCAACCCCTCTATTACTTTACGGAAGTTGCCCGAAAGAAAGGCTATAAGCTCCTGTGCTATTCCGGCAATGCGTTTTATATCCGAGAGGATGTTCGCGAGAAATATAAGCTTCCTGAGATTTCAAACGAGGAGGCCTATAAAGAGTTCCTCGATAGCTTGGACGATAAAGAGCGGGAGTGGCTGTTTTTGGTCAATAAGGCGTTAGTCGAGCCTTACCATAAATATGATAATCCGTATTTAAGCGGCAAAAGCCTGGAGATAGAGTCGGCTCGAATGGCCAAGTTAGCGCTCAAGTCTAATTTTTACAAAACGCTAGGATCGATCAGGCGCGGTTGGTGGGCTTAAGTATGAAAATCCTTCACACTGTTGAATTTTATCACCCGTCGGTTGGGGGAATGCAGGAAGTTGTAAGGCAATTGTCTGAGCGGTTAGTAAAGCTTGGCCATGAGGTGACGGTCGCAACCACTAAATTGCCTGAACGCAAGGAAGATATCCTCAATGACGTTAGGATAGTGGAGTTTACTATCTCGGGGAATATCGCCAGGGGATTAAAGGGAGAGGTCGAGCGATATAAAGACTTCCTGCTTAACTCTGAGTTTGACGTAATCACCAACTTTGCAGCTCAGCAATGGGCGACAGATATCATGCTATTGATTCTGGACCGAGTAAAGACAAAGAAAGTCATCGTCCCAACCGGTTTTTCGGGCCTTTTCTTGCCGATGTATAAGGATTATTTTGAGTTAATGAAATCATGGCTTAAAGGGTACGACAAGGCGGTCTTTTTGTCGGACGATTACAGGGACATTAATTTCGCTCGAGAAGCCGGGGTTGATAACACGGTACTAATTCCAAACGGCGCGGCCGAGGATGAGTTCGGCCGGGATTCGGGGGTGGATATTCGGGGAGCGCTCGATGTCCCGAAAGAGCATTTCTTGATCCTGCACGTGGGGTCCCATCCCGGTATTAAGGGGCACGCGGAGGCCTTTCGGATTTTCAAGAGCGCCGGTATTAAAAACTCGACTTTTTTGCTCGTAGCGAACGATTTCGGCGGGGGATGCGCTACTAAATGTAAGGTAACTTCAATGCTGCATAACCGTTCTCGCTCTAGTAAACATGCCGGTAAAAGGATCATTCTCAGGGAGCTTTCAAGAGAAGAGACGCTCGCCGCATATCATGAAGCGGACCTGTTTCTCTTTCCCTCGAATATCGAATGTTCGCCGCTTGTTCTTTTTGAGGCCATGGCTTCTAAGACTGCTTTTCTTACCACGGATGTCGGTAACGCAAAAGAGATCATCAAGTGGTCCGGCGGGGGCAAGCTCCTCCCTACGGATGAAGAGGGCAATGGTTATGTGAGAGCGAGAATACCTGAATCGGCGCGAATAGTGGAGGAAGTCTATAATTCGCAAAGCTTAAGGGATGAACTGGCGCAGGCGGGTCACCGGGCATGGCAAGACCGTTTCACTTGGGAGAGAATAGCTCTGCACTACGAAGCGTTACATAAAGGGCTGGTGAACGGCTAGTGCGCATCTTCTACGCGTCTGATACCACCCCAAATGCGGCTTTTCAATCGAACCTTTGGCGCAATAACC
>Ga0210051_1001030_pt1 | contig 27858 bp, 25 predicted proteins | sample CryGey092014_all_FD_185464 | JGI IMG/M metagenome (GOLD analysis project Ga0210051, IMG submission 185464) | Groundwater microbial communities from aquifer - Crystal Geyser CG23_combo_of_CG06-09_8/20/14_all (SPAdes) (version 2) | ecosystem: Environmental > Aquatic > Deep subsurface > Groundwater...
AAAACAAAATAATTAGAAATAATTGATTCTATATCCCGATAATAGTTTTTCCCGTATTCTTCTAATTTATTTTGTATTTCCGGTAATAGTTTTTTAATCTGTTTTTCATCTAATTTTAGTCCTTTTAATTTTACTCTAAAGGGAGTGGATTTTCTTTCTTGGTATTGAATATTTAATAAATATTGAGTGAGCACCCCTTCTAAAAAAATTGCTTTCTTAAGATTACTATTAAAGAAATTAGAAAATTTATTGAAAAACAATTCAACCCTTTCTTTTATTTCTTTTTCTTCGCTTTCGAGTGAAAGTAAGTCCTTTGTTTCCATTTTTACCTCCTTTTTTAATTTTAATATTTTTAATTCTTTTAGATAATTCAATAACATGAAACCTTTTAGAGTATCAATTTTAGTAGAATAATCCTTTGTAAAATCATCTCTTATTTTTTTTACTATAAAATTAAGTAAGAAATCGTATTCCACCGGTTTATTGGTAAATATTTTATTGGTAATATCCAAGAAATATTTATTAAAAGTCCTATTATTGCTTATTCGAGGGAAAAAAGTTCTTAATATTCCAAAATTAAATTCTAATGGTTTTTCACCATCTTTTTTGCCCCTATCATTAAATGTGGGTACCATACAATTTCTATACATTTCTTCTTGGTCAATTTTTTCTTTAGCTTCAAACAATTTCTTTAATCTAGAAGGTAGAATATCTTCAACATAAAGCAATATATTAAATACTTTTCCATCAAAACCCTTGGGAGCGTAATAAAACAAAAAATTATTGTTTAGGTAATTTTCCTTTTTGCTCATTAATTCCAGAGCTTCGTCTTCATCATTAGTTAAACGTTTTATCTCTTTTTTAATGAATTTAGGATCTTTTTGTGACTTAATTGCTTTAAAAATACTATTCTGAATTTCTTCTTGTATTCCTTTTACAAACTTAGGAATTAATAAATATCTAAAACCATAAAAATTGAAATTTAGATTATCTCTTAAATATTTCCTACCTTCTTCTAAAGTCAAAGCACAATTCAAACAAACTGGATAATTCCTCCAAGAATTTTTCTGACGGAAACCACCACTAACAAATCCTGGTTTATCTACAATATAAAAATTAAAAGTACTTACAAACCCGTACACTTCACTTTGTCTTTTTTTGCAAACTGAACATAATTTTTCTTCAGATTTCGATTCTATGCCAAATTTTTTAAAATAATTTTCTCTTGCATCACTAACCAAAATATTTTTGAAAATTTCAAGATCTCCAAGATAATTGCTATTAATTTTTAAACTTATGATATTATTTCCCTTTTCTGATTTTTCTTTTAAATCTTGAATAATTTTTGTTTTGTTATTTTCAAGAACAAGATATATCTTATGTAATAAATTACACTGATTATTTTGATCAGAATTATACTTTTTAAACCAACTTAAAATTTTAATATTAAAAGTTTTTTCAATCTCAGTCACCATAGATGTTGGTGTAATATCTGTTCCTCGAGCGCCACCTCCTTTTCTATATAAATATTTCATTAATTTTTCTTTTGAAAATTCTTCAATTTCTATACCAGTGTATTTGAATTCTCCATTTTTTTTATCTAAAATTATAAATAAAATGTTTTCAGTATTTCTGTTTGCAGGATTACCAATTAAAATATCTAAAGGATCATTAACGTTTTTCTTTTCTTTTTTTATAGCATATTCCCCAATATTTTTAATTGCTTCTATCATCTTCCACCTTCAAATTAAAATCTATTCAATAGAATGATTATAACCCAAAAAGCCAAAAATATTTTCAACAGATTATATATATGGTGCATTGCAGATAATTTTATATTAAATTATGACTTTTTGGTTATAATTATGTTGTAGGGGCACAATGCCTGCCTGTGCGTGTCCGCACGCAGACAGGAATTGTGCCCTCGCCATATTCATACCTAATTTCTCCTGTGGGCACGATGCATCGTGCCCCTACATTACCATTTTATGTGTCAGGGGTCGGTTCTTTGATACACTTTAATTTTCGCCGTTATACCCCGCGGATTAATACCCAAGATTAGGAATTGCCCCGTCGGTGCTTTTTTATAAAGCTCTCCAGAGTTCTGTTTTGATGTAAAATCCTTCTTTATCTTTCTATTTTAAAACTTGGGTATTAACTTAAATTATCTTTATATACTATATACTTCATTTATTTTAAAAATCCTTCTTTTCGATAAAACTTTTCAAAAAGTATATAAATTGGTTACTAATCTGAGATATAATTTATAAGAAACATCTAGATTTTAAAATGAGACCTGTCCCATTTTATTAGACTGAAACTCCAAAGGGATGGTAAGAGCTCAAAGTTTATAATTTTAGCTAATTTTAAGTAAGAGGAAAGCCTTATAATATAAGGGTTTCAAAGGCAGATGCAAAAAAACCCTCTTTTTCTGCATTATTTTAGGTCGAGTTATGGTTTTACCCCTCAAAAATGGCTTTTTTTGGCTAAATTTTCACCCCTTCAAAATCTGAAAGTGGCCTATTTATAAGGGTTTCGTGATTTTGGGGAGGCAAAAATAGGCTAAAAAAGGGGGTCGTAATTGCCGTTTTTTCGAAAATTGAAGCCCGTTTAAAGGCACTCTACGTCCGTTAAAAGGGCATTCCTGAAGGGGGTCTAAAACCCTTGTAAACAAAGGGTCCTATGTCCTTCCTACGCAATCAGGAATCCAGGCTGGCCTCATTTGCACCATCTTTGACGAACTGCCTCATATAGAATTATTCCAGTAGCTACTGAGGCATTTAAGGATTCAGTGGACCCCAGGATAGGAATTTTTATCTGTTTATAAGCTGCCTTCCTCCAGATATCATTTGGTCCTCTATTTTCATTTCCAATGACTAAAGCGAAAGGTTCTTGGAGATTAACGGAATAGTAATATTCTTCGCTATCTAAATCTGCTACTAAAATATTTATAGAGTTATGGTTTAACCATTGGACCGCTTCCTCATCGTCAAGACCATTTACAATAGGCACCTGAAACAGTGAGCCCATGGTAGATCTAATCACTTTTGGGTTGAATAAATCTACCGTTCCTTTAGTTAATAATACTGCAGTAGCACCTGCTGCAGCGCTGGTTCTTATGATGGTTCCAAGATTTCCAGGATCCTGTACGCCATTTAAAACAACTACTAAAGGATTGGCACCAAGAATTATATCTGCCAGGGATAGTTCTATTTGCTCAACTACCGCTATTATTCCTTGAGGGCTAACTGTAGCTGAAGCTTCCTTAAATAGATTATGGGATAGCCTTAAAACCTCACAGCCTTGATTAATTTTTGGCACCTTTTCTACGGTTTCATTAATAATAAGGTATTTTATTTTTACTCCCCTACTATTCGCTTCCTCAAGAAGCTTACTGCCTTCTATGAGAAATAATCCCTTGCTTTCACGAACTTTTTTTTGACTTAAGGCTTTTATTAACTTATAGATTGAGTTTTCCCTGGAAGTAATATCTTTATACTGCTTCACCTATGATACTCCTCTATAGATTAAAATTAAGGAGGGTCTGTAATTAAAGAAACTTTCTATTCGAGTATAAGTCTTCTCCCTTGTCCTTTTATTGCCTTTAAGCTTTTAAGGGTGATTCTGCTTTTATCCCGGAAAGGACCTATTGCATCATGAATCTGCGAATCTACATTCAAATTCTACTATTTTCTTCACCGCTTTTCAAGGAAGCGAAACCAAAAATAACTATTTAAAAAATAAATATTTTTTAAGCTCCAATAAATTACTTATATAAATAATGCTTACTTAAGGTTTTCGGATGGCGAGGGACTCGCAGAATTTATGAATGAAGCGATCAAGGAATATTGTAAAAAATAATGGAAAAAATGCCGCTTTTTAATTGTTTATTAACCTTTATTTATCAATAAGTATATTCCCTACTCTTATTCTAACTATATATTATATAAGTAAGCTTAAACATTCAAGACAAAGTATAAAACGAAAAAGTTTTTTCAATAAAAAAATACTTAAATTATTAAAATTTCCCCTCTTTTAAATAAAAAACCCCTGCTTTTTAATGCAAGGGTTTTGATAAGTAATTTATTATTTGTTTGTTTAAGAAGTAATATTTATTTAAAATATTTTTTTATTATAGAGTATACAACAAAATTGTAACATAAATTATATTCTTAGAATAATATTTTATACAATTGTTTTTAATATCATTTCTAAATATTTTTCACTAATATCATCAGAGTTTTTTATACAATTTTTAATCTGTCGAAGAATATTATCATCCATGGAACTTATCATTTTAATTTGCTGTTTAAAATGTTTATTTAACATACAAGTATAATCGTATTCATAAATCTCATATAATAAAAGCCAAGTATCTTTTAGGAAAAAATTACACGCATTTATAAAAAAATAATGTGAATTCTTTTGACATCCCTTTGGTGTCTTCATTTGATAAGGAGGTCTTTCTCTTGATGTCGTACGACAAAACAAGTATGGCTCATTTTCTCTGGGATTATTTAATAGAACAATTAGTTTTTCACCCATTTCATTATCTTTAAATTCAAACTTTATATCAAAAAGTATACATCCTGATTTAAGTTCGGTCACTATTTAACATCTCGTAGGTTTCTTGTATAAATTTTTGTCTTGCTATAGCTTCCTCTTTATTTATAGATTTTTCTGTATCATCAATAGCTAACATATAATCTATTTTCTTTTTTTCTCCTTTACTTTTTAAAGTTGTATACCAAGGTTTTCCCTTTAAGTGACTTATTTCGGTCATTTCTTCTGCTTTAGCAGATTTATAAATTTCAGTTACTTCTTCTAAAATTCTTTTTTCGCGTTTTGAGAAAACCTTCATATTTGGTTGTTGTTTGGCACATATTTCATGCAATTTATCTTTTTTTACTATCACAAAATAGGGTTGAAATTCATTTGAAATTATATCTTCACTAAATTTATAAAATAAACTTCTTGGAACGGGACCTTTTTCCCAAGCGTAATAATCCAAACCAGTTACTGACTTCCCAGTCTCTTTAAAATGTATAAAATCTAAATGAAATAATAATTTACATATTTTGGTTTTTCCTGGATACTTAACTTTTTTTATAAAATAAAGAATACTATTTACTAATTTTTCTTTATTTATATATTCCATAATACATTCATTCCTTCTTAATAATAATTTTTAAAATATTTACTTATTTAATTAATAATATGGTTATTTCCCAAAAAGTAAACAAACCTGTCCTCGACCTGATCGGGGAATGGTAATGTAGGGGAATGTAGGGGTCGGATTTATCCGACCCGCTTATTTACGGGTTCGATAAATCGAACCCCTACAAAATAATTATAACCAAAAAGTTATAATTTACTACAAAATTATCTGCAACGCACCATATAAAAAATCTTTTAAAAATATTTTTAGCTTTTTGGGTTACAACCATAATATAATTATTTTATTATAGTATAATACCACATTTATTTTAAAAATCCTTCTTTTATTAAAAAATTATTTTGAAAAGCTAAAACAATTGAAGTAATTTTTGATACCCTTACCTTTTTGATTTATTAAAGTTATTATTTTTATTTATTTCACCTGTTAAGGTCTTCTACCAGAAGCGATTGCCTCTTCACGGATTTTAAATTGAATCAAATTATCGGGCTTTATTGTTGATACATAGGAACAGGTAAGATAATGAAATACATCAGAATTTTTGGAAGCAGCATATTTATATTCTTGGGATTCAGAAGTTTTAGTTTCGCTTTTTACTTTTGGTGGTGCTCTGCTACTTTCTTTTTCGGTAGATACCTGATACTCGGTACCATTGGTTTCTACTAAGATAGTCCCATTTAAATCGGTCCGGTAGATATTTATTCCTAAGTGTTGACCTTCCCTCTTTTTTTCAATATTTCCAGTAAATAAACAAGAGACGTCCTTAAAATCCAATCTAATTACTAGGAAATTATTATTAAGCTCAGATTCCTTAAGGAGAGGATTTGCTGGAGGTCTTTTTTCTTTAAATTATCCAGCTGTTCTTTAATATTTTTTCTTCTGGTTTCAGTTTCTTTTTCATCAAGGTTAATATTAAATCTAATAACAGTACCTTCTTTCGCACCTTGGGTTAATAAAGAACGAGGGAAATTAGCGGAACTACCGCACTGGGCTCTTCAGAAATACTCGCTTCCGTAAAAGACAAATTAGTATTGTCATTTTTGCTATCCCCTGCAGGGAGGTTTGCATCAGTCATCCTCGACAGACCCTCTTTAGAATCTCGCCATATGCGATTCTTTGGTATAGGCTTTCCGTTACCGAAAACGAGGTCGCTGTCTTACATTAATCTTTATTTACGAGGTTGTATAGTTCACTTTTAGCCTATCTGTTTCCCGGTGTACGCTCCTGCCTGCAGCAGACAGGTCATCTAATGGTTACCCATTTGATGCAACACTAAGGTAGGGGTGGTTGGCTATACCTTGCCCAACAAGGACTTTCACCCTGCAAGAAATATAAAGCTTCTTGGCGCTCTTCCATTAAAAGTTAATGGATTATTGAGCTGGCACACCTTTCCTATTTACCTAATAATTTTACCTGTCTAAACTCTCGCTGTACTGCTCTATAAACTTGGCTAAATTCAGGAAGGGATACCAGCCTCAATCAACTCAGCAATATTCACATATTGATTAGAAGTCAGATACCATATATCATAAAGGTCTCGCGGTTCGTTACGCGCTCTATCTAATAAAGCAACGACTTTCTCAGCAGCTATTTCGTTAATAGAATAGGTGCAAATCGCTACATCCTCAGGTAGATCTTCATATTCTTCATATCCCCTGAGAATTATTTTCTCTTCGACAGGATAAACAATTTTTTCCTTTATGATAATATCTACCTTGACTTCCTTACCATACTCACCGGGTAGGGGTCCCTCGTATCCCAGGAAAAAGGTATAAGTGTTTTCATGGGTGTGACGATCGTAATGGCGAAAATTCAGTTTAATATCTGAGGAACACGTCGATCTCCTTTTCTCGCGAGTCGATTAGAGAGTAAGGAAAGATTTCGCTGTGGTATCATTGGCTAGGTCTTCACTACCGATAGAAGTTCTTCGGGAGATACATTAAGCTGAAGTCTCCACTTTCGCAGAAATTTTCCTTCTGATGGCAAAAGCGGATCTAACCGCACATAAGTCTCGGTTAAATATGAAGAAAGGATTTCCCAGTCTTCCGAAGTACCGATTTTATAAAGTTCGAGTAAAAACCCAAGTCTACGAATAACAGCACCTACACCAATCTTTATGGCATAACTGATCAGTCGGTTTACCTTTACATCCTGGTGACGCATCCAAAATCCCTTGGCTACTTCGGTCAGGCCACCGCAATATTCTGGTTGTTTAAGACCATCGAAATTGTTCGTTCCAGATCACTAACTTTTACTTTCTCTTGTTTTGTTACCCAGTGCTCACTTATACCAAAGAAATATTTTTTCTGGTTATGGATAAATCTAAATTCAACACCCAGTGCAGTAATAAGCCTGCGTGGTTTCAAAGTCGTTACATAAACAACTAATTGAGGCTGAGTAATCCCTCCATGAATTTCCATAGCTGTAGCATGGGAGAGAAAGTATTCTTTCCTTCCTACAATTTCACCTGCCACCACCAATGGATTTCCTATGTACTCAGCTTCTTTCCCCAGCTCGAAGGGGACTAAAATAAAAAGTCCTGGCTTTAAACGTGCAACCACTCCTCTATTCGCAAGCTTGCGGATAAAATTACTCGAGGATACTTCATTTAAGCGAAGAATTTTCTGTACTTCCTTCAGGCGAAATATAGGTTTATTTTGCTCATAAAGTGTAGTTACTAAATGAGCAGCTTGGGGTCCAAGAGTTTTTAGTTTATTATATTTATATTGCAAAATGTGTCCTCACAGGACACATTTTGCATTCACAATATAATTAAAAATAGGAACACATCCTATTTTCTATGATTTACCTTCCTCTTTACGAGGTCTTGCTTTGGGACGTCTATCTATAGTAATACTTAAAGTTTTAACCATCTAATTAAAAACTTCTCAGAGCCTATTGGTTGTTTTCTAAAAGTTATTGAATTATTACCCTGGCACAACTTCGCTATTTATCTAATTTAGAGATGTGTGTATTCGAATTTATTCTTTATCAATTTATTTAAATCTTTCATTACTATATCAAAATCAGGAAGATTAAGCATTTGATGTATTAATCTATTTTCCCAATTTTGCTTATAATCATCTTTAACCATCTCTCTTAATAAATTGGAAATTAGTATTTCATAACCATATTTATTTTTAAACTCTTTTCTTATTGTATTAGTATTAAGATTTAATTTTAATAAGTACCACAAATCATACAAATCTCTCGGTTCATTATCAACATCCAAAATTCTTCCAATTTTATCCCATATCACGGACTCTAATGCATAGGTCTCTAAGATTAACTTCTTATTTTTGAATTCCGGATATGAAAACAAAAGCTTTTTTCTATCGTGTTTTGGAATATAATAATCCTTTAAAATATCTACCTTTAATTCTTTTATACCCTTTATATCAGGTATAATGTCATAGATAATAAATAATTGTAATCGATCTCTTTCAAATATAGAACGTGTATCTATTTTTATAGGATAATCAGAAGAAATTTTTTGCAATATTTTAATAATTATTTCTTGATATGCTTTAATTTCTTTCTTACTACCAATTACAAAATCCAAATCTTCAGAAAATCGATATTCTGGGAAATAAACCTTCTTTAAAGCTGTACCTCCTCTAAAAACAAAATTTTCGCCAAGAGAACTACTTTTAGAAAAATAAAATAATACAAGTTCGATAAAATAATCTTTTTCAATTATTTCCGGTGATACATTATTTTTTAAGGCTAATCTTTGTACTTGTAAATAATCTATCATTTCCCTAAAACCTTATTACATTCTTTATTTGTTTTTGGCCTACATTATCAATTAAACGCCAGCTGTTTTTATTAATTCTTTTTAAAGATAAATTAGGATCGAATAAATCGTATCGATCTTTTACATATTTCTTTAATTCTAATCTAATATTTAAATCGCCAATATTTAATAATTCTAATAAATATCCTAATCTTTTTGCCACAACATTTTTATTTTGTTTATTCACATAATTTAACAATACTTTATAATTGATCTTGTCTTTAACTATCCAAATACCTTTAGCTATTTCCGTAATTCCTCCGCAATATTGAGGATAAGTTAAGCAATCAATAATAGTTTTTTCAATATTTGAAATTCTTACTTTTTCTTTACTGTTTATCCATTCTTCCTTGATTCCCCAAATATACCTTTCCTTCACGGTAACAAAAATTATTTTCCCTATCATTTCCTGAGGTATAATTTGTCTTTTAGGTGTGGCAATAAATATTTTAATCAAGGGTTGTGTTAACATTCCCCAGTAATTCATGGCACTATAAAAAGCAATATAATATTTATGAGAATTAATAATTTCTTTACCAGTTATATACCAATTACCTAAATAATTCTCTCCACTCCCCATTTCTTGAGGAATAATTAAATATTTACCTGCTTTTAGACGAACAATTATTCTTCGCTTTACTAACTCACTTAACAAATCTGCAATAGCATTATAACTTTTTCCTAAAATTTTTTGAGCATGATTAATTTTAAAAATAGGTCTATTTTCATCATATAATTTTCTGATAAGTTTAGCACTAATTTTTCCTAAAGTTTTTTCATTTTCCATAATATCTACCTTCTATGTATTAAATACAGGCTATCGTCCTATATTATATACATTATTAGTCGATATTTCAACCTAATATCATAGACAAAACTGCCCCTGCACCGATCCCAGCATGCGGAATTACCGCACTGGGCTCTTCAGAAATACTCGCTTCCGTTACCGAAAACGACGTCGCTGTCTTGCCTTAATCTTTATTTACGAGGCGGTATAGTTCACTTTTAGCCTATCTGTTTCCCGGTGTACGTCATCTCATGGTTACCCATTTTAATGTAACACTTGGTATGTGTGGTTGGCTAGACCTTACCCAACAGGGACTTTCACCCTGTAAGAAATATAAAACTTTTTGGCGCTCTTTCGCAAAAGTTACCGAATTGCTGAGCTGGTATAGCGGCTCCCTATGACCCCCTATAGGAGTTATTAATCTGAAAGATTGTTTCGAACCTGTTTTTCTTGACAAAAGTTACCAGACATATTATTATAAATATAGATTTGTCTGGTAACTATGTCAACTTTAATATATTGTATTTATACTTTTTTTTACCAGACTTATACTATTTTTCATTTATTTGTCTGGTAATTTAAAAGAGGATACTATGAAAATGTTAAATGGCGTATTAAATGAAGAATTAGATCGACTTAATCAATTAAAAAAGAACTATAAAATACAAATTGTAAAACTTCCCAAAGGAAGTCTGATCAGAAAAAATATTAAAGGGAATATATATTATTACCTTAATTATAGGCAAGAAAAAAAGAAAATATTTAAATACCTCGGAAAACTAGCAAATAAAGAACTCGAAAACTTATTAGATAAAATAGAAGAGAGAAGAAAATTTGAAAAACTCAATAAACAAGTTATAAAAGACATTAAAATACTAGAAAAGATGATAAAATGACCAAACAAAATAATTTATTTCTTGCTACGCTTGATGCCCTACATAAGTCAGGTGTCTTTGAAGACATTATATGAAATACCTGTGGTAAGAACGAAATACTTCGCACTTTGGATTTCACCCCTACTCATAGCTATATTACCGGATACACTAAATATGAGCATCCTGAACTTGAACTGGAATTTTTAACTCCCGAACTTGGCAGAGGAAAAAATAAACCATATGAACTTCCTAAACTACATATCAATGCTCAGGGACTACGATACTTAAATCTTCTTCAATCTAATGTATTGAAAATAAAATATAAGCATATGATGATACAACTACCAGAACCTGCTGCGTATGTACTGCATAAATTCATAATTTTTGAAAGACGTAAGGAAAAAAGTAAAAAGGAAAGAGACTTGCTCGCCGCAAAAGATATCGGATAATTTTTATTACAAAATAAGACTCAACGAAAAAAGCTTTTGGAAACATTTCATTCATTACCATTAAAATGGCAAAAAACAATTATTAAGAATATAAAAACTCATTCTGAACCGCTTTTTGATTTCTTATCAAAAAGGTAGGCCTCGTAAACAGATATTTTATATCTACCCGTAAATCTACTAATGAAGAAAACAGACAGATATATTCTGTTATATCCTTTCCACCTCTCTTTATTTAAAAATAAAATTACAATTGATTTAAAAATTGTTTACAAAACATAAATCGATAAATATATGATTTATCTAAAATTCTATTGAAGTCCAATTAATCCCTTTTTCTTCCTTTAGTTTCTCAGCTTTCAGATATGATCACCAAAGAATATCGAATATTCTTATTCTACTTAAATTTTTAAGATTATTTTTGGATATTCCGTTAAAGATATGATTTAGACTTCGCCGATTACTTTCTATTTGTAGATTTTTATAAAAATCAATTAATATTTCATCAGCTCGTCTCTTCGTCCATAGGTTATTAATTTTTTCACGATACTTATTTTGAAGAGGATTATCCATCATGGGGATAATTTTGGGGTAAAGCGTATGTAAAATCTTAGTAGCGGTAGATAGACCAATTCCCTTAATCTTTAACAATTCCTGTATAACCGATTCATTTAATTCTGTAATCTGTTCATCTCTGCCTTTCTCTTCCAGATCTAAAAACTGCTCAAGATTATATTTAAATATACTTAAGCTCTTTGTACTTTCGGTTATTTTTTTACATTCTAAAAGTACTTCATTCCTCATACGTGCACCAATTTTATTTACATCCTCAATTTTCCTATCTCTCTGCTCCAGAAGTAGGTCGTATTTAGTATAAAAATCATTTTGGTAGCAGTAGCATTCGAGTAACGCGACAGGATCAGGGATTTCAAATGATATTTTGGAGAACAGAAAAAATTTCATTTTAATACCTTACATATATATTTATTAATATTGTAATAATTTTTTAGTACTTCCCAAGTCTTGCCTTTTTATTCATTAGTTTGTCAGGAATTGATTAGAAATTTTTATATATTTTATGAGACAATATTTTAAAGTTTTTCTTAACACAGGCTTAGCTAAACCAATGCTCGTTCATCTCTTCAAGAAATTCCTGTTCATCAACCGGATATCCTGATTTGGATCCAATAACAGCATCTATATAACAAATAGGACAGAGAGCAGTTGAGCCTTTAGGATTATCTTCATCGCTCCAGTTAAATATTTCTTTTGGTTGAAATATTTGTTTGCAGCTGAAACAACCACAAACATCACTTTCCATGATTTCTTTCTGGTTATAAATAGAATGTTTATGGGCTGATTTTAAGTATTCAACACCATACTTTTCCTTTGATTTCCTCTTTTTTGTAGGTTCATTCGCTTTTAAATGCGTCCTTTTTGGTAAAACTATACATTGTATTCCTGATTTTTTCTTACGCTTTTTTTCAATCATAATAGACTCCTTTTGAATTGAATTTCTAATTATTTATCAAATGTTAAGACCTCTTAGTTGGGTAAAATGTTATATTTCAAGACCTGACCCTAGATTTACTAGATTTAATACGTCATATTGCAAAACCTAACCCTAATCTACTAATAAATTATATAGCTCCTCAATATGTATATCATTAATAGATAAATTTATTTCTTAAATTTCTTCGCAATAGAAGCAAATCCATTTTGAAGTATATTAATATCAAATGTATTCATCACCATTTGAATTCTGGAGTCCCACTTCTCAAGGAGAGCATCATTACTACTATGCATCGAAAATATTTTATGATGTTTCTCAGCAGCATCAGCTACTTTTCCAATTGCTGTCTGACTAACTTCACCCATGATATCACCTGGTACACCGAGTGAAATTGCCAGATCATTCGGACCGATAAGCAAGACATCAATTCCTTCAACTGCAGCGATGGCATCAATATTTTTAATTGCCTCAGCAGTTTCAATTTGTGCAATGGTTAGTGTTAACTCATTCTGGTGTTTCATAAAGGTAATTACATCACTGCCTATATTTACAAAGTTAGTAAATTCCCCAATACTGCCAAATCCACGATTTCCAACCGGGGCAAATTTAGACCATCTCACTAATTGCTTTGCCTCTTCAGAGGTACTGACCATAGGCACCATGATACCTTCTATGCCTACATCCATAAGCCGGGAAACATATCCTTTAGTTAGTTCGGGAACTCGAGCAAAAATACCTAATCCGATTGAACGTGCCACCTTTGCAATATCAGAAACTGTCTCAATGGAATAGGAACCATGCTCCAAATCAAACATAATAAAATCAAGCCCAGCATGATAAGCGATTTGCGCTATCGCTGGATTTCTCACTATATGAATCATTGTTCCCACAATCCGATTTCCTTCTTTTAACTTTCTTACTGCCATTTTAATCCTCCTCCAAAAAATTATTTATACTATATATTTAGCCTGTCGTTCATAGAAACTATAAATCGTTATAACTCTTCCTTAAAATTTTATCTTACCAATTCATAATATATTTCACTTTATAACACCCGAAATCTGCGACTCAAATATTTAGATAGATTTTTTGCTAAATTCACCTAAATAAAATCCTTAAGGGAAAGTTCCTTTCCGTTCTGAAAGACTCTGAACATATCATCGGCTATCTTTTTAATTCTGTCCGACCCTTCCACCTTTTGTACCCAGGATTTGGGGATTGATTGAACTCCCAGTAAGGTTCCCAAAATAGCCCCGGTAATCGACCCGGTAGAGTCACTATCTCCCGAATGATTGACCGCCGCCAGGGTTCCCCTTTCAAAATTATCCGAAAACTTTAAAGAACAGTAGAGGGAAATAGCCAAGGCTTCCTCTAAACTTAGAAATTCCACCGGGGCGCCCAAGGCATCACCGATGGCCAGCCCCAGCAGACAGCCTTGATATTTACGGATCAAAAGTTTAGTCCTCCGCTTATTATCTTATCTTACCTATCTTAAAATAACCAAGCAACTCTATCTATATTAAAATAAGTTACTAAATTATTGAGCTATTACAACCATCCTGTATTATGCTAATTCCATTCCAATAAAATAGTTAGGTTAAAATTTTTATAGTTAATTAATCACCTTAAATCCTTCTTACTAGATCCTATATCCTCTTCTCCTCTTATACCCGGACATCCGTCCGATTCTCTCTTCCTTGCTCAGCTCAAAAAAGGCCAGATGAATTACCTTCTCAAGATAGACCAAAGCTGATCCGACTTTATCCTGACCTTCAAAACGATAGTCTAAGCCCTGCCCGGTGGAAGGATATTTCTTCTCCTCACTATCTTTTATCTCCTCTAAAAAGCTCTTGGCCTCCTCCACCGGCCTCTGACTACACCCCTCCTTTTTTCTTTTTTCTAATAGAGCATCCAGAGCATAGCTCTTCACCAGCTTGGGGAAGATAATCTGAAAGGCTGCTTCCCGGGAAAGGATATCTAATCCGGCTATCTCTCCACCCACCAGGACCAGGATGCCCTTCTGATGGGCTAGATAGGGAAAAGTCTTAAGATAATCATTCAGGTCATCTTTCTTCCCTTCAAAGACATCCTTCATCGCTCCGGTAGAAGAATGAACTCCGGCATCGGCTGACATCTCCTGTATATCTTCCCAGATAGCCCCCTGGTCGGAATGATAATTCCTGCCCTCTCTTAAGGAATCACTCACAAAAGATACTTTTTTAGCTCTGCTCTTAGGGGAAAGGATATTCTCTGAATTAAAAAATTCATCGGTCTGGTAAGACCACCTTCCCTGCTCGGTACAGCTTACCGGGATAACCAGCTCTGATTTCTCTTTGACTAAAATAGTGGTATTTAATACCCGGTTCTGCTTGGCTCCGGCTAGCTCCTCTCCATCCAGTAAGAGTACTGAGACCTCAGCATTATTTATCACCTTCAATTCCGGTACCGAGGCCTGTGCACTCACTTCGGTAATCACCAGCAATCTCTTCTCCAGGGCCTCCTTTAAAGTTAAATACACCGGACCTTCCTCTCCTTCGGTAAAAAGAGGAATAAGCTGTAGATTCTTAAAACTCTGCACTTCTCCAAAATCTATCTTAGATATAAAATCAGCAAATAAAATATCCATAACTTCCACTCCTTTTTAAAAATAATATCCATCTTGGCCTTTACCAGAAATTGACGATGCCAGGGGAGTTTTCCTCTTATATTAAAAGCTTCTTGAGCACCAGGATGAGGTTCCTTTAATGGTTTCATTTGGCCACTCTCCCTGGTAGATTTTCCTGAATCATCCACCTCTTATTACAAGCTCCCTTTCGGGGACCATCAGGAACAAGAACACGATAACCCTTAATGGGAACGGCTTCAAGCCGTTGTAATATTGAATCCTTCACTCCAACCTTTTCCATTATCCAGCCTAATCTCTTAACAATAACTACCTTAAGTCGTAAAGAATAATTAATCATCTTCTCTAGATCAAGAGAAGCTATTCGGGATTCAAACACAGAATAAACTTCTGCCCAATTCCCAAAATACTTAGGGAAAATAAGTCCATCTAGGAGTGTTCTTTCCGGATCCGTTATCGTTACCTTGGCTTCTCCAATCCAATAATCCTGAAAGCCAAAAAATCTTTCCGGCTTTATTTTAATAAACTCATAGAGAATACCATTTACTTCTCTTCTAAAAGTTCTATGGCTCTTGGTTTGTCTCTTTACCGTTCTGGACACCGGAATGGTCTGGGTAGTGGTAACATATACTCTTTGTGGTATCTGTTCGGTCATACCGTGAAAATGCAGAGCTGACCAGTGGCTTATAGCAGATGGACGAACCAAGGCCATAGCAATTTCAAATTCATGAATGGGTGTCATACCAGGGAAGGATGAGGAAATAATATATAAACCTCTCTTCAGACGGGTTACCCATCCCGTATTTGAAAGATAATGTAAAGATTCAAGGAGATAATTCTCAGTTATTCCACAGTAAGATGCTACCTTTCGAGCATCCTGGATAGTAAATATACGCTTCTCCTCCTCGGATAACTTTCTTACCATTTCTATACCTACTAGCGTATGCTTTTGACTATTTCTTGCATTCATGGGAGACTCTCCAATTATAAAAATATAATTTCTACTATCTATTAGAAATATTACTGCATATATTGGAGAATGTCAAATTATCTCCACAATATATCTATCTCACTCAAATTTCCTTTTCCTGGTTAAATAATTATCCTTTGATTTATTAAATAAAACCTTATATTATAAGAGTGTACTGGTTAGGTAGCGTTATCTCCTTTAATCTTTCTTTACCTCTCATCAAATGTTTTATCTCAAGTTATAAAATTCTCTTGACCTAGAAACAATTGTCCCTTGATGGCCTTTAAGGGTGATTCTGCTTTTATCCCGGAAAGCACCAAGGTGGGTATCCTCTGGAGGCTACCTTTAGCTCTTGGCTAAATTGAGAAAGTATCCAATTAAAAACTCATGCATATTTTTGTTAAAATACCTATAATTCTTTATGAACGAAATTGTACTATAGATATCGTTCGCTAATATAATCGATATAATCCTTATGCGTTCCCCGATACTCCTCTGACAATTTAATAATCAAATCCTGATAACTCATAGCCTGAAAATATATTCCATCTGCTTGAGTTATCTTAGTAAATTCCTCTATTTCCCTATGGTGATTCGCACTCTCTGGTCCTATCGTATCATACCAGAGATAAAGAATCCGAAATTTATCTTTACCAAACGTTTCTTTCAACCCTAAAATGTGTTTTACTAATTGAGCTGGATGTAAATAAGAATATTTATTATCATCGGGACTTATTGTTTTTGCAAACTCTAATAAATTTGGCATATCATCCCATACTTTATTTAACTCAATATATTTGGGGGAAATCCCGGAATGGTTTCGTGAAGAATACGCTTCTGAAAATTTACATTCTATGGCAAAAACTTTAAACCTTGATTTCGGAGAATTATTAATCACCACATCGATATTCGGACTACGTGAAAATTTTTCACTTATCGGATACTTAGCCTCAAAATTAATACCCTGAGATGAGGTATTGTCTGTACTGCAAAATCACACGCTGCAGCTATAGCCGGGATTTGATTTATTCTTTTCCAGTATTGGAAAATATTCACACCCAATGCAGATGAAGAATGAACTGCTTGCATTTTGCAGGGGTTTCCAGTTAATTCTCCTCCATCGGCTTCTTCAAAATTACCTTTAACTTCCGGCAACAAAGGTTTGAATAGATTGTCGTTTAAATTTTGAGTATAGGCTTTGTGGCCATGGTTACCCTTACTCCCGATAAGCATAATATTATTACGATGTGCCCATTGGATTTGCTTGTATAGAATATAATCATGTGCGTTCATAATTATCCTTCATTGCTCTAACTTATATTTTTAATGGACTCGCCCCGTGACATCCGTACTAAATCCAACCCCCAGTATATTTCGAGAAATTATATTCATCAATTAATTTAACAAGTGTCTTGTCTGAATGAACAACATAGTCTTCAACCTTATCCGCAACATTTTTTATAATTCTACAAAATAAAAAATATTTCTTTTTAGGATTCTTATAGTAGTTATACCCATAAGCTTTTGCTATTTTCTGATCCCATATTGGAAAAAAATCGGGAGCTAAAAGGTGTAAAGCCTTAGATACCGCTACTGGGGTTTTTCTACCTTGCATTTTTCTTGATTCAATTTTAAGGGCTTCTAAAAATTCACTAAATATATGCGTTATATCTTTATCATCAGATTCTAATAAGCTGGTGATACGTCTTTTTCTAAAAGTTTCCAATTCTTTAAAATTAATATCTATACAGCTTTCTAGTTTATCAAAGTTAAACTTCCCATATCGATAAAATGCTTGATTCCAGGTCAATAATAATACCCCTAATCCATTGGCCATATCAAATGGTTTTCCCCAATAATGAGAAATAATGAATGTTGCAACTTTATACATCGCATCTCTTTTTTCTCGCTTTTCAAATTCTTCTATTCCGTTACAAAATTCTTCTTGAGTTAGAATATTTATTTTATCTATGCTTTTGCTCATTTATTAATTTCCTAAATCATTATTAGAGCTTTTTCATACAATAATCATTTAAATAACATTCTTCACAAATAGTTTTATTAGGTCTGCACCAGCTTCTCCCAATTTCCCAGCAAGATAAATCAAAAATACCAGGATACATCGGATTTAATTCTCTGGCACAATAAACTAAATCATCATTGCTCGCATCTTTAGACATAAATCCTAATCTTTTGAAAACTCTCATTACGTGAACATCTGGTGAAATATCAATATTAATATAGTCTTTCATGGGTATTTTAAAATCTCTGGCTAAAATATTAGCTGCCATAGTAGCAATCTTAATCCCTACCCCATTAAATTCTAAAAATCTTCTTACTATGGTTGCACTCCTTGGATTACCCTTCCAAATATTGAAAGCATCATCCTGATAATTATTGTGGATTTTTTGTATGGCTAAATAAAAATTCTTACCCATTATCTTGTTAAATCTATGTAGATTTTTTCTTTCGAAGATTTCAACCATATCTTCTTGATTAATTTTTAGCAGCTGTGATATTTTAAAACCCTTTATTTCTTTTGATATCTCATCTGGAATTAGCCAAGCTCTCTCTGCTTTAATCTGTCTATCCATTACAGAAGCGAGGACAAAGGCATGGGGGAAATCTTTTAAATTGTTTAGAAGTTTATCTGATTCTTTATTTTTAGTAAATTCTATGTATTTGTATGGTTGTTTGAATAATTCATTTCCCTTTTCTATTAAAATATTGACTATCTTCTCTTTTGAATTAATCATATCTATATATTTTATATTTTTCCTTATTTTAATTTAAAAATTAATAAGGTATAAGGATTAGACTAATTAACTTTATACTAAAAGATAGAAAAAGTTTCCGAATTATTGAGCTAGTACAGTTGTCCTCATTTATTCCATTTATTCCCAAAACTCTCTACAATTTATTCTCGTAACTTTGTTGTATAATACTCATGCAATAATAAATATCTTCAATATTATCAACCCTTACCTTTAATTTGCCTGTTGCCCAATGCCCTTTTTCTGAAACATCAATAAGTTTATTTTCTGGGTCACTGACTTCTTCTTTAGTTATATCAACATAAACCCATAATCCATTTGCTTGAATAACAACTTCTGTAAAATTTTTATCTAATTCATAAGCAACGTAATATTTCAATATCTTTTCTTTAATTTTTTCATCTAATTTTAGAATTCTTTCCTGTAACTCATTAAATAATTCTTTTACTTTATCAGATTTTCCGCTTAAATGATCTTCTACAGAATATTCCTTATAACTTACATTGGTCTTCTTTGTTTTTTTGGCTGTTGCTTTTCTATTTGGAAGAACTATATTTTCAATAAATAAAACATCATTATCATAAAGAATGTACTTTTTTAACTCAATATTTTCAGAAATTCTATTTACTGCATATTTATCATATTCATTATACGATTGAGCAATTAAAATTAATCTTGGAGCGTCCCAATTTACCTTTACGGTTTTCCCTAATTTTTTTTGAACCAAAATCTCAAAATCCCCTTTATGGTCTACAAGCCAATCAAGATAAAAAAGTCCCTGATTAATTACATTATTTTTTTCACTTTCTTTATATTCAATAATTACAGGAGAGCCGTCTTCATCTAGTCCTAATGTATCTATTCTTCCACCATGTGTGGTCGTAAATTCAGAGGCTAAAAATCGTATTCCAAAAATTTCTTCTAAATTATCTTCAAATAGCTTCTGTAATTGTTTTTCATTTTTGAATTTCTTTATTTTTAACTTCTGCACTTTTTGCACATTAATTTTGAAAATAGCCATTTTAAAACCCCTTTCTACCCTTTTGGATTCTTCTTAAAAATGGGATGCGTCACAATTTATTATTTATTTATTATTTAATTATTATTAATTTTTCATATTTGGATTTTCTATTTTTATTGTTCTTTTTATCTCCTCCTTAGCTTTCCATATCTTCATAGGAGGTGGCTCTCCGGATTTAATTTCTACTTTTTTTGCTTGTTTTATATATTCATCAAGAGTTAGCGTATCTTCCGGAAATTTAGATTTTATCTGTTCTTTAATTGTTTTTATCATGTTCTTAATGTAATGAGCTGGCACTACATAGCTTATGTTCGTTGGAGCAGAAAATAGATGGGAATGTATTGATGGCTCTATTTTCTCAATATTTTTTCTTATCTCGTAAGGTAATCCTGTCTTAGTATGTCTGGTTTCTTCTAATCCAGCATATAAAACTCCTATTACTTCTCCGGTTTCTGGAAGAAAAACAGGAGAACCAGAAGCACCACCTTGAACCATGACATTGATCATTAAAGCATGGGGAGCTTCGCATTGAAAAGGTAAGACAGCGCTAATAATTCCTTTTTGTAAAGTTGGTGTTAACTGATGTAAATATCCCGGAGCAGTTAATGTATCCGTCCCCATTGGGAAACCAGCAGTTGCAATATCTTTTCCTTCTTTAATTTCCTTTAAATTATATTCGACCTTTACGTGAGGTAAATTTTTCATTTTTACATGCACAAATGCAACATCTGGTTTTGGAGGTCCATAATAAACCTTCCCATGTTCCATTTGTGAAATTCCCATAACGCCAATAACATCGATTGAAATTAGAACAACTCCTATATCGGGGATATAATGCAAAAGAAGACAATCCACGGGCCATAAATCTGAAGGACAATCAGATGGTTTAGGTAATTTAGAGAATTCTTTTATAACATGTTCATTTGTTACAACAATACCATCGTCAATTATAAAATCTGTACCAAATATTGATGGGAATTCTGGTAGAGAATCGCTTGGATTATAAACGGGGTGAAATTTTGGTGTAAATGCAACTATTGCCAGTTTAATTTTTTCATATGATTCAGCTAAATCCATATTTTCCCTCCATCTAGCAACCATTATATGTCAAAAAAAATATCGGTTGTCCTAGTGATATTTTCTTATTGTATTGTTTCACTTTCGAAAATTATTTTTTTATAAAATCTTTCGTAACAATTATCTTCTTACAAAAAAAGGCAATGTAATATCATCTAAACTTGATGGTTCTGATATCTGAACTTCTTCATAATTCAGTTGTAAATATTTTTCAGAAATAACTCTTATACAGTCTTGCGTAAAATCTAAAAAGTATTTTGTTGTATCTATAATTTCCTGAAATAATTTATTCATGGCTTTAGGCCAATTATTAGAACCGATATCTTCCAGGATTGATGTATTTAATAAATCATGCGCAATTGAATAAAAACAATTACCATATTCCTTTGATAAATATATTTCAAAAATTTCTAAATCAGGTGCATTAATAATTTGTTTCACCATATTATTCGAAGACTCTTTTGAATAATGAAAAGCATAATTATTTCTAATATTTTCTATTAAATTATTCTTACCAAAATATTTTTTAAGCTTAAATAAATTTTTCTTACTTTGCGGAGAGCCTTTCTTGTGATATTCTTTGGAAAATATTTCATTGTTGAAAAAATGTATTCCGAGCATTTTCCATCCTTCATATAATTTTCCTGCTTGAATTCTCATAAAAAACAACCCTTGAGAGCTAAGGCTTCTTCCTACAATCTCATTCTGGGATGCTTTTTCTCTTGAATTGCCAGAAATAACCATTAATTTTTGTAAAATGTTTACATCATTATAAAAATTCGTTAATTGTATAAATAATTCTAGTTCTTTTTTTGAAATAGACAATAATTCAGCTTTCGATATATTAATTTTAGTTAATTTCATATTTTTCCCCCCGTTTTTGTAATTGAAAAATATTACACTTCAGCTAACTCCATAATCCTATTCATTCGATATAGCTTTTTGCAGTATCATTTGGGTATTAGAATAAAAATTGATGTCAGTATTGTTTAAGATTGATGGAGGGGTATTTTCTATTTCTTTGAGGTTATCCATTGGAGTAAGTACTAGTTTTGCTCCATTTTCAGAAAGCATGGCAACCTTGTCAGAAAAGTTATCTACTCGTGTAACAGCTCCGTTAATTGAAATATCTCCCAATAAAGCTATTCCCGGTTTTAAATAACGCTTATGTATGGCAGATAAAATAGTTACAAAAACTGCCGCTCCAATACCATTACTCATTGTGCTTCCAATTAAGTTGCTTAATTGAATAGATATATCATAATTTGAAAGAGAGTGTTCTTGACTTAAAATGCTTTTTTCATTTGCTTTAATATACCGATAAACATTTTTGACATTATCTCGTACCTCTACCTTACCGGTACCAGAGATATTTAGCTTGCCACTACCAGAAATTACACTTGCCTCGATCTGTATTAAAGACATTCCTTCTTCGCTTTGTGAAATTGTATAGCATAAACCAGGGCGTAAAGGTTGATTTTCAATTAAACTTGAGCCTCGCTCTTCTGGGACGGAAACATACACTTCTTCACGACTTTCTTTATCGATATATGAAAAATTAGTATCCCAGAATTCCATGCCGCCAATTCTTTTAAGCTGTTCTTTTACTCTACGCCGCATTTCTAAAGCAATCACTAAATATTCTCTAATGTCTTCTTTGGTAAAATTACCATCTGGATTTAATAATTTAACAAACCCAGATACTGTTTTCTTAACTGACTTAGAATCTCTTTGTCTTAAATGAGTTCCTAAGGCAAAATAATCTTCAATGACATCCGCATAAGTATATTTTCTCATATGGGTGAATATTTCAGAAAAATAATCCATACTAAAGCCAAAATTATTAGTGAAATTACTTGGCGAAAGTTTTACTACTTCCCAGCCCGGTAAATAAAAATGTATTCGATCTAAAAAGGAAGTATCATTGCGAATATCATCTGACAAGGGATTAAAAAGATGAGAAGTTTTTAATAAAGTTTCAATGGATTGATTAATATTACCATTAAATACGATGGATGCTCCGCCAGTCATTTCCCCACCAGTACTACCCCGAGAAAACGAACCTGATTCCATATAGTCTTTTAAAATTGCAATACCATCTTTATCTTTAAAATGAATACCGGCTACTTCATCAAAAGCAACAGTATCCCAATTACCTACTAGTCCAATCTTTCTGGTGGTATTATTAATAAATAATTGGGCTACCGTTGCTTGCCCACCAGAAAGTAATATTGCATAAGGAGTAATTTCTTTATATACGTAACTTTTTCCAGTCATCCGAGGACCCAATTCAATCAAATTAAAATTAGGCTCAATCAGAGGTATTAAACGAGAAATAAGCAGCATCTTTACACGTTTATCAACATCCTGCGAAGAAGGTTCTATTCCAATGCTTCTAACCAGAATATCAATCCATTCATCCTTGGAAAAATATTTTCTCTTTTCTGTAAATTGAGTTAAGTCAAAAGAAGCTAATTGAATTGGTTTTATATTTCTAATGATAAAAGGATAAGATTTATTACCAATTTTTATCTCCGGGTCATATTCAATATCTATTATTGCCCAGATACCCCCCAATAGCAATTTTTCATGTGCTACAACTAAGGCATCATTAATATTTGCTTGTTTGATATTGCTATTTAACAACCTTGCCCAATACCTATCTTTATTTACATCTAAAGAAACTTCAATGTTATCAATGATAGTATATTTCCCTTTTTCTCGGATTTTAGATTGAATTAAATTCCCTTCTTTAGGATTAATATAATGATCTTGTAAAATATTTTTTACATTTAAAATTCCTTTTTTCATCTGTTCTTCGTCAAATGTCGAACAAGAGTTGGCTAATAAATATTCAAGAACAAAAACCGGAACATTCGCCCCCAATTTCAATTGTCTAACTAAATCTTTTTTTACTACAAAACCCCGGAAATTATCGATTAATTTTTTATCTAAATCATCTAAAATCATACTCATTTCTTTTCTCCCAAACCTCCTAAATCACGGGTAATATTTCTCTTTACCGTACAAAAATCAAGTCTCGTTTTAGACTGGTCATCTAAAACTATTATTTCAAATTCATTATGTCCGGAAAAATTAAATTCTCTAATGATTTCCTCTTCTTCGTGCATAGTAATTACATCACTTTGACTAAATTCATGTTTATCTTTTACCATAACAATAATTATTTTTCTCTCCCCGCTAAATATATCTCCAGGATTAATTCCCGCTTTAAGCCTTACGGGATAAATATCACCAACTACAGAACTCAACTCATCTTTATTTGTAATCTCAATTTTGAGTTTATTAACATCTTCGTTAAATTTCTCAATCTGTAAAAAGGGGATTAATAATTCCTGAGGAGTAATCCCCCCATGGGCAAATCCATAAGGACCGGGAGTCTTAAATGGATTTAAAGTAGTTGAAAAATATATATATTCAAATTCTTTGTATGGTTTTTTAAATCCTATAATATGAACAGGTAAATTATCTATTTTTTCCTTTGATAAACAATACCGTTCAAATTTTTCACCTTGCGGAACTCCAAACTCAATCTTATCCGCTTCTTCTAATAAACCGGATAACACAAACCCATGATCACTGATTAAAAATACCTTCTTAAATCCACATTCAAACAAGCAATCTATCTTCTGCTGAATATTTTCGATAAATTTATCATAATATTTTAAAGCATTCTGTCCTTCCTTTTCAGAAATATTATCCACATCAGCAGCATAAAAGATAGCATAATTCTTCGGTACATAACTGATAGACAGATCATCAAGATCAGAAAAAATAATATCCTGCTTTGTTTCTTTTAATAAAATCTGATGTCGTTCTTTGCGACTTTTACAAATTTTTTCGGAAGTGTTAAATAAACTATTCATATTGTTTTCTGTAATAGAAGGATAGTTTGCGCGTATTGAAGTGTTATCAACCTTATGTTCGCTTTTATGCTTACCGTTAATTTTTTGAGTAATTTCTTGTGCTATCTCGTAAGAAATTGCATCTCCCAAAATAATAGCTACGGGTGGTTTATTTTCTTTGATAATTCTTTTTAATAGACCAGTTTGATTTTCCTGGTATTGTTCTTGGAAATAAAAAAACCATTTATCTAAAAATAATTGAAGTATTTTGCAGTAATAATCCTGCAGGGGTTGTAATATTTTCTTTTCAGACAGAAATTGGGTATAAAGATGCCGGATAGATTGATCTATTTTATAAAACGTGTTCTTATAATGTTCAATGGCTTCATTTAAATTACAGATTTGAGTTAATTTTTCTGGAGTATAATCCAATAATGTAAAAATACTTTGCCAATAATCAATACCAAGCATAGTAGTTATTGGCTGTGTTGCTCTTCCCTCGATAAAGGGTAATTTTTCCTCCAACCATCTTCTATTGTTTAAGTGTTGAATAATTTCTTCGAGCCATTTTCTATCAATGGCTTTAAAAGGATGATTTAAAGGAACATCCCAAATATTTAAATTTGATGGTAAAACGTATTGTTTAATATATATTTGTAATACCGATTCATATTTTTTAGAATCCACCCATTGTTTATATATTTGATCTAAAAAATTACTTTTCTTTTTATAAAGTAAATTTTCAAAAATTGCGAAAGCGATTTCCTTGGCTATAGTATCTGCTGGTTTATTTTCTAAAGAATATTCTATAAAATTAGACATAAATTCGATAAAGAATTTTTGAACTTCTATACCTGTTGAGGCAAAATATTCCTTTGGTTCAGCTAAGAAATTCAAAATGTCCTCTTCTGTAAAAGCTCCGCTCTTTGTTTTTATACGCTTCCAGTATTCCTTCCCTTTCCCTACGCTTAATTTCCCACAAGCGATTATCTCCTCCACTGAAAGATTGATATCAAAATTCATTTTCTCCCGCACCTTACTTTGGATATAACGATGTAAATATTTAATTTGTAAACATGCTTCGGTTTCTGCATATTCGCGCAGGAACTTCAACCTCTCTAAGGGGATATAAGTAATAACCAGTACTTTTTTACCAAGATATTTTTTTTCAATATCATATTTTGTTTTTAATTCTTCTATTTCAGTAGATACAGTAAATATTTTATCTGTTTTTACTTTTTTTAAACAATCAAAAAGAAAATCAGCTTTTTGTTGTTCATCAATAATTACCAGGCGATCTGCCTGTTTTAATTTATTATTTATATCTTCTATAAACCATTTATCTAACATAATTCGCCTCTTTGTATTTTATTACCACTCTGCATTTAGATATTTTTTCAGTTCTTCTATCTTTAAAACATCATATTTCAATAAACTTTTTTCCTGTAAAGGTGCAATATTTTTTCCTACCCCGTCATCTAATGACGGATCATAACCTGATTGTAAAATCTCATCAATTTTCTTTTTAAATATTTCTATCTCTTTTAATTGTTTTGTAATAAAATCTTTTTCTTTTTGGACTGCTAATGACATACCTTCGGTTAAATCTAAAAGTCGATTTTTTAACGAAGACTCCCGTTTTTCTATATATACTGCTCGTAAACGGAAGAGATTGTCACGACTCCATTTATAAATTGAAATAAAAGCTTCAAAGCCTTGATTCTCTCCGCTGGATAGATGCCAGATGAAAGGAGTCTTAGGTAAATACATAAAAAGTTTAAGACGGTTGGCCAGATCTCGAAAAAAGTATTTTTCTAAATAAGTATTGATTTCACATCCCAAAATTTCTTTAAAATTATCAATCTGCGCTGGAGTAAAACCTTTCTTAATCATTTTAGAATAGAGGAAATTTTGTAGAGTATCTTCTCCGCTAAATTTCATCAAGGGCATAATTCCATCCTGATCTTCTTCTAATATTTCCTTTACTAAGTTAAAAAGTAAATCCTGAATAATTTCCTGTGATCGTTTTTCGGGTAAAGAGTGGCTTACTTTTATAATTTGAATAATACTAAGTGGATTTATTTGTACTTTTTTACAAATCTCTTCTAATGTATGATTCTTCTGATATAATACTAATATAGTTTTTTTTGTTTGTTCTTTCTCTTCAGAACTAATAACTTTTATTTCTATTGTTTTTATATATTCTTTAACTTCAGGTAATAATTGGTCGCTAATAGACATATAATCTTTAAATAAAGGCAGACTCCCGACGGGCGGGTCTTCCTTTTCTAAAATCATCTGTTTATCTTCTTCTGTTACCTGATAGACCTGAAAAATCAGTTCATCAATTAAAGCTTCATTAAGATAGACTTGGGTAAGAAGCTCATTTTCATAATCTAAATAAAATTTAATTAATTTTTTTAAATCAGAAAATTCATACTTCTCCTTAGCCCATAAAATGGGATTATATTTATAATTCATTTCAATAATAGAAAATTCACAAAGATGCTTTCTTATTTGAATATTTTGTTTGGAAAGAGAACTAATTGTATTTTCGAGATTTTTAGGAGAATAATCAAATGGAATTCTTTTTAAATCACCAACCTGAATATTTACAGTAGGATTCAAACATTTGGTTAAATAAAAAGATAATTTTGAATTTAAAAAAGCTATCAAATAATTAATATTTTTAAAATCTTTAATAGGAAAAATACTCGACCCTCCCACATCGAAAATGAAATTTATCGGTAAATATCGAAATGATACTCCTTTAGAACCACTTGCAGAATAAGTTATCCCTTCTCTAAAATAATATTCCTCATTATTTAATCCAGCAAATTTTGAGTCTCTTAATTCCTTGCCATTATTTAACCAATTTAAAACTAACCAAAAATTGCCATACCATTTATTAAACGGTCCACCTTTAGAATAAGT
>Ga0210051_1001031_pt1 | contig 27833 bp, 21 predicted proteins | sample CryGey092014_all_FD_185464 | JGI IMG/M metagenome (GOLD analysis project Ga0210051, IMG submission 185464) | Groundwater microbial communities from aquifer - Crystal Geyser CG23_combo_of_CG06-09_8/20/14_all (SPAdes) (version 2) | ecosystem: Environmental > Aquatic > Deep subsurface > Groundwater...
TAGCACCGATTCAATATACTCTTCAGTTGCACCGGCTATGCTCCTCCGCATCGATTGACCGATCAATGCTTTGGACATAGCCCGGTGCTTCTCCTCTTCACCTCCCTACGATATAATCTCTCGTGACCTGGGCGGAGGATAGGACTCTGCGCGAACTCTGCGAGTTCGAGGCGAGCAACCCGAGCGCCGCCCCAGGGGACCGAGGTGGAGGGGTCCCTTCCAAGGGATCCCTCTCTTCCATCCACCTCGGTCACCAATGCGATAAACGCAACCCTGATTTTACCCACACATTTTGGTGAAGAGCCCTATTCTGAAACCCTATGATGCGGGGCGCATCAACCGCACCGTTGCCCGTATGGAGAATGCCCTTCAACGCAGGGGGGAGAGTATTGAGGCGCTGCGCGCGGCCGTATTGGAGCTTACCCAGCGGGAGAAGCATCGTGGGGGGAAACTGGCCGTCAAAGACTACAACGACGGCAGCCTGGTCTTTCTCGACCCTTCGGAGATCACGAGCGCGGAACGGGTGGGGCGCAGAACGCTTGTCCGCACCTTCGACGCGGTGTATCCTACGTACTACCCCTTGGACAGCGTCGAGCGCCATCTACTACCAGACAGGTTCTTCCGCGCGAATCGGGGGCTCCTGGTCAACCTGGACCACGTTGGTCAGATGGCGCCCAATGGTGACGGGTCCTATACCATTGTCCTCAGGGATACATCCGGAACGGTGATGAACGTTTCCCGAAATCACGCAAAGGAATTGCTCGCGGCGGTGAGACCCCAACCATGATCCGGTGAGGCTTGCCCCTCGAAGTCAAGCGCTACATGTGCCAGTCCATGTCTCCCCAGATAGTCTGAAGGTAATCAATCTGCGAAGCGTGACCGTGGTAGTGAAGTATGGGCAGGTAAATCACGTCTCGCAGCTTCCAGACACCAAAGGGAGACTCTCGGTCATCCTCAAGGGTGGCATCGGAGATTCCATCCAGCGAAGCGAGAAGCGCCCGATGCGACTCCTCGATCAGTTGTAGCGCTTCTATCCGCGTCTGCACGTGGCTCTCGTCTTGGTGCTTCTTTGCTTCTTCCGGGTTTGGCGCCGCGGTTCCTGCGATCCACCTGGAGAAGAAGAGATTGGATCCTCCCGCGTGTTCCACGATTTGCAGCGCGGTCTTCGCTTCGCCTCCAGGCGAGAAGCTCAATTTGTCGTCCGGGACCGACTCAAAGGTTCTCAGCAATCGCCCCTTTGCCTTGTCCGCTTCCGTCTTCACTTTCTCGATGGCAGTGCTCATCGCGTGACTCTCCTGTTACTCTCATCCAATATGGTAGTGCATCGTTTCGGAAATTCCTCGGCATTAGACACCGGATCGCTTCAGCGTCCGGTAGCTCACACACCTGACTACCGAGCGCCAATAAAGAACCTCTTTTCTCCCCCCCTTTCAACCCGTGTTCGGCACGAACACGGGTTGAAAGGGGGGGAGAAAAGAGGGGGTACCCTCCATCCTGTAGCTGCCTATGTGAGCTACCGGACGCTGAAGCGATCCGGTGTCCTTATGTTGGAGAACTTCTGAAACCGTGCAGTAGTCATGCGTGTGTATCCGCAACTACAGGATCAGGATGATTTGGTGCGGCGCTAAAGTCAAGTCCACACCTCGTCCCCAACAGACGACCGGGCGCGGGCCTGCACTGAGGCGATCCTGCGGTATCTCTACGCGATGGATGCCGCAATTTTCATGACGTCCATCGCGGCGACGGTTGTGCCAAAGGAGAGGCTTGCTCGCGCCAGGGCGGCTAATCTCCCATCGTCTGACAGGAGAGTGGTCACCTCGCTCGTCAGCCGGGGCGCATCCAGCTCAGAATCGGCGACCACAACCGCGCCACCGCCCGCTGCGACGGCGCGCGCGTTGGCGGTTTGATGGTCGTCGGTTGCATAGGGGTATGGAACGAGAATCGCGGGGAGCCCACGGGCAGTCAGTTCACCGATACTCGAGCCGCCGGAACGGGAGACAGTGAGGTCGGCCGCAGCGAGGAGTCTTTCCATTTCGTGACAGTAGGGCATGAATCGGTAACGATGGCGTTCAGACTCCTCCAGTAGCTTTCCAATCTCTTCAGCCTCCCCAAGGTCGGTGTCCCCGCAGAGGTGAATGATGTGCAAATCGGGAAAGCGTTGCACAAGCCCCCGCGCCGCGCCGAAGGTGGCCACGTTGATGCGGTGCGCCGCCTGACTGCCGCCAAAGATCAGCAACACGCGACTTTCGGCGGGAATGCACAGTTGCGCTCTAACTTCGTCTCGGTTTGCGTCGAGGATGGCTCGGCGCACCGGCACACCCACGACCACCGTCTTCTCTGCGGGGAACCACTGTCGGGCTTCGTCGAAAGCGAGGGCGATTCTGGTCACTCGGTTGGCCAGCCAGCGCGTAGTGCGCCCAGGGATGGCGTTGAGCTCCAGCACGATACTGGGGATGCGCAGCAGCGAGGCAGCGAGCAGCAGATTGGCGCTGACGTATCCGCCGGTCCCGATCACGACGTCGGGGCACAATCTGCGCACGAGGCAGACCGACTGCGGAACGCGCAAGGCCAGTTTCCCCAATGCAAGAACAGACGTGAGTGACCATCGGCGGGGGAGTGGGTTGCCGCGGGCCGCATGAAGAGAGTACCCCGCGGCTTGTACCAGCTCCCCCTCCAGACCTTCAGGGTCGCCAGCGAACTCGATGTAAGCGGGAGGGTTGGCGGACGCCGCGGCTTCCGCGATGGTCAGCGCGGGGTAGATGTGCCCTCCCGTTCCCCCGCCCGCGAGCAGAATCTTCATGTAAACCTCTCCACGTTTGCAGGCTGGAATGGCGAGACACGTTCAAAATGAATCCCACCATGACGAGATTCATAATCAGAGAGGAGCCGCCATAACTGATGAATGGAAGCGCCATGCCGGTCGTCGGCAGCAGATTGATGGCGACCCCGATATTGACCATCGCTTCAAGGGTTACCGTGGTCGTCAGCCCGGCAGCAAGAAGGCTGCAGAACTGATCTTCCGACTGATAGGCAATGTGAAACCCCCGCCACAGAATGACCACATACAGGCCGAGCGTGAAAAGTGTGCCCAACAAGCCCAACTCCTCTCCCACAACGGAGAAGATGAAGTCGTTGTGAGCGGAGGGAAGGAAAAGCAACTTCTGCTTACCCTCGCAGAAACCGACTCCGACAAGCCCTCCCGCGCGAACTCCCTTCACGGACTGGATGATCTGGTAGGGTGTAACTTCGGGATCCTCGGCGCACGTCAGGGCGCTGCCGAACCAGGACTCGATGCGCTTGATCTGATAGTCCTTCGCTGTCGCCAACCCGATCACTCCCACCAGCACACATGCACCGATGGCAGCCCACAGGAGTCTCCGGGGAATCCCAGCAAGGAAACAGACGACTGCCGCTCCCGCGGTGAGCATCACGACAACGCTAAGATGCGGCTCAAACAAGATCAAACCCGCAATCAGGCCGATGGCGAGCGCCGCCCGCAACAGCGGTTCCTGCCACCATTCCACCGATCCTCCTGCCATGCGGCGAGTCGAGCGCTGACGAATACTCAAGGTATGAGCAATGAAGAGAATGAGCGTGAGCTTTGCCACCTCGGAAGGTTGCAGCGCAAACGGCCATGTCTTGAGCCATCGACGCGCGCCGCTCAATTCCAGACCGAATGGAGACCAGACGAGCACCAGCAGGAGCGCCGTGACAAGAAGAAGAAGAAAGCTCAGCCGACGGACGGTAATCAGATTCACCTTACTGCAGGCGATCATCAACGCCAGCCCGATTCCCGCGAAGACCATCTGCTTCCACACGTAATGAAAGGCAGACTGATGCCGGGCGATGCCCACCGCGTAGCTGGCGCTGAACAACATGCAGATGCCACTCACGGTGAGAAAGAGAGTAACGAAAAACAGCGTGGGATCAAACGGGTTCAGTGGCTTCTTCGCGCGACTCACGACTTGCGCCGCGCCACCGCGCGGCGCGGACATCAACGCTGCTCGTGTATCCCAAGTATGATCCATTCTGCGTTCTCCCTGTGAGAGGTGTTGCCCTGTTGCCGGTGGCCGGCAATATTGCTGGCTCTAATTCTCCGCCGTCTTCTCCGCGATTTGCGCTACGGAGCTTCTGAACACTTCTCCGCGGTGCTCATAGTTGCGGAACATGTCGAAGCTGGCGCACGCGGGCGATAGCAGCACAATGTCACCGGGGCGAGACCGGGAGAACGCGTCGCGCGTTGCCTGTTCCAGTGTTTCGGCAAAGTGGACCTCCTTCATCCCGCCCCTCTCACTCGCCCCGGCGATGATCTTCGCGCTCTCACCGATGCACGTAAGTGACGCGCAGCGCTGTGCGACCACACGCCCGAAGTCATCAAAGCTGTCAGTTTTCAATATCTTGGACTGCCCTCCCGCTATGAGGTGAACCGGGCGGTCAAATGCCCGTAACCCCGCCTCGACAGCGAAAGGAATCGTCGCCTGCGAGTCGTTCACGAAGAGGACTCCGTTGATCTCCGCCACTTTCTCCAGCCTGTTCGGCACACCACTGAAAGTCCGGAGAACCTCGGCAATTGCGTCGCGGCTGCACCCAAGGGTCAGCGCGGCGGCGCTTGCGGCCAAAGCGTTGCCCACATTGTGCGGGCCTGGTATCAGAATCTCCCGACGGGAACAGATGGTGCCCTCACGGTGACACATCGCGCTCCGTAGCTGCTCCTGCCCGTTGACGAAGACCCCCTGATCGACAGCCCGACGGGTACTGAACCCAATCAGTTTGCCCCGCAGACTCGCGGATCGTTTGAGTGCTTCGGAATCGTCCACGTTGTAGATGGCAAAGTCATCTTCCTGCTGGTTTCGGAACAGTCGCTCTTTGGCGGATGCGTAACTATCGAGATCGCGATACCGGTTCATGTGGTCCTCGGCAATATTGAGCAACACGCCCACATGAGGCCGAAATTGCCAAGTAGTCTCCAGTTGGAAACTGCTGACTTCCGCCACAATGACATGCTTCTCTGAAGCCTCCACCACAATCCCAATCAGCGGTTGACCGATATTGCCAGCGACATACGCGGGAATGCCATCGGCATTCAGCATTTCACCCAGCAGTGTGGCGGTTGTCGTCTTCCCCTTGGTGCCGGTGATGGCCACGAGAACGCTCGGGCAGAAGTGGTATGCAAGCTCAATCTCCCCAATCACGGGAACTCCGGCTTCCCGCGCTCGACATAATGGAGGACTGTCGGACGGAACGCCGGGACTTGTCACCACAACGTCGCACGACTCCAATCCCTCATAGGCCCTGTCGTTAAGCTTCAGTTCCACGCCTTCTTCACCCAATAATCCCACTTCAGCGGAAAGCTTGGAGAGGGGATTCGCGTCGGTCGCGAGAACGCGCGCGCCCCGGTCTCGGAGAAACCGCGTCACCGCGATACCGCTGCGCGCCATCCCCACAACGCCGAATTTCCTCCCCTCTATGTCAAGTCCCAACGCATTTTCCTCCTACCGTGAAGCCACCCTTTCGACCACTCACAACAGCGATGCTGAAGATTGACCCAGCGCTGTCTTCCACACGTAGAGCGTCCCTACGCCGGACGCCAGACCCGCCAGCCAGAAGATGATGACCACTCGCCATTCCAACCAGCCGCTTAGCTCAAACCCATGATGAATGGGGGCCATGCGGAAGATGCGCTTTCCCGTGGTCTTGAAGCAGCCCACCTGGAGGACAACAGACATCGCGTCAATCACAAACGGCAGACAGATGAATGGCAGCAGCAACTCACACCGCAGTGCCAGCGCGCAGACCGCCAGCCCGGCTCCCAGCGCCAACGAGCCGGTGTCTCCCATGAAAATTTGCGCCTTTCTTGTATTGAACAAGAGGAATCCCGCTGTCGCTCCCGCCATGGCTGCGGCAAAGACGGCGATTGCATACTCCCCTCGCGCCGCCGCTATGCAACCGAGAGAGGCTGCCACGAGACATGTCAGGCCCGCTGCCAGACCGTCCAGCCCGTCAGCAATGTTGGACGCGTTGCTCGTTCCAATGATCACACAGGCCGACCATGGAAGGGCGACGACACCGGCGCTCTCCGATTCACGTCCAAGCAGCCAATAGAAGAGAAGACAACCAACACCTTGGAGAATTAGCTTCTCCCGCGCGCGGAGGCCGCGGTTGTCCCGACCCGTCGCCTTGGTGAAGTCATCCAAGAAACCGATCATGCCAAAGAACAGCGTAAGAAGCGCGATAAACAGAACTTCCCGCGAGTGCGCAATACACAAGGCTGCCAAAGTGATGCCGAGGACGATCGCCGTGCCGCCCATGCTTGGGGTGCCGACTTTCGTCTGGTGAGAATCCGGAGTGTCTACCCGAACGTCTTTGCGCGTCTTCAGAGAGCGGAGCCACGGCACCAACGCGGCGGTGAAAATGCTTGAGGCCGCAAACGCCAGCAATAGGGATTGATATGGAGCGGAGGGTGTCAATGACCGTCGCCTCCTTCCATGAGCCCGTCAACAACCCGTTCAAGGTGCATCGCCCGTGACGCCTTGACCAGCACCACGTCGTCTCGCTTCACTCGCTGTCTAACAGCCTCGGTCACGGCGTCTGTCGAGTGAAAAAGCAATACGTTCTCGTCCGACATTCCCCCCGTCCGCGCTCCCCGGGCCAACGAGTCGGCGAAATCGCCGGTGGCAATCAGTACATCGATCCCGCAGGGATGGAGCTCGGTTCCCAGTTGCCGGTGTATTTCCGTCGCCTGCTCCCCCAGTTCCTTGATATCTCCCAGTACGGCAATCCGCTTCCCGGTAGCGGAGACCCACTGAATTGCTCGCAACGCCGCTCGCAATGAGGCAGGACTGCTGTTGTATGCATCATCGAGAATCAGATATCCGTCGGGGGCGGTGAGCCACTGCTGGCGCATCTTCGGGGGCTGGATGCTCCCCAGCCCGGCGGCGATCTCCTCGAGTCTCATTCCCGTGCTGGCGGCCACCGCGGTCGCCGCCAGAGCGTTCGATACGTAGTGATGCCCCCCCACCGGCAACCGCACAGAACAAGTCTCCGATGCGTGGCCTACTACTGTGAACTCGGTAGCAACGCTCAAGGCCCCCGTCTGTTCACGCACGCACGAAAGCCTAACCTCACGCGCAGAGAAATCCGCCGCGTCCGTGCACCCGAAAGACACAACCGGGCATCGGGACAACTCGCTCAGGTACGTATACCAACCGTCGTCAGCGTTGAGCACCGCGACTCCTTCCTTCGCCATGTTCTCAACCAGTTCGCCTTTGGCCCGTGCAATCGCCTGAACGGAACCCAGAATCCCGAGGTGGGATTCGCCAATGTTGGTAATGACACCGACGGTCGGGCTTGCGATCTCGGTTAGATACCGGATTTGTCCTTCCCCCCGCATGGCAAGCTCCAGCACCACCACATCGTGCTGCTCATTCAGTTGCAGGAGCGTCAGCGGAAGCCCGATTTCGTTATTGAAACTCTCCCGCGATTTCAGGACGTAATGACGCGGACTCAACGCTGCGGCGACGAATTCCTTCGTGGTGGTCTTCCCCACACTCCCGGTGACGGCGACGACGGGAAGAGCAAACCTCCCGCGATGAAACGATGCAATCTCCGCCAGCGCGGTTAAGGTATTTGCCACTTCAACTGCCGTAACCGCGCCCGACAGACCGCCCCGTCCCCTCTCGACAACGACCCCTGCCGCGCCCGACTTCGCGGCCTGCTCGACATAATCATGACCGTCGAACCTCTCGCCTCTGAGCGCGACGAACAGGCCGCCTGCCGGCGTCGTCCGCGAGTCGGTGGATACGCCAGTGAACTCCGTGCTCAACCCGCCGTGCGCGAGCGTTCCTTTCGTGGCTTGCAGGATTTCCTCGAGAGTAAACATGGAGCTTCCGGTGGGCGCAAACTTGCCTCAGTTCCCTCCCCGCAGGGCTTCGCGGGCGACTTCGCGGTCGTCGAAATGGATTGTGCGATCTTTGAGTATCTGGTAGGTCTCATGACCTTTTCCCGCCAGAACAACGCAGTCTCCAGGCTTCGCCATACCCATCGCCAACTCAATCGCGCGACGGCGATCCGGCTCGACAACATGGTCGCAGTGGGGCGGAAGTCCGCGCACAATCTGTTCGATGATAAAGTCGGGGTCTTCAGATCGAGGATTGTCGGAGGTCACGACAACGAAGTCACTGAGTTGCGCGGCGCTGCGAGCCATCTTGGGTCTCTTCCCTGCATCGCGGTCACCGCCACACCCAAAGAGGATGATGAGCCGCCCTGACGCGATCTCTCGCGCCGCACTCAATACCTTCTCGATGCCATCGCTGGTGTGCGCGTAATCAACGCACACCGCAAACGGCTGACCTTCCTCAATCATCTCCAATCGTCCAGGCAGATATCTCACGTTTGCGACCGCGTGTCGGCAAACATCCCTGTCAACTCCGAGCGCCTCGCCCGTTGCGAGAGCAGCGAGAGCATTGTAGACGTTGAACCGGCCGGTGATTTTCATGCGGACCGGAATACGCGCCCCATCCCGATAGCGCACGACATAGGACGCTCCGGAGGGCTGGATATCGATCTCGTCCGCCCTGATGTCGGCATCCGATTCGACGCCGTAGGTAAGACTCTCCGCGGGACAGGCGTCGATGTATCGTTGCCCCATCCGGTCGTCCAGATTGATGACGGCCCTGTATTGCTTCGTCCTCGAGGATTCCACCGCGAACTCCCTGAACAGGCGCTCCTTGGCGCGGTAGTATTCCTCCAGGGACTCATGGAAGTCCAGATGGTCCTGACTGAAGTTGGTGAAGACCCCCACGTCGAACACACATCCGCGCACCCGTTCCAGCATTAACGCATGGGAGGACACTTCCATGGCAACCGCCGAAACACCGCGGTCCGCAAAGTGAGCCAGCATTCGCTGAAGATCGAGAGACTCCGGAGTGGTCCGTTGCGTGTCAACGTAGTTGCCGGCATCGTCGTTGGCTGTCAACGCTTCGTTGGCTGTCAACGCAATGATTGCGGCGCCCAATGTGCCGATGGTTGCGGACCGGACGCCGGGCCCGCTCAGGACAGAGGCGACGATGTGTGCGGTCGTTGTTTTACCGTTGGTTCCGGTCACCCCCACGAGACACAGCTTGCGGCTTGGATGGCCGTAATAGCTGCACGCAACATCGGCCAGTGCCTTACGCGTGTCCCGTACCCGCGCCACGGGCACGCTGTTGGCATACGCGCGCATCGCGTTCGCGTCCTGAACGAGCAGCGCGGTAACTCCCCGTTTCAGAGCGTCGGGAATGAATGCGTGCCCGTCTAAATTGAACCCCTTGATGCAGATGAACAGGTTGCCCGATGCGGCGCGACGCGAGTCGCAGGCAATGCCTGAAACATCAATCCCAACGTCTCCGGCAACCTGTTCCACACTTATGGAGGAGAGGAGGTCTCTCAGTGCAGTCATGCAAATCTGATCCTTGTCATGGTGGCGAGTTCGAGGTCGTGGTGGATGCGGTCGAGGAACGCTCCGCAAGAAGAGTCGGCTCGAATCGAATCCGCATCATACTCTTGGAGGCAATCTCGGCGAAAGCCGGCCCGCACACAACCGATCCCCAGTGGGATCCCTTAGGCTCATCGGCAACCACGAGAATGGCCAGTTTTGGGTCCTCCGCGGGAAGAAACCCGACGAACGAAGAGACAAACTTCCCTGGTGCGTAGCGTCCATTCACCACTTTCTCCGCAGAACCGGTCTTGCCTGCGGCGCGATATCCCTTGACAGAGGCCAGCTTGCCGGTTCCTTCTGCGACGACGCGTTCCATCATCGCCCCCACCTGATGGGCAACCGCTTCGGGTATGACGCGTCGGGTTTCCTTGGGGTGGAAACGCTGGACCGTTTCCCCCTCGGCGCTCCGAATTTCTTTAACGAGATAAGGCTGCATCATCATTCCATCGTTCGCTATGGTACTGACGATGCGCAGGAGCTGGATTGGCGTGACGGTGAGTCCCTGCCCAAATGAGATATTGGCGAGGCGGGCATCGTCCCACGTCCGCAGATCGGGCAGGATGCCTCTCTTCTCTCGCGGACACCCCAAGTCTGTCGCCTCGCCAACGCCGTACATCTCCGCGTAGTGATACAGCGCCTCCTTCCCGAGCATCCTGCCAAATCCAACCATCGCCATGTTGCACGAGTTCTTGATGCCATCAGAAAGAGTTTGAGGGCCGTGTCCGTGCCCTTCTTTGGCAAGAATCCAGCACCGAATGGTGTGCTTGCCGATCCGGATGGATCCCTTGCAGTTGACCTTCACCGCTAACTTGTCTGGAGGGAGGTCCGCGAGGGCCGCTGACGCGGTAACGAGCTTGAACGTGCTCCCCGGTTCGTAAGGGAAGTTGACTGCTCGGTTGATTTCCCGTCCAGCGAGTCGCTCAGGGATGTTGTTTGGGTCGAAACCCGGGCGAGTTGCCATCGACAGCACTTCGCCGCTGCGCGGATTCATCACGATGGCTGTCACCCAGTTGGGTTGAAACGCATCCACCACTGCCTGTGCGGCCTGTTCGGTGTAGAACTGAATGCGGTCGTCGATAGTCAGAACGACGTGGCTCCCTTCCTCGGGGGGAAAGAATCTTCGTCGGCCGTTGGGGATGGGGTTGCCAACGGCATCGACCTCCGCCTCCATGTAGCCGGGTCTTCCGCCAATCATGTCATTCCAGAATTGCTCGATGCCTTCAACTCCGTCCCCACGGCAATTGACAAATCCGATGAGCTGGGATGCGAAGTCCTTGCGGGGATACTCACGATAGTTGAAAGGTTCCCCGTAAACAGCTCGGGGAGAGGCGGTGTTGCCTGCCTGCCACAGTTGCAGACTCGCGGCTTCGAGTTCCCGAGCCGTCTCCGGGTCCGCCATCTCCTGCAGCTTGACGAAATAATTCTTCCGGCCGCCAACCTCCGTTCGATCCAGAGCGTCCATGAGCTCTCCCTGCGACATTTCCAGAAGGGGGATCAGCGCCTGGGCGGTAGCTTCCTTGTCCAAAACGGCTCTCGGGTTGGCGCAGATACGCACCCCTTCGGGAGAGACTGCCAAGGACACTCCGTCGCGGGTGTAAATGCCCGCGCGCCGAGGAACGATCTTCTCTCTCTTCGTTTCACTGCGACCGGCACGATCGTGCTGTAGAACCTGCAGGCGGACCAGACGGAACGCCATAATGCCAATGAATATGAGCAGAACATAACAGAGCCGCTCGATGCGCACTCGGGTTTCGTCAAGCGTTGTCACTCGTCGCTCCCGTCCTGTCATGGGTTCGGTTGTTTCAGTGCGTGTCGCGTCTAAGGTGTTGCGAGCACAATGCGAATGGGCTTGGCTTCCGGATACTTCTTCGGAGCTGCCGCCACGGAGTCGGCGGTGTCGGTGGCCTTGTCCGTACGGACCGCTAAATGCTGCGGGCCGCTGACACTCTGGTCATCAATCTGTTCGGGCAACACTTTCTGCAGATGGCGGGCCAAAGCAACTTCTCGGGCCTTGTCTGGAGAGGTGATGACGGCAATGCGCGAATAGTCGGCGTGCAGAGAGCTTTGCTCGAAGGAGATATGGTTGTCCAGTTGCCGTCCGCGAAAGGCCATTGCAAGCGTGGCAGCGTGGAGAAGAGTGTAGATCATGACAAGACTGAAGGCCAGTCCGCAGCAGCCAACCGTGCAAACGGTCAAGTGCAGTTCTGGGGATTGGCTCCGCCGCCGCGAGATGGGTGCCGATAGGGGGGGTGATGGGCGTTGTCTTTGGCGTGGTTCCGCGCTTGGGGGACGGGTGCGTTTCCGGTGTGTCGAGTAATCCTCAACGGTATCGCTGGTCGGGTAATCTGTGAATGCGTACGCGGTCCTCATGATCGAAACCACCCCGGGGAAGATTATGACAAAGAACGGCATACCCCTGCAAAGGACGCAAGCGGGAAGCGGTCTGCACACGCAGCCTGCCGCCGCTCATGCCTTCGAGGGCTGGAAAAGTGGGAATCGTGAACGGCTGGCTGCACGCCGGAAGCGAAGCAGTAAAAGTCCCCTTGCTTCATTCATTGACCTCCCCAATCCTCTCGGCCGCTCGTAGTTTGGCGCTGCGTGATCGGGGATTGGCGCGCTGCTCTGTCAGATCAGGCGTGAGCGGCCGTTTGGTGAGAATCCTCACCAGCGGCCGGGGCGTAGGAGAGGCGAGGCGTGCTTCCCCATTTATGGAGAAGGGCGGGCCCGGCGCTACGGTGTCTACAAATCGGTCCTTCGTTTCCTCGTAGTGAGTCGATAGACGACGTAGCGTGGTTTTTGCGATGCGGTCTTCTCTGGAGCTGTAGGTGATGACGACAATTCTTGCGTGCGATGCTGCGATGCGAGCTGCATTAGTGAGTCCAGTCTCGATTGCGTCCATTTCGCTGTTAACTGCTTGGCGAATGGCAGCCAGCGTTTTTGTCGCTGGGTGCGTTCGACATTTTGCCCTGTACTTTGCCGGAACAGATGCTTCGACGATGGCTACGAGTTCTTGTGTGTTTGTGATACGGCGGCGACGACGATGTGCGATAATGTTTGCTGCGATATGCCGAGCCCACCCTCGCTCTCCAGCCTGAAAGAGTAGTTCTGACAGTTGTTCAGCAGTTAGTGTGTTGACCAGATGCTCGGCATCCATCGATTGACTCCGATCATATCGCATGTCAAGTGGGCCGTCGAACCGGAAGCTGAACCCACGCCCGGGCGTATCCACCTGCCACAGGCTCATGCCGGCATCGATCAGCAAACCGTCTGCTTTCTCGATTCCCAAATTTTCAAGGTGCGTGTCTACGTCTCTGAAATCACCGTAGACGAGAACCAACCGGTCGGAGTAGTCTTTCAGCTGTTCACTGACCAACTCCAGAGCCGACTCGTCGCGATCGATCCCGATCACGGTGGACCGGGGGGCGGACTGCAAAAGGGCTTCGGTGTGTCCCCCGGTTCCAACCGTCATGTCCACGAAAACACTTGTTCTCAAGGTACGCGCATCGAGCAACTCGATACAATCATTCACCATCACCGGAACGTGATGACGCGGCGTCTCCATTGATCTCGCCTTCCTGCGAGCCGTTTAACGGGCTGACACCTCGTAGAATCAAACGCTGTCTCTTCCGGGTTTCCGGGTGATCAAACTTCTCTTCCTCTGTCTGGAAGAATCGTTCCCTGTCCCAGACCACCAGCCGATCCAGACTGCCCACCGTGACAACGTCCTTCTGGAAACCGGCTTTCCGACGAATGAGTTCAGGGACCGGGATTCGCCAATCCCGCGTAGCCTCAATCTCCACCGCGTAGGTGAGAGTTCGATCTATCGCATCAATATCGTGCGAGTCCAGGGATGAGTCTTCGAGCAGCGCTTCCCATTTGCCGTTGAGTACTTCCCAACGTTCATTCGGGATCACGACCATGTTCGAGTCCTGGTCAATCGTGAGCCAAAAGTGAACGCCAATGGCGACGCGTAAATCGGTGGGTACTATCCAGCGCCCCTTCTCGTCAAGTTTCTGTTCCCGCAATCCACTGAGTTGTTTCATCGCTTGCAGTACCTGTGTTGGCCCGCAGATGGACCTTGCTCCATATTTTTCCCGTTTAATCCCGAACGGGGCAAATTCTACCCGAAATTACCACATCGTGTCAAGCGGCGCGCAGAAAAGATTGGATGTTTTCTCTGTGTGTCGCTCTAATGAGCGTGTCGAAGAAGATACGCTTTAGGGGAGTAGACGCTATATGCGGTGCTCATACCGAAAGGAGACCAGAAATGTAGTGCTTGGAACCTGTTTGTCCGAGATGGGGAAAATTCACTTCTCGCAAGAATTTTTTTTCAATGGGGACGTAAAAGGACGCTCACGGGAGTCCAACGACCGCTGCCAACGGACTCACGCCATGCTGCGTGAACCAAAAAAAAGCGAACTCCGGAAGGAGTTCGCTTATGGCGCAAGAGACTATAGCTCGGAGGGTATTGCAGATTACGGGCTACTTTGTCTTGATCTCGATGTTACCGGTTTCAGGGTCCCACTCGACATCGGCCCCCAGAGCTTCACGGAAGAAGCGAATCGGCACGATCGTCCTGCCGCCGCGCAGGAAGGTGGCGACATCCAGTTTTACTTCTGAATCGTTAATCAGCGCGATATCGCTGCCAATGCTGAGTTTCACAACGTGCGTGTCTTTTTTTGCAACAACCTGCTTTCCTTTGTGCAACCAATGGACGCTACCGCCGCCCTTCTCAAAAATCGGGCGAAAAGGACCAAGTGCAATACCGGAGAAGATGCTTGGGGGCGCATCCAGCGTGACCGGTTCTGCATCGAAGAACACAAGCAGCGGTCCCGGAGGGATGACCAGTTCCTGACCGGGAACGATTACAGCAGAGCGGCCCAAGTCGTTGGCTTTGATCACGGAATGTGCATTAACCCCGTAATCCTTCGCGATAGAGTTGACGGTGTCGCCAGCCTTCACCAGATACCGCCGACGCACTTGCACCCTCATCGGCTCATTGGCGGAAAGCTTCTCCTGAAGCTGAAAGGTCACAAACTCAGGCGTCGATGCAATGGGGGAAACGACCGGTGACTTCCCACCCATCTTGCCCTTTGCCACGCCGCCGGCCATTGCCAGGTACGTACGGGCACGCTTAGCCGTGGTCGCCGGCTCACCAGTGCGCTTCCGGGAGGGCGAGGGCGTGACATTTACAGGCTTTACCAGTGAAGGCGTTGGCCGCAATCCACTGGTCCCGGGTTCTGCCCGTAACAGATCGTTGCTCCGAGGAAATCCGACCGCAGACATGCTGGGACGAGACCGGATCGGGACCTCGGGTTGAGTCAACGCACCCGTGAACTCCGGCACAACGACAAGCCAACGGTGAGCGGCCGGCGACAACTGCGAAAGGCTAACGGCGTCGGACGCGCCGGACTTCGTCACGCTCACAGCAGCCATGGAAGTTTGCGACTTCTCCGGCCCGGCTGCAACTCTCTGCACCGCACGCGCGGTCGCGTTCGGCTGATCGCCGCCAGCGATTCCCAGCAAGATCCCGGTGCGTCGCGCGGTAGTCGTGAAGCCCTGAACTGCGTCCGCAAGCAAGTTCGCCGGAAGCTCACGTGTGATGGAAACAGCCTTGTCGGGGGCCGTTCGTCGAAGAGCGGTACCCGGTGATTCACTGGTAGCAGATGTTTGTGTATTCTCGCGCGCCAGTTTCACTTCCATCTGTACTTGGGAGACATCCAACGTTTCCAGAGCGATGAACGCGGCACGGGTCAAGGTGGGTGACACCCGTACCGGGCGAGAATCCTCCGGCTGACCCAGGCTCGGATTAGCCGGGCCGACGCGCACCGTTCTCACGACGGGGACCATGCGGGTTTCCACTTCGGGTTCCGTTACGTCAGGAACGACACTGTCCGCGGAAGCCCGAATGGTCTTGCGGAATTCCACGTCCGGCAGAGATGAAAGGAGGGATGGTAAGCATCTCCATCTGACAGCGCCCGGAACATTGCTCTGGCTGAGTCCCATCTCGCTCTGACTAAGGTCGTAGCTGAGGGAGGCGCGCGCAGACTGGTCTGTCCGAGCGGCCGCCACTCGTCGCTGGGTCAGGTCGGGAGTTCCGACCGTGAGTCCAACAGAGCGTGCCGAGGGTCGCAGCACCCCATTCATTTCAACGCCCGTCGATTCCCTCAGTCCGCCGCTCTCAGGAAAGGGTGCGAAACTCAACCTGATCGGCGCCACTGGGCGCACGCCCGATTCGGGAAGGTAGTAGCTGAGGGAGGCGCGCGCAGACTGGTCTGTCCGAGCGGCCGCCACTCGTCGCTGGGTCAGGTCGGGAGTTCCGACCGTGGGTCCAACAGAGCGTGCCGAGGGTCGCAGCACCCCATTCATTTCAACGCCCGTCGATTTCCTCAGTCCGCCGCTCTCAGGAAAGGGTGCGGAACTCAATCTGATCGGCGCCACTGGGCGCACTGGGCGCACGCCCAATTCGGGGATGCTGTCTATTGGCGCCATTCCTGTATGAGAGGGCACCGCGTGTGCGATGAAGCCCCCGAGAAGGCTATCGGTTGGATCGAGAACAGGGGCCGCGCCGCCTCTCTGCGAAGTGAGCGTAATAGCCGTGGGGGGGATGACGATCCTGGCGATCAAATCGGGAACCTCAATATTCTGTGCGAGCACGCTGCCAACGGCCCCGTGGGTCACAATCCAGCTCGGAAGCTCAGTGCTGTAAATGGAACGTTCTCCCTGGAGGTCTGTCGTCATCCGCATTGTGGCGAGATAACGCGTGGGGATACTCACGATGGTCTTTTCCTGGATCTCAGGCCGAGCCTTCCCGGGATCCACGAGAGGCTTGGCGACCGACTCCCGGTTCGATGGCACACTTGGCAGATCCCTCGGGCTTGGGGGAGCCACAACGTCTGTGGGAGCACCGCCGCCTCCCTTTGCCGTGGGAGCAGGTGGGAGCGCGGGCAGGCCGTTGCCTCCAGATGCTACCGGAGGGAGTCCAAAGCTCTGAGGCTTGTCATCGGGTGTACCGAGGCTAACTCCTCCGAGCGCACCGCCGTCCAGTTTCGGCTTCGCGGTGCGTTGCCCGGACGGCTGCAATCCTGGGAGCACCGTCGGCCCCAGCGTGGTAACCGTGGGAGATGCCTTTGGCACGTCGAATCGCAGAACAGTGTCGACATCCTGGGTTGTCTTCTCCGGCACACTGCCTGCGTCGGATACCGGGGGAAGGGCAAACCCACCGGTGCCCGCGTCACCTCCCAATATTTTGGGGTTGGGGATACCAGGCTTCTCGGTCGGCGGCGGCGTTGTCAACACACTTCCAAACTCCTGGGGTTTGCCCACTGCCGGTGAAGGTGCAGGGGCCGCGGAACCGGTGATAGGAGAGAAGGGACCAGCGGCGTCGAGATTCGTAATTGGAGATGGCGTCTGGAACGTGCTTGCTCCGACGGACGGGTCATTCTCCGGGTTGTAGACAAAGACACGCAATATGGGAGAAAAGCCCTCATTGTTGGACGGGTCCAGCGCCTTCGCCTGCAACTGATGCGGCCCGTTCGGGTAGATGGGCAATCCCTTGCCTTCCTTGTCCTTGTCTGCCGCCAACGTATCCCAGACCCAATTGAATGGCGGGTTGTTCTTCATCAGTTTGAACTTGTCGTCCACGAAAAGCATGACCCATTTCACGGCCACGTTGTCCCTGGCCACGATGTCAACCGATGTTCTTCCGGTCACTGTCTGATTCGGCTTGGGGCTTGTAATCGCAACGATGGGAGGAGTGCTGTCCTGCGTAGTATTGCTCACGTACACATCGACCGAGGCGACGGCGGTGTTCCCGGCCTCGTCCACGACACGCGCGCCAATGGAGTGAGGCGCGTCTGAGAACTGAGTCGTGTCCAGGTTGAAAGTCTTGGTATTCTGCGCCTCCGGAGGATTGAAGTTCTCCGAGTACCGCGCTACGCCGTCAATAATCATATCCAAACGTATGACGCGAGTTCTGCCTGCAACGTACGAAATGACCACTCGCACCTTCGCCCCACTCACCTGATCGTTCCGCAACGGGTACGCGATGGTCACCGTCGGCTTGTCGGCGGAGTCCGACGCGTTGGCCGCTGCCGCGGGCCCCGTGATGGTGAGCATCTGAGACGCGAAAATACCTGTCAGGATGAATAGCAGCGCGCGAACTCCCTCACCGCGTGGGTGCGAAGAAGCCCTTGACGTCGCCAATTGCCGCACACATTGCATGACAGTACCCCCTTCTAACGAGTCTGCCGTATCCGTATTGTCATAGGGATACCCCCAACAGACGCGGAGCACCCCTCCAGTTCATCGAATAAACGGTAGCAAGCATAACAGACCACCGCACGAGAGTCAAGGAAGCCAATCGCTTTTTCGGTGGCGTTCCCAGAGGCTATGGCTACTCACCGGCCCTGGCTGTCTCCACCAACTTCCGGACAGTGGCATCGATCGATGCGTCGTCCTTGCCCACAGATACCGTGTCGAAGAGATACCAGACCTCGATATGCTCCAATTCCTTGCCAGGCCCCAGCTCAACCAATGGGCTGAGCGACTCCACCTCGAGGATGTCGTCATTGGTGAAAATCTCAAGCGAACATCCCCCGTCCGGGTATGCCACGCCGGTCTCATGCGCAAACGTCTTCACAAAGAGCTGGTTGTTCCTCGCGTAGGCAACCCACCCGTCCTGTGCCTGCAGGCCGATCTTGAAGCGTGTCGACCTGTCGGGATCCTGCGTGAGGGTGAAGAACTTCGTCCCCCAGTGAACACGAGGGTCTGCAAGGTCGGTGTATGGCCAGAGAGTCATCGTCCAGTTCGGAAGGAGGTCATCGGGATCGCCTTGCGGGATTGGCACGATCGCCGTCCCGTCCTTGTTCATGACGGTCAACGCCCAAGCAGCGAGGGTTACCGGCCATACTCCCCGGTTCGTCAGCCGGTGCATCACTTCCACGCGATTGCTCTTTTCGTCCAGAGTAATCGTCATTTCCTTTTGGATGCCGGTCATCGTTTCCGTGTCCTGAGTGAGCCGCAGTGTGCTGCCATCCACCTCCGCCTTAACCGGTTTGTTGTCCGGTGAGTAGCTGCGAGGGTTCATTTCCGGTGAGTGCCACAGCCGGTGCCCCCCGTAAATTTTCCACTGGTCGTCGCCCACGTCAACGGTAATCCCCGGCGCTGCGCCAAACAAGTTCTGTTGCCCGACAAACCCGAAGTGAATCACACGCGGCCCAACACTGGACGTCGCGATCAGCTCTACACCGCCATTGGTCATGCGATAGCATTTCTCAAAATCCTTGTACTTGGTCTGCTCCACCTTGACCCTCCCGGCAAAGAGATTGGATAAAATCACAGGTGCAAACACGAACAGCCAGGCAGGCTTTTCTGAACTCCATAGCGTCCTCCTCAGATCCGCAGGCCGCGCACTCATTTCACGGGTGGCGCATCCGCCTTGCTGAACCTCAATCGCTGGAGTTGCACGGGCTTGGGCAGGTTCTTCGCCTCGATGATTACCGCGCGCCATCCACTGCTCACTTCCTCCAGCTCAACCCGCGCCTGCTCCGCCGGGTTCAGCACCAGTCCATGCTCCTCATATCCCTCACCGCTCCAGGACAGTGTCAACACGCCACTTGCGCCGTCTGCAAGCCCCAGGTAAACTCGCCACGTTCCATCGACAAGGTATGCCCAGAACCCGGCCTTGTTGCCTTGCTTCAGGGGCACCGGTTCACCCCGTTTTGCATCCGGCGAGAGAACTGTGAAACGCGAGGAGGGAAGGCTGGCGCGGTAGTCCAGCCCTTTCTCGGAATTCGCGATCCAGAGCTTCTGGTAAGTGTCACGGAAATCAACGGAACGCATATCCATAGGATCTCCCTGTTCCGCGAGGGCGACGAAGCAGCGTTGGAGGAACGACGGGTCGTGCGTGCGACTCACCCACAATGCGAACCCGCAGAGTAGTTGGACGCCCCACGAACCCCGATCAAACAACAGCGGCGACTCGGGGCCTTCCTCAAGGAACAGGTTCAGGCACTGCTCGCTTTTGGAGAGCACGTAGCCGTCCACTTGATCCCGGTCTTCGGGCCGATAGGCGTCCGGCGTCAGGTTCATGCTGGCGCGCACCCAGGGCATGAAAAGCCTTTCCCCCATCTCTCCGTCCGCGATAGGTTCCGTGGCGGAGGTAAATCCACCGATGGCGGGGAGAACGAGGTGTCCATACTCATGCACCAGTTGCCGCAACCACTCCACCCAGGGACGGTGGTGGGTGATGTCGTAGAAGTAGATGTGACCGGGAATATCGATGGGCTGTCGCGCGCCAACCTCGCCTTCCTCGCACAACCAGATATTAATGACAGGCTCCGCGGGTGGAGGGTTTGCGCCCATGTTGTCACGCACCACCGCGTTGACCTGCAGAGCCATCCGACAAATCATCTCACTGAGAGCGGCGTAGTTTTGCGCCCCCCGAGCGAGAAACTCGGAGACATAGTACACCCGCACCTGCTGGCTCCAGTTCTCCGCCCCTCTTGCGCGGAGGTAGCCGTAGGTGACGCGGTTGAACTTCCACGCGTCGGGCAATTGGTTGAGCGTAGACTTCGCGTGCAGCGGATCCCGCTGAGGGTTCTTCGGTGGGAACAGCGTCTCCGTGGTGGAGAGAGCCTGGTAGCTCTTTGTCGCAGGAACGCCATACTGGATGGCCGTCTGAAATTCCCAGTCCTTCGCCTCCCACGCGCCCTCGTAGTACACTTCCTGGAGAGTCTTCAGCGTTTCATCCGTCATCTCACGAGGCAGACCAACCTTCAGCGCTTCCGCAAGGCTGGCCCGAATCTCGGCCCCCACGGGGTCCTTCTTCAGAGCGAGGCACAAGTGCCGCGTCGATTCGTTTGGATTCTCCAGACCCCGGAATGCCAACCCCAGCAGATGATGGGCATAGGCCGACTCGGGATTGGCGCGCGTGGCGCGTTGAAGGGTGTCGATGGCCACCTCGTACCTTGCTTGTGAGATCGCCTCCCTCCCTTGTTCCAGCAGCTTGCGGAAATCATCCTGCTGCGCCGCGACACTCGAAAGGAGAAGGAGCATCGCGAGAAATGCTGCGGACCCGGAGGCCGATAGACCACCGACACGCGGGCGGACTGCACCCTGGGAAAGCTGCCGCCGAGGCCCTTCTCGCAGCATTTTCTGTCGTTGGGTTTGCCGTTGCTGTTCCATCGTCATTCCTCATGACAAATGATTGACTCGGTGACATCGTGAAGAAGGTAATCATCATCCGGCCGGACATTGCATTCTGCCGAAAAAATCTTGTTGCTCTCTGCACAGTGCCAGGCATTGGCAATGAACCGCGCAGGAGACCGCCGTCGCACGACGGATTGGGCCCTCTCTTGAATCCGTTTTCTCACGCTGCGCGGCTGCCCCAGCAACGCCGCGCCCGAGTGTCCCTTTACCGGCGCGGTCGTGAAGTCCATTCGAAGGTCCTTGTATCGCTCCGGGAACGACGACGCAAGCCATGCCTCAAGGGCAACCTCCTTGAGCAGCACATCCGCCATCCCCCAACGGCAGACCGAAATGAATTCTTCCTTTAGTCTTCCCCGCGTGAACCGGAACTCCAGCTTACCCGTCACGAGTCGGAAAGTGTCCAGAGCAAAATCGTCCGGGATTTCGTAGAGGAACCCGTAGGCGCCCCACGGATCCCATCCGTCCGACGAATGGTCCTCCATCGAAGAGATAACGCGTTCTGCGAGGGACTTAATGTTCTCGTCGGACGCTCCGAGAACCTGAGCCATCACTACACGGTCGCACTCATCGCACCGCCAGATCAAACCCCAGGCTGTCTGCTCACCCATCCAGGTAAACCCCAGCATCTCCGGCTTTCTCATCTTGCGGCGACTCACCAACCGGACACCCACCTGTGCCTCAATCCGGGGTTGGCTCCGCTTCGACTTCTTCTGAAGCTCCCGGACATACCTCTCAAGCACTTGATTCAGGCTGACGCTCTGGGTGGGCTTCCACCACTTTACCTCAAACCGAGGTCTCTCCGGTGCGTCCGCGCGAAAGTATCCTGAAGCTCGATCTCCACTCACCACCGCCAGGTTCCAGCTCTCCGGAACCTGCGCCACGATGCCCTGCCACCCCAGACGCGTGAATGGATCCCGAGAGTCAGGAGCGCTCCGTCCAGTTGCGTCATCTCTAGGCTTTGTGGAGTTGGTCGACATAGCGTCTTCCCCTCGCCGTTCGTGCACGTGAACCACGGAACGGGTGAAGGTACGGTAAAACTCCCATGCCTGAATTGCAGACTTCGTCGGCGGCATATCCCGATCAAGGCTTGCGTCTGGCCCGCAATTATAGCACAAGGCGACACCGGCAGAACAAAGCCACCGCGGGGCACTACGACTTGCCCACTTCCACGTCTCCCCACGCGGCGCTGCCGAAGAGCCAGAGGTGTCCGTCGCGGGGATCGGTGATCAACTCCAACTGACGGACGCCGGTAACGGAAACGTCGAAAGTGTGCGGCGCGGAGTTGCAGTCGATCTCGGGACTCTCCGACAATATCCTTCCATCGCCCTTAACGATGAAAGCGACTGCCTCAACCTCGCGGCGCGCGGCGGAGACATGTTCGCCTTCCGCGTCCAGACCGACGGTGGCCCGAAAACGCGACCAGTCGCCCTTCAAGTCATAGACGATGCGCGACGGGGCACGAACACCCAACCCTTTTGTGAATTCCCGGTTGCCGATCTGCAGTGGACGCGACCGGAAGCTGCGGTTAAGCTCCACGGTTCCTTTCTCCTGATCGATTTCCACCGGCATGAGGTCGCTGAGAGCGAACGCCCTCTTTTCCGCAGGAGGATGCAGACAGGCAGGCGGTTGGTGAGGGACGACACGGGAGCGGAGGGTGTCGTCTCCTTTCCAGTAAGTTTCATGCCGGAAGTGCCAGTGGCGATCGAAGAATCCAAAGCCAACCATGCCTTCCGGATCGACGGAACGGCCGTCGAAGGCCGCGTAGTCAAACCACCTGCGGTTGTCATATACTCCCCAGTCGAACCAGTTGCCGAAGCGGCCGTTGATCTGGAACAGTCCTCTCCAGGTGACTCCTGCCATCACCACAAGGTAACGGCTGGGGTTCTTCGGGTTCGGCAAGCAGAACTCAATCCCCGCGTCGTCCCCGACGGCAAGCGCTCTTTCCCAGCGAACGGTGTCGATGGTAGTCTCGGGCCTTGACGAGTTGCCTTCGGGCCGGGTGGCGTTGCGGAAACCCGCCTCCGCCTCAATTACTATCTGCCTGCCGCGAAACCTGAGTGGGACCTCATCGACAAATTGCGCGAGCACCGAGTTCTGCTTCGGATTGCCGTACAGAACGAGAGTGAACCTCCTCATGTCCGCTTCGCTCACTGCATGATCCGCCTTGATGCGACATGGATTTCCATATCGCCTCTCCCACTCCCGCACGAACTGCTCCGCCTCACGGCGACAGACGATGTTGTCGATTTCGGACACGGACGATGTCCCATACACGATAAGAAACGGGGAAAGAAAGGCGTTCTCGATGGGGCCCGGCAGTGAGGGGGTGCGGTTCTTTTGCCACTCGAGGATGTCTTCGGCGCAGAGTTTGGCTGACGCCGCCTTGGCAGGACGCCGCTGCTGCAACAGCCATTGGATTTGCTCGTCGAAAAGGGAGTCCGGGAAATCTCCGTGCTCCACGTCGGGGAGCTCCTCGTACCGGACAGCGCAGCCAAGTTCCCTCAACTTCCGCACCATATTGCGGGAATGCTCCACCGGAACGATGGGGTCATTTGCTCCGTGAGCGCAGAAGACGGGAACATCTTTCAAGTTCGCTGCGTAGGTGATGGGGTCCAGAGCCATCTCAAGTTTGCGCCGCACCGGGAGCAAGTAACTCTCTGGCGCGTCCCAACCCCACTTCTCCTCCCACACGGTGTGGTCGGTGTTCCCGGCAGTGGGAGCGATGGCTGCGAACAATTCGGGATGATGCGCCGCCAGTTGCCAGCAACCCGTCCCACCCATGGAATGCCCCATCAGATAGACCCGGTCGTCGTCGATGTTGTAAACGCGCCTGGTCGTCTCCAGAGCCGCGAGGACATCTCTCTCGCCGATGTGCATGTAGTCAGTGCTGCCGCGTCCGTGCGGGCTGAGGACGAGGGCCTGCTGCACTTGGGAAGCCGGATGTCCCTGGAAGGGACGGAACCAGCCGTGGGCGTGGAGGCGGATAATCAGCGGGAAAGCCCGGGTGCCGTCGTAACTGCGCGGCACCGCGATTGAGAATGGTTGCAGCGTATCGTCGATGTCGGAATAGTGTGCGCGCAGGATTGCGCCGTTCCGATGTTTGTATGGATCTTTGCCCGCGCGCAGCTTGCGCAGGTCTCTCTCGATCCGTCCCAGCTCGAGCTGGAACTTCTGCAGTTTCAGGATACTCGCTTTGCGGAGCTCGGGGAGCCGGTGACGCGCGTACTGCACCTGAATGTACATCGTCTCCACCCCCAGAGGGGCTTGCTGCATCAGGTCGGCGCTCGCAGCGTCATACAGGCGGCTAACGCGAGGGACGTCGACGATGCTGCGCTCGAGCCTTTCGACGCGGCGCGCGCAGGATGAATACCGGGGAATGCAGGTGAACCATTGACGATACATCAGAATTGTCGCAGCAAGGAGCAATACGACGGCAATGAGAAAGGGGATCATGCGATGCCATCGTTTCCGGGTCATTGCTTCTCGCGCGATGGGAGACCTCCGCTGAGCGACTAACCTGACAAACTTGGCACCGGCGCGGCGGCTTCTTCGGCGTGCCGGTACTCGTCGATGTCCCGATACTGGCGCAGGCGCCGCGTCAATTCTCTGAAGACCGCGAAGGCAACATCCGGGTCCTCCTTGATGAACTCTCGGAAAGAGTCACGCGTCAACTTGAGCAATGCCGACGGCTCGGTGAGGGTCGCTGTGGTGGTATGCGGCTCGCCGTCGAGCAGAGACATCTCGCCGAAGTAGTCTCTTGATCCGAGGCTGGCCAGCTCGATCTTCTGTCCCTGCGTCTCTCGCTCGACGGAGCAGTGTCCCGACACGATCACATAGAGACAATCGGCCGCGTCGTCAGGCTTGTACAGCACCGTGTCTGCCGGATGTTCGGACTCCGTGGCAATGTCCGCCAGATCGCGAAGCTCTTCACCGTGAAGCCCGCTGAAGAAGGAAACGGATTTGAGGAACAGTATCTTGTCAATCGTCGCGAGCATCTCAAAACCTCCTGCATGATTCACGTTGCCTTGCGAGAGCCGTGTTGCGGTTGCCGCTACATGCGGGGATGGGTCCGCCGTCAGCCGCTCCAGGTGTTTCCTCGCATTTTCGGGGTCAACGGAGAACAGCGCAACGAGCGCGGTTTCTCTGACGAAGCCACTGGGGTCGTCGAGCAACTTCTCCACATGAGTCGCCGAACTCTGCAATCGCTGCAGACCAATGAAATGCGCGGTGACCGCGCGCAGCCAGACGGAGGCGTGGCTCAATAGTTGTTCGAGGCATTCCGTCTCACCGGGGGTATCGTCACCGAGAACCGATCGACCCAGCGCGAGAACGCTGCCGGCATCTGCGAGGTCGAGGGTGGCAATCAGCGGGCGGGAGATCTCAGGCACTCCGAGGCTGTCGAGGGCCTCCAGTGCATCCGCCTTCATTCGCGGGTTCTCCGAATGCAGCTTGTTCATGATCGTGCGGGTGGTCGACCGGTCTGTCAGCAGCCCAATCACCCGAAGAATGCGCTGGCGCGTCTGCAGGTTGTCGATGTCGATGGCGTCCGCAAGAACACCAATCGTCTCCGCGTCGTAACGGGACTCCAGAATAGCGCGCACCTGCAGATCCTCATAAAGTTCCCGTATCTCATCTCGTGCGTAGCTTCTTAGCTCCACAGCCGTCGACTCCGAGACGCCCCCTCGGGTCTCCCGTTGCCAGAGAGCATCCAGCGCGCGCGCTTGAACTTCAGAGCTTGGATCTCGAAGAGAGCCGAGGCAGACTTCCAAGATTCCGGCGCCACTGCAGGACCCAAGAAGGTCGAGGATTCTGGATCGCACTGACGGCAGCGACTCACGATGGAATGCGGAGACCAGCTCATGCACGCTGCCCTTGGGGTGACGGTGGACGATGTTCAGCGCCGCCTTGCGTGCGCGGTAACGGTACCTGCGGTCCTCCATTGCCTCAATCAGCACCGACAGCCCACGCATGTCACCGCTCGCGCCCAGGGCACGCAGTCCGGCCATTTGAACCGCGGGGTTAGCGTCTTGCGAGAGATGAAGCAGGGACGGCGTAAAATGTCGCGTCTTGAGACGCCCCAGAACCGTCGCAGCAATGACCCGATTCTCATCGTCGTCGCTCTTCACCAGATTGCGCAGCATTTCAGCCACGCGCAGGACGCCATCCAGACCTCCGGTACTGGTCAATGCTACGGCCGCCTCGACACGAACCGCAGAGCTTGGGTCGTCCAGTAGTCGCTCCAGGCTGTCGTCCTCTACCGGCTCCCCAATCCGTCCGAGCGCCTCTGCCGCGGCAGCGCGAACAGTGTCGTCGTCGTCGGACAAGCAGTGGATGATCTCTCCCACGGATTTCTTCGACTTCTTCTCTCCAAGCGCCATCAGCGCCATCGCGCGAACCCGCGGCGAGGGATGGCGCAGCTTGTCTGCGATCACCTTACGTGTGTTCTCGGGATGCATTCTCTGAATGATCTCGAGACCGAAGAGGACGTTCTCTTCTTCGTCGCTTTCCAGTTGTCGGATCAATACCCCCGTAGTCTGTTCGTCGCGCATTCCGCGCAATTGATGCGCGGTCATCTCCCGCACGTCGGCGGTGTCCGCGAGGTTGCTTACCAGCGCCTCGAAATAGGCGCCGCCCACCTTGCGCGCCAGGAAGAACCAAGCGAGCGACAGGACAAATGAGAGCGTCGCCAGGTGTTGCCTGTTCTCGCCGCACGCCCATGCGGCAATGACGAGTGCCACCCCGCCAATACCCATCGAGACGGGTTTGATGTAGCCCTCGACAAAAGCCCGCATGCGTCCCCGCCTGTCCATTGGCACCGGGTTGTAAAGCAGTTGATAGGAGGACTCCTGGATCGTGTAGAGCAGCACGTGGTCCCCCCATTTGGCGATGCAACCAGTGATGAAACCATACATCAGTCGCATGGCCCCAGTGGACATCACCAGGAACCCAGGCTGGACAAGCATGGTCTTGCCGACGCCGAACACGGAAATGAGCTGGGTGGTCGCGAAGAGCTGCACCAGCAACGCCGCTGCGCCTGCAAGTCCGCGGAAAATCCCAAAGAAACCGGACATGGCGTCGGTGTTGCTCTCGAAGTGAACGCGCGTCTCTGCATTGAACAGGTAGTCGACCAGCGTAAAGACAATCCACTGCGCCAAAGTAATGAGAGCGAGATTCTTCATCAGCGGAGAATCGCGCATGTAGGCGCAGCCGTCGCGGAAGTCATCTCGCATTTGCGAAAGGGCACCCGTGTTCGCATCGGCCGTGCGGGAGGTCGCCGCGCCCTTGGGCCCGCCGAACCGTTTGAGGGTCCACAGGCAGATGGGGGCGGCCGCAAAGAGTGTTCCTCCCCACACCGCGATAAGGTTCTCAGTGCCCATCAGGCTGACCAGTGGCTTGCCCCCGAAACCGGCCACCACCATGCCGACCAACCCGCCCATGTTGATAACGGGAAAAAGTCGTTTCGAGGAGCGCGTGTCAAAAAGGTCGCCGGCAAAGGTCCAGAACAGCATCACGGAAAGCAGCCAGATGACCTGAACGATCATGTAGAGAGCGACGTAGAACCAAGTCATCTCGAACACGAGAACGAAGCGGCTAAGAACCAACGCGCCGATGAAGACTGAGAAGGAAATCAGGACGAGGAGCGAGCGGGATATTTTGTCGACAAACGATGAGTAGATCAGGGCACACGCTACGACCGCAAAGGCGTTCGCGACGTACATGTATGGCAACCACTTGATTCCAAGCGCGTTCAGGAACAGGGCGTCACGCGCGTTGCGTCCCAGGATAACGCCGCCGACGACGAGGAAGTAAATCAGAACGCAGGGGAGTACCCGTGGCAACTCCTGGCGCCGGATCGGGAATATGCGAGCAAGTCTTGATCTCAATAGAGAGAATCATCCCCTCTCTGACTTTCACCGATCGCAGCACTCGGGGTATGACTCGGGTCTCGCGGACGGTACAGGCTTCCCGGGACCCGACTCGGGGTGCGAAAGTCTTCGTTTTTTATACTCCCTCCGAGGTCAGGGCAATCGCACGAAATTGCGGTGGTCGAGACAGGCTACCGGCGCCGATGAGCGTTGCCCAGTTGTGTTAGACTAACGGGCAGGATTATAAGCCGGCTTGGCAAGGGTGTCAAGCCAATCGCAGC
>Ga0210051_1001032_pt1 | contig 27825 bp, 22 predicted proteins | sample CryGey092014_all_FD_185464 | JGI IMG/M metagenome (GOLD analysis project Ga0210051, IMG submission 185464) | Groundwater microbial communities from aquifer - Crystal Geyser CG23_combo_of_CG06-09_8/20/14_all (SPAdes) (version 2) | ecosystem: Environmental > Aquatic > Deep subsurface > Groundwater...
AGAGTCTCCGTCCCTGCCTGAGTAACAGCCTCGTCCAGCCCTTCATCCAACGCAACTCGTCGGTGAGCATGAATCCAACAAAACCCATCCACTGCATAGCCGAGAAAACCGGATTCGACAGGGACGGAGACTCTGCCCTACAACCCGTTCGAGCCTTTGCGCCGGTGGCAGAAAGATCAGCGTATGTCCCGCGTTCCTTTATGATACAATTCCAGGTCAACCAGACAGCCGCGGAAACGCCTCCAAATTCGGGATGCGGGGCGCGGGCGCGCCGTTATCCCATCTCAAACAACCTCCCCTGTCCCTTTCGCCCTTGTCCGCTCCACATCCGGGTACGGCCCCAATAATCTCTCGCCGTCGAAGTGGATCAAGTGGTCCGGTTCGTTTGCGTTCCAGACCTCGGTTTCAAGGGAAATCTGTAAAAGGAAGGGGCGCATGACATCACGTGAAGGAAAGGCGGTAACAAACAACAAGCCTGCCTTGCTTCCCGCGAAAAGTTCCTTCAGTTCCTTGCGTCGCTTGCCGTTTACCGGACCCGCGCTGGTGACGGCTTCGATGAGCACGAGCCAATCCCGGCGCGTATCGTGCACGACGACATCCGGCATTTTGGCGGGGGAGGGAACGACCACTCCCAACCGTTGCAGATAGCCGGCGTCGAGGTGTCGGAACTTGTCTTCCGCGTCCCCAATATAGACGATGGTTGCACCAGGGAAGAAACGCGGGCAGAACTCCTCGACGACTGCCTTGATGAGGGGGTTCTGTCCGCCCGGCGACAACTTGACCTGCTTGCCGGAGGGAAGTCGAACCGGAACGCGGGCAAGGTTGCGTTTCCGTTGAAGCTCGCAGCGAATCTGTTCCCGGCTTGCCAGGTACGACTGGAGTTTCGCCTTCCACGCCTTGTTGCCAAACGAGCGAAGCAGTTGCAGCGCGTTCTCCTCAATCTGGTAGACCGTCTTGCCGCTGTTAGTGGGGCGACTCAGGTTGTCGGGATTGCGGACCAGCAGACCCGCCTCCACGAAGTATTTCACTGCCTCGTCGCGCACCGTCTCACGTGTGTTGGGAGCGTAACGAATGGCGTAGTTCTCGCTGATAAACTCGATGATGGGAGTGATGCCCCGGAGTGGCGCGGCGGCTTCGCTCCAGGGCTGCGCGGGCTTCAGGTCGAGAAGCGCCAGCAACGTGTACCCCGCGACTTCGTTGCTTTGCCTTGCTACGAAACCAAGCTCGTGCAGGATGCCCATGGACTCTTCGAGCCTGCGCTTCCAGGCGACGGACGAAGTGACTCGTTTCGTTTGTGCCATTCAGAAAAGCTCCCTTTGCACGAGGGTGTCCAGCTCTTCCTGCGGCATTTGCGGGCTGTCCACTTTCTGTCCCAGCCGCGTCAGGTCTGCGCTGTCGGGATAGCTAAGCATCCGCAAGTCTGTGGCGTTGACCTGGGTGTGTCCGCTGAACCGCCGGAAGTAGTCGTCCACGATGGTGGAGTTGAGGAAGGCAGCCAGTCCTTTTGCCAGAGGCATGGTGAGTCCTCGTCCCCCGAAGTGGAAGTAATTGAGGTGGTTCTCAAATCCGATCAAAGGATTCCGCAGACGAGTCGGGTCATAGACAGCAGCCACCACGCGGCGTCGCTCCTCCTTGGCAGTGAAGCGCTTCACGAGAACGTAAGCCCCCGCGGGGACAAGAAGGTCACGCGTGCGTTCGTCGTTCACAATGGCGTTGGGTTTGCGGGAATCGTTCCTGGGCCACCGAATGAACCCGCCCTCGAAGTGACACGGATAGATGAGCGGAGCAGTATCCCCGTCGGGACGCTGTCGCAGAAAGTCCTTCACGCGGAAATCGACGACCCTGCCTGTGGATACGGTCAAGCCGAGTTGACCGAGGGTGCTATGCAGTCCGTTCATGGCAGTATGTGCCGTGGAGTGGTTGTCGTTGACTGTCAAATGGATGAACTTCTCCGGGTCGTCTGGCGATACCACGTCCTGATACGCGACTTCCCGCGTGCGGACAGGACCATTCGGCTCCCCGCTGCTGGAGGAGATGATAATCTGCTCTTGCTGTGTTCCGCCTTTCACCGCGTGCACGATGATATTCTCTTGCAGCACGTCGTCCCTGCGGAAGGCTGCCGAACGCGAGTCGAATACGTGGACGCGTCGCAGGGACATCGCCTTGAGAAAGTCAACTCGGAAGGGCTTGAAGTAAGGTCCATTGCAGAAACTTCGCGGGGTGATGGCCACCAACTCGGAACCATCGGTGAGCAGCTTGACGACCAGAGCAACAAAGCCGGTGTATAGATTGCTTGTCTCAATGCCAGCGGAGCGGAGCAAGAGCCGCGTCATAGATTCGCTGCGAATCTTGCGGTAGGGAGGGTTGATGATGGCTGCATTGAAGGGAGAGGGCTGCGGGGAGAACAGCCCCCCACTCACCATCGGTGCCGCAGCGGCGATGAAGTCCTCATTGAAAACGGTTGCGCTGAAAGCGATGCCGGCAGTCTCGCAAGCCTGCTGGCAGCGAGAGAACGTCGCACGCAGTGGATCGACCAAGGCTGGATCGATCTCGTAAGCTGTCACCGCGATGCTGCGAGGCGTATTCGCGTGGGAACCGAGGCGTCGCACAAGAGCGGCAGTGAGCGCACCGTCACCCGCGCCGGCATCCAGCAATTCCAGGTGGCTCCAACGCGCCTCAAAGAGAGACGCCATATAGTCCGCGATGGGTCCCGGCGTAAAGAACTGCCCTAACTCGTGTCGCCTGGATGCCATGATGGTTGTTGGATACCAGCGCACAGACCTGCTCATCTTCAGGATGACAATCGTCTGTGCCTGTCGGTTGATGGTGGGATTATATTGCAATCTGATGGAAACGACAAGGTGAAGTGGCAAGGAAAGGTGTTTGCCTCCTCTCGCTTCCTGCGTTATGATTGCCCTCGTCCGCGCGCGGGGGTTCGGTGTTTCTCGCGTGGTTGTTGGCGTGATTGCACACGTTGGAGGGTATGACATGGGATCGAGGGTCTGGTCCGGGAAGTCGCTGGTTGTTTTCTGTCTGGTGACGATTCTGCTTGCCATACGCGGTGGTGGCGCGCAGGCGCAAAAGGACGCGGGGGAGGTGTGGAACGTTCCGGGCGACGTGCCGGAGATGATGAAGGCGTGCCAGGATATTCCCGCGCTGTACGACTTCAGCCGCGATGGCTACATGTCCATCGAATGCGGGTATCAAGCCATTCTTCTGGGCAGCAAGGTTCCCATCGCGCCCGCGCCGCACGTGCCGTGGGCGAAGCCATACTCGAAGGGACCTCTGAAGCTTCTCGCCATCTGCATGTTCGGCAATTCTCCCGCGGACACGATGCAGTTGGCGCAGGTCGCGCGGGAGCTGGACTGCGACATGCGGTTCATTCTCGTGGCGGGGACGCCGCTGTTCCACGAGGGGTTGGAGCGGGATGGTTATCGCCTCGGCTACCTCGCGCCGCAGGCGCGGGAGGCGCTGAAGGAGAACTACGACGTCATTCTACTAACGATGGGCAGCTACAGTCCGAGCTACGGCTATCCGCTACGCAAACCCGTCTTCCCCGATGACGTGTATCAGACGATCCTTGAGAAGACGCGTAACGGCGCGGGACTTGTCTTCGTCGGCAGCAACATGGGCGGATGGTGGGTGAAGGACACTCCGCTGCACGACGCGTCTCCTGCAACCATGACCGGACAATTCTGGCGGCTGAAGGAGACCAACGTTGCTACGAAGGATTCGACGCTCTTTGCGGGGTTGCCGCTGGAAAATCTCCCCGGCTTTCCGCTGTACGACTGGAAGGTGAAAGACGGAGCGCAGGTGGTGGCGACCGAGAGCAACCGCCCGCTCGTCGTGACCGGCAGTTTTGGCGAGGGGCGCACCGTTCTGCTGGGATGGGATGGCACGTTGACCCCGGCGCCCAGCGCCGCAACCGATGCTGCGCGAGTATCACCACCGCATCCTGGGCGAACTCAGAAGGCCCCTTTCACGCCCTCCGCGAGCAACTCCCGCGCTACAGCGGAGGTGGGGAGGTGACGTTTGGCGCCCAAGGCTTTCAGGTGAGCGACAAGCTCGGAGTTGGGTGAGAGGGTGATGCGCTGCTTCCTGCGTCGGCTCGCTTCGCTGAGAACATCCTCCACCGTGACCTCCTTTGACTCAAAATCGGTCACACTGTGCGAGTCCCAGAAATCAGATTCCTCCTCCAGTGACTTGAACTGTGGAACTACTTGTGTCTTCTTGGTTGCCATGATGGTTGCTGAATACCCGCGCCCGTTCTTTCATCTTCAGCGTCCCCTGGTTCGCCGCGCCTGACGATCCCTAAATCGCTCGTGCAACTCCATGAACCTCCCCCGCTCGAGACGCGGAGTGCGTCTCTGCGCACGTCAACATGGGCGGGTTGCCGAATCATGACACACCTTCGTGCATAAGCGACGAACGCCGGGTAGGGTGCACTACACAGGAAGTCCTTTCTGCTCAAACAGTTCGTACAACTCCCGCACCGAAAGCCCCAGTTTCGATGCAACCATTCGGAATGTCAATTCGCCGTTGTGGTAGCGCGCGTGCAGGTCGCGCAGCATCCTTTCGTAGCCGGTTTGAACCAAATCCTGGACGACGGCAGCCTCGGTCGCGTGCTGCTCCTCCTTCACGCGGCGCACGTATCTTGCGACGCGATCGTCCAATACAGTTCGAACAGCGACAGGCATCTATATCACTCCCTCGAGTCGACGCGCCGAGTGTTCGACAAATCCCGCAGGGAGGCGGGATCGCATCGCCATTAGCAGCTTGAGCGCGGTCGGAGCATCGAACGCACCCCTTGCCGCGTGCTTCTCCACAAAGTCCGGCAGGAACATCGCCCCCCGTTCGCAGCGTTGTATGACAATATAGAGAAGACGGTCATCGGTCACGACGGCCACATCATCAGGTTCGTGCAGCGCCATGCGAAGCACAGCCTTGTCCCCTTCCTGCAAGCCGTAGAGTTCCAGCACTTCCTCAAGAGGGTCTGACAGGCGCTCCGCCGCACGCACCGCGATGCGACCCGACTCGACGCGCCTTCGTATCTCCACAGCATCGGGGAAACCGCGGGGCAATCCCGAGTCCACTGTCTCCTCCTTGACTTCCATCGGTATCGTGATGGTGTCCGCATCCAGCGCATAGTCGAGCAATAATCGTCCGTCAACCTGGAACTTGGCACATGTGATCAGTGATGTGGCATCCCATACATGCATAGCCCGAGCCTCGTTTTCCCATTTCGACGGTTGCATTATAGCACTGGAAGTGCACTTCATGGGAATGAGAGGTGTCGAACGGCGCTTGCCAAAGACATTCGTTTGCCTCCTCTCGCTTCCTGCGTTATGATTGCCCTCGTCCGCGCGCGGGGGTTCGGTGTTTCTCGCGTGGTTGTTGGCGTGATTGCACACGTTGGAGGGTATGACATGGGATCGAGGGTCTGGTCCGGGAAGTCGCTGGTTGTTTTCTGTCTGGTGACGATTCTGCTTGCCATACGCGGTGGTGGCGCGCAGGCGCAAAAGGACGCGGGGGAGGTGTGGAACGTTCCGGGCGACGTGCCGGAGATGATGAAGGCGTGCCAGGATATTCCCGCGCTGTACGACTTCAGCCGCGATGGCTACATGTCCATCGAATGCGGGTATCAAGCCATTCTTCTGGGCAGCAAGGTTCCCATCGCGCCCGCGCCGCACGTGCCGTGGGCGAAGCCATACTCGAAGGGACCTCTGAAGCTTCTCGCCATCTGCATGTTCGGCAATTCTCCCGCGGACACGATGCAGTTGGCGCAGGTCGCGCGGGAGCTGGACTGCGACATGCGGTTCATTCTCGTGGCGGGGACGCCGCTGTTCCACGAGGGGTTGGAGCGGGATGGTTATCGCCTCGGCTACCTCGCGCCGCAGGCGCGGGAGGCGCTGAAGGAGAACTACGACGTCATTCTACTAACGATGGGCAGCTACAGTCCGAGCTACGGCTATCCGCTACGCAAACCCGTCTTCCCCGATGACGTGTATCAGACGATCCTTGAGAAGACGCGTAACGGCGCGGGACTTGTCTTCGTCGGCAGCAACATGGGCGGATGGTGGGTGAAGGACACTCCGCTGCACGACGCGTCTCCTGCAACCATGACCGGACAATTCTGGCGGCTGAAGGAGACCAACGTTGCTACGAAGGATTCGACGCTCTTTGCGGGGTTGCCGCTGGAAAATCTCCCCGGCTTTCCGCTGTACGACTGGAAGGTGAAAGACGGAGCGCAGGTGGTGGCGACCGAGAGCAACCGCCCGCTCGTCGTGACCGGCAGTTTTGGCGAGGGGCGCACCGTTCTGCTGGGATGGGATGGCACGTTGACCCCGGCGCCCAGCGCCGCGCCGCGGCTGCAGTTTGAGCAGGGGCTGGCGATGACTCTGCGCGCGATCACGTATGCTGCGAAAAAGGAACCGCCGGTGCAAGTTGAGCCGCAGCCGAGCACGCTTGCGGCAGGGAAAGGCGGCGAGGTAGTTGTCCGCACTTCGGGCGCGGCGAAGCTGCACTGCGTTCTGCGGGAGGCATCCTTTGATGCTGTTACCGAAACCGTCGTTTCGGGGCGCGGTGGCGATGATCGTGTGACGCTTCCCTCGCTGCCTTCCGGCAAATACTGGCTGGAAGTGATTGCACGCGACGACAAGGGCGCGTCGCTGGGATGGGGCAGCGCGGCGATGCAAGTTGAGGGAGACGCCAAGGTTACAGTGAAGACCGACAAAGACGTTTATCGCCAGGGCGAAACCGTCAGAGTTACAGCCTCGGTTGAAGGCGCGGTCGCCAATCCGATGGTGCAGATGCGCATCGAGGACGCGGCGGGTCGGCTACTTGCGGAGGGTGTCGCTCAAAAGATGGGTGAGCACTACACCTTCAACTACAAGATCGCCGACGCGCGCGTTGCCCCGCATACAGTGACGGCGACCTTGTTGGATGGCAAGAATGCGCTGGGGCGTGAGCGAGTGCAGTTCTTCGTGCCCAACAACACCTGGGACGATTACCACAACATGTTGTGGCCGCAGCGCGTCGAAGAGATGAATGTGCAGATGCGCGACATCGGTGGATTAACCGCGGTCATGGAATCGTGGGCGCGTGACGAGATGAGCCGAGACGGCGCGAAGGTGGGTATCGTTCCCTGCCACATGAACGAGGGGGTGCTCAATCCCGGTCTTATGCAGACCGATCCGGTTAAAGGCGAAACCGAACAGGACAACAACCTGAAGGGCGCCATCGAGGTGGCGCGCAAGTATGGCTCGCTCGTGTGGGCGCAGCAGGACGAACGTCATCAGATGGGCGATCCGGGTATACCGAATGAGGAAGGACTGCGCCGGTATCGTGAATACCTGAAGGCGCAGTACGGCACGGTGGAGAAGCTGAATGCCTCGTGGGGAGCGAATCTGAAATCGTGGGACGAGGCACAACCCATGCTGACGAAGGAACTCACCCCTGAGACAAAGAACCTCGCTCCCTGGGTGGACTTGCGGCTGCACGTTGCCGACCAGTGTTTCAGGGCGGACAAGCGCCATGCCGACAGGGTCCGCGCTGCCTTCGGCAAGGAGACGCCCATCGGCATCGATGGCTTCACCAGCAGCGGGCACGTGATCCCGTTTGGTGGTGTGGACATCGGGCGACTGCTGGGAGAGGGCGTGTTCAACTTCTATTGCCCGTACGGTGACGATCTGATGATCGCCTCGATGTGCAAAGGACCGATGGTCAAATATATCGGGTGGGGGATGAGCCGCCGACAATACTTCGGTCAGCCGTGGCGCGACGCCTTCCGCGGTCACTGGGGCACGTTCCGCTTCTTTGGTCCCACATTCATCAGCCAGTTTGGGTGGATGCAGCCGGCGGGCCGCTGGATCGCCGAAGGAACAAAGGAACTCCGCGGCGGAGTCGGGAAGGCGCTGATGAAAGCCAAGCGTCAGAATGATCCCGTCGCCATCCTGTACAGTTATCCCTCGATGATCACCACCGCGGGCGCGGGCATCTGGGTCGAGAAAGGCAACGCTCACCTGATGTGGCGACCGGCCAACTGGAGCCGCGACGCCTGGGAGCAAATGCTACTGGCGTGCGGGAACTCCTTCGGGTATCTCACAGACAAGCAGGTTGAGCAGGGAGGACTGAAGGGACGCAAGCTGCTCATCATTCCGCACTTCATGGGCATCGCGTTGAGCGACGCGACCTGCGCGGCGATCAGGGAGTTTGTGAACGGTGGCGGCGTTGTGGTCGCGGATCTGGCCCCCGCGGTGTGTGACGAACACGGTCGGTTGCGCGACAAGGGCGGACTGGATGATCTCTTCGGTTGCACGCGGGAGACGTTTGCCTACCAGCAGCGCGCGTCGGACTACCTCGTCGGCGTGACGGAGAGCGACGCGCTGGTGCCTCGCAACGCGTGGTACGTCGGCGAGTGGTACGAGAAGAATCTGAAAGTCACGGATGGGAAGCCGCTGGGCAAACACTGGTTCCAGGACATTCCGGCGATGGTGGTGAAGGACACGGGGAAAGGCCGCGCGCTGCTGCTGAACTTCCTGCACACCTCGATGGTGCGACGCAACGGCGAGCCGGAGGACGACGACATTCGGCTGATCGAGCTTCTCCTCAAGGAGGCAGGTGTCACGCCACAAGCGAGAACCGAGACGGACTATGGGAAGCAGGAGCGTTTCTGCGAGATCAACACTTTGCGCGATGGAGCCATCGAGTACGTCGGAGCGTACGCGTGGAAGATGCCGACGGAAGACCCGGCGAAGATGGTGATCCGCTTCCCGTCCTCGCGCAACACGTATGACGTGCGCGGCGGCAAGTTCTTGGGCAAGGTCGACCGTGCGCCGTTGCCTCTGCGCGCGCAGGAAGCCGCGCTGTTTGCGAGGCTCGACTACGAGGTGACCGGTGTCAACGGTACAGCGACTTCGGCAAACCGAGGGGACGCGGTGACGGTAGCAGTGAATCTCGCAACGTCCGCCAAACCGGGTCGCCACGTTGTCAACGTCGAAGTCACCGATCCCGAGGGCAAACGCAACTACTTCTACTCACGCAACGTGGAGTTGTTAGACGGAAAGTGGTCCGGACGAATCCACACCGCTCTGAATGACGCGAAGGGCAACTGGAGCATCGTCGTGCGCGAAGCCATCAGTGGGAAGACGGCAAAGGTAAGTTTCCGATTGAGGTGATTCGTTTGCGGACAGCCGTTTTGACCTTGACGCTGCTACTGGTCGGGAGTGGAATCGCTTGCGCTCAGGTCGCCATGTTCGATTTCGAGAAGAGCGAGCACGGCTTCACCCGAGTCGACGGGGCTGGCACGGTGGAGCGCGTCACTGAGTCGCCTCTCGCTGGCGTTGCTTCATTGAAGCTGACCGTCAGTGACAACGCTCCGAACTTCCAGGTCGTGTCTCCCGAATTCACGGTGGAGCCGTGGATGATCTACGGATTGACGTGGCAGCGGCGCGCCGGGCGCGGCGCATATCCCGACCTTCAAGTCGAGCTGAAACAGGGAGACAGGTGGATCAACACACGACCGGTGGAGGAGGGGAGCGTGTTCGTCTGGGGGACGACACCCGGTAGTGAGACGGCTCGAATCAGGCTGATTGTTCGCGTTCCCGGCCCGGCGATCGATCGCAGCGTCACCGTCGACGACATTGTCGTCCGCGAGCATCGCCCCATTGTGAAGGAAAGCGGCCCCAACTTGTATTGGGACGGTTCCTTCGAGTTGGGAGCGGCAGCGCCTCCCGCGGGATGGTCCTTCTGGGTGAAGCAACCAGACAAGACAGAACTCGTGGGAGAGAATCCCCGCACCGGGAAGCGGTGTTTCCGCATCACCGGCGACGGCCCGTACCCCGTTCTCCCGTCTGTCCCGATGAAGCCGTATCGCTTCTACCGACTCACCTTCTGGGTGCGCGGGAAGGGGGTCATCCATCCTGGGATGCACAAGCTCGCGCCAAAGGACTGGGACAGTATGCGCATCGACACTTCCATCCGTGTTGCCTGGGCTGGAGCGAGTGTGGACACGGTGCAACTCAAGCAGGACGAATGGCAGCAAGTGGAATACCTCACTCCGTGTGAGTCGGATCGAGTGGTGTGGTTCCAGCCGTACTTCGTGTTGCGTGGGGAGTACGTGGACGTGGATGATGTGGAGATGAAATCATTGACTGAATAGCGGAAAGGAATCAAACATTGGACCTGTCCAAACAAAACGACCGAAGAAGACAACTGATCGAGAAGCTCTGTCGCTACGCGATGGAATATTACGCTCAGGGCGGATCGTTCCACGGCCCGTTCACACAACCGGATGAGCGGGACCGATTCCGCATGGCCGCGGTGCTGATGGAACACGGCGGTGAGCGAGAGTTCGCGCTGGCGGAAACGCTCGTGCGGGGAACGTTCGGCGGCCCGGCAAATGACTACACCAGGCTCTCTCCCGAAGAGAACATTGTTGATATCGAGCGGGGCGACGTGCGCGACTGGAACATCTTTCAGAGCAACATCGCCACCATTATGCTTGCGAAGCACCGGAGTCGCTACTGTTCAGACGTTCGAGAGAAGCTGGAGAGGATCACGCGGCGCAACCTGTCTCGCATCGCTGGCAGTGGACAGCCGGATTATATCTTCCACGGCGCCAATGACAACATGCCGTCCCACGCCACTGCCGGGTTGATCATCGGTGGGCAGATGCTGGGTGATGAGCAGGGCGTCCGGGACGGCGTGTTTCGGCTGAAGCTGTTCACGGAAATGCTTTCACGTCGCGGATTGTGTGCGGAGTTCGCCAGTGGAACCTACACGCCTATCACCATTAGCGGTATGGCGGAGATCGTCGAGCTTGCCGACGACGCCGACATTCGTGAGATGGCGTTAACGATCGAACACCAACTCTGGGCGGACGTGGTGTGCCACTACCATCCCGGTTCCGGGAAGGCTGCGGGGCCGCAGACGCGTGCGTACACGGTAAACACCATTGGTCATCTCGATTGCATCATGACACTGCTGTGGATGGTAACCGGCGAGCCGGATTTCTGCGACCCGATTCGTGACCTCATCACCATGCAGCCGAAACAGGTTACTCACTTCGATGGCGACGCGTTCAAGTCGGGGCTCGAGTTCATCTACCCGATGACGGCAGAGTTCCACTTCCCCGAACACCTCGCCGACCTGCTGACTGACCGTCACTACCCGTTTCGCTTCTTCGGATCGGCGGAGCATTTCGCGCGATGGCCGAGTATTGGCGGGAGGGACGTTCACTCCGCGGTTTACCAGACGGAAGACTATTCTCTCGCCACCTCTGACCACGGATTCGGCGTGGGCAACCAGTCGGAGAAAATCCGCATCGCCTATCGGCGCGTCAAGGAGCCTCAATCGTTCAGAGACACGGGAGTTCTCTACGCGCGTTACCTTTACAACGATGAGATTCCCGGAGAGCTGGCGCACCAGGATGGCTGTGCCCCCGGTGAGAAGGGGTTGCTCGCAGACCATTCCCTTGGTCGGGCACTCCAGTATGATAACTCGGCTTTGTTCCTCACGCGCGGCGAAAATGACACCATCCCTCTGCCGGGAATGTTTCACCTGCTGCGCCAGTGCGTGATTCTGCCAGCCCACTACCATGATGTTGAATCAGCGTGGATAGGAGCTATGCGGACCGACGGCTTCTGTGGTAGCAGTGCAGAGACCAAGCCGGTCTTCCTTGATCTGGGCAGGTTGTACGTTGCGCTCTATCCTCTCGTCATGACCAATCACGGCAGGACGGATCTGATTCGGCTGGAACGGGTAGGTGACTACAACGTGGTCTCCTTCATCAACTATGAAGGCGCGCCGCGTCAGTTCGATACCGTGGAATTGATGGGAACCTTCAATGGGTTCTTCGCCACGGTCTCCGGCCCGGAGGAATCGGGTAGCTTCGAGGAGTTTCGCGCCGGATGGAAGCTGGACCTGGTGGAAGACTGGTGGTTCGCAAACAACCGCCGGACGCGGGTGATCTTCGAGGGGACGGAGTTGCTCCTCAACTGGTGTGCGCCGGCGGACACGGTGCGCTCAGCCACTATCAACGGTCAGGAACCGGTGTCCCTCAAGCTCTGGGCAACAGGGCTACACGACCAGAACTTGCCTCTGCTCACCGGCACATATAAACCTATGCCGGAAGTGCTGCACCTCGATTCTCTCCAAGTCGCGTGGTATCCGCAGATGACTTGGCAGATTGGGGAACGCCGGACGACAGGCTGAAGTCTCATTCCGCCGGAGACGACTGACGATTGCCGGATAACCGGATAACCACTGCTGTCGCAGGGATGGACGCAGCAGCAGCGCTGATGATGAACACCATTGTTGCGCCCCAGCCAATCACTGCTCCGGCCATCAGTGTGCCGGTGGCCATTCCGAGGCTCCAGCAGAAGTGTGTCAGGCTCATCAGTTGTCCCTTCTCCTCCTCCTGTGAGCAATCGTTCACCAGCCCCGGAATGATGGTCGACAACGACCAAGCAACCGAAGCATTCGTGATCCCGAAGACGTAGAAGGCGGTCACCGACTTCGCGGATGCTGCAAGCGCAAGGACGGAAAGTGGTATCGCAACGCTGCTGATGATCAGCGGCCATCGCCTCCCAAAGCGGTCGCAAAGCCGACCCGTTACGATCTGAAAACACATGGCTGAGACGAGATACAGCGTCTGGTAGGTCGCGGGCACGCGAGGGTCGTAGTCACTCAACCGGGCGAGAATAAGGGGAACTGCGAAACTCATTGATCCCCAGCAGAACGTTGGGAAGAAGCGAATCCCCAACAGAAGCCGTATCTCGCGGCGGGAGAGCAGCCGCCGGAACCCCTGCAGTCTCCAGATATTCCCACGGGCGGTTTCGCCATGGAGTGGAATCGAGGGGAGAAATGCCAGCGTACACAGCACGGCGAGTAGGGCAAGCACGGCGAGGGATTGTCCCATCGTGGTATATCCGTGGCTTTTCGCAACGAGTCCCGCCGCGCGGCTGCCGAGGGCGTTGCCCAGGTTGTGTCCAATGAAGAAGATGGCGGTTCCGATACCGAAATGCGATTTCGCGACCGACCCCATCAGGTAGGTGTGCGAACCGGTGGCTTGAACACCGGAAGTCAAGCCGGAATACAGGCAGAGAGCCCAAAGCGCCGCGGGCGAATGAGCAACAAACAACAGCCCCGCCGTCACCGCGCCGGTGGTCCCCAGAACGAGCGTGAGCTTCCGCCCGAGGCTGTCACAGACGACCCCCGCCGGTATTGCCGCCAGCCCACCCAACAGGAAGAACATCATCCGCAGATTAGCGGCGAACAGAGGGCTGCGTCCGAGCTCCCCCTCCACGTACGCGGGGAAGAGCGGGATCACCGCCGAAGAGGAAACCCCGCTCAGAAGTAGAACTATCCAGAGAATCGCAAAGCGACGGTTGAAGAGTGGGTGCAATGGACACCTGGCTTTGATCTCGAATAGGTGACAGAATAGCGCCCATCTGCCGCACAGTCAAACGGTATTCCGCAGCAGGTCGACAACACCACGGAGCTGGACTGTTACGGCCACTTGGCTCTTGTGCGCGAGCGGCCCCTACGCGCTGACCCCTCCCATTCTCCCCTTTCATCTGCTAAACTATGCCTTCATCAATTGTGGAGGGTACTTGAATGTCGAGCGATCAGGTTGGCGCAATTATTGAGTGCGGTCCTTCGGACTGGCAGATCATACAACAGAATGGTGAAGGCGTGGGAAGCATCGAGCTGCGGGGTCGCTGGGTGCATCCTGAACCGGGCGTCGTGCACGGCGGGTATGGCGCAAACCCGGACACCGTGCCCGCAGACATGGAACGCTTCCTGCCGATGGTGGGGTTTTATGGAGTGGCGATACGTGAAAAGTGATGAGGGATGAATGATCAGAGATGACAGAGCGAGTTAACCGGTTATCTCGCCATCCTTCGCCCCATTCCCCAATTACCCAGTTACCCTCGATGCGCGTACCACGCGTCGGCGGCGTCGCGGTATTGCTCCCACACGTCTCTCGGGATGCGTTCGAGAGGGTGAGGGCGAGCTCCTGTAAGTTGGTCGTCGGGGATGTCCGCGTGAATCCAGCCGGTGGTGAATAATCCTGCCTCGGCAAGCGGATAGCCATTCGGGTCGAGGATGTAGGAATCGCCGTATCCTGCGCCCACGTGGGTTCCCATCTTGCGGAGTTCCACCGTGACGCTGTTGGCGCGCACGAAGTGGCAGTCGTTCTCGCGGGCGCGGGCGATGTGGTCGGAGCGCACTTTGCGGCGGTGCGTCTCCACGCCAGCAAACGCGATGTAGTTGTAATGCGGCGAGAATATCGCACGCGCCCCCTGCATCGCCATCAGCCGACTGGGTTGGATGAACCCTCCGTCTGCACAAATCACGACCCCGAAGCAAACGCCATTGGCCGTGAACACTCCGAAATCTCGTCCCTGGCCGAATGCCGCGGCTTCGTACTCGGATCCGCAGAAGGCTTTGCTGTAAACGCCCAGCAACCTACCGCCCTGCATAACCGCGGCGCTGTTAAAGTGTTCGTCACCGCGTTTTTCGGAGAAGCCAACGATGGACACCATGTCGCCGTGACTGCACTGGTTCACGAAATCCTGGAACCACTCCGACTCCACTTCCACGCAAGACCGCAGCAGCAACTCGGTATCGTCGTACCCACTGAGGAACGACTCCGGGAAGCAGGCGAAACTCGCACCCAACTGGGTAGCGTGCTTCAGCTCCTCCACAACGACTCTTGCGTTGGCTTCATTCTCTCCCGGCACAGCCGGCCCCTGGTATGCGGCAACGATCATGTGCGTGATCCCTTCCCTACAACTCGACGATTCGCTTCCCGTCCGAGGACGCGGCGACCGCTTCGATAAGCGCCAGCGTCTTCAGGTTCTCGTGTCCGCCGAAGGACGGTTCATCTCCCGTCTCGATGTACTTACGGAAGCCGTCCAGCAACTGAGTTTCCGGGGGCGCAACGTCGTCGAGAGGGATTTGCCCCACCTCAGGTTTGCCGGCGCGTGACACCTCGATATGATCTCCTGCGTCGCGGAGGGAGCCTTCGGTGCATTCGATCCGCACGTCCGAACCACTGGCATGCGAGACGAACGTGCAGAGATAGGTGCATATCGCTCCATTCTCAAACTCGATCATTGCGTGGGTGCCGGATCCGTGCTGGTAAGGACTCCACGGTGGATTGTAGCTGTGACCGTAAACGCGAACGGCTTCGCAGTTGAAAAGAGCGCGCAAGGTGTCGAGGTCATGAACGCCACGCTCCCAAAGGTAGGAGTGGAGGACGTTGCCGGAGTGGTGGACGCCGGGCCGCCACCCGAACTTTGTCATGATTCCTCCCGTGACGCTGCCGTACGTTCCTTCGCGAACAAGTCGAGACAGAGTCATGCACCCGGCAAGGTGTCGCACGTTCTGTGCGGCGCACACCCTGACCTCTTTGGTGTCCGCCACGTCCATAATCTCCTGTGCTTCGGCGAGGTCCATCGTGAAGGGCTTTTCCACGAGTACGTGCTTTCCAGCTCTGACGGCTGCGAGACACTGGGCCGCGTGCAGATGCGGTGGAGTGATGACACACACCGCGTCCGCTTCGACTGTTTCCAGCGCCTTCTCCATCGTGAAGAAGCAGCGGTCCTCTCCCAGCCCTGTTGTCTCCCTCGCCGCCGTGAGGGCTTCCTCGCGGATGTCAACCAGGGCGACGGACTCGAGGTCGTCGCGTTTCTGAAAAGCGCTGATGGGCCATACTCCGCGGCCTCCGACTCCGACATGAATCACACGGATAGCCATACTTCATCTTCCTCCTGAGAATCAACTGGACAGGATGGATGGATTGAGCTGACCGGAGCCCCAATCCATCGCACAAGGATAGTCCCTGAATTGTGTGCAGTCAAGGCGGTGACGGGCTTCGATAGACCGAAACGCTTCAGCTCTTGAAGTCCGCACCCCGCACATCGTAGCAGTAAAGATTGTCCCCGTAGCGGAGATACAGCCGCCCGCCGATGACGACGGGGTATGCCCAGCTCTGCCCCTGTCCCGACACCGCGAACTGCCCGGTCTGCTGAAAGCCCTGCGGGGTGGCCTGCACGAGTCCGACCTGTCCGCCTCTCTCTGAGAAAGTGTACAGCATTCCATCGGCAAAACAGAGCGACCCTTTGCCGACGCCGCGAGCGTTCCACATTACGCGGCCCGTTCCCAACTCGAGGCAGCTCCAACCTTCGAGATGATTTCCGTAAATGTACCCGTCATGGATCACGTAACCGCCGTGGTGACAGATCATGTCTTTTGTTTCCCACAGCGGTTGGGCCTGAACGGTGCCGCCGACCGCTTGGAGGCGGACACAGGCCCCGCCGTTGTTGTAGCCGGTGGCTCCGAAGCAATACCCGTTGCTGTACACTGGTGAGGCGCACGCCGCGCCGCCCACGGCGCGGGCACAACGCCAGAGAAACCGTCCGTTCCGCGCGTCCGCAGCCACCATGCCGCCTTTCAGCATCTGAACGATCATCGGGAGGCCCTGAAATTCGACGGCGATGGCAGAAGCGTGGTGTGCGGTGTCGGCAAGACCGGTACTCCCCCATACAGGTTGTCCCGTCGCTTTGTTGAGCGCAACGATGCAGTTGCGCCCGCCCGGCGTGACGATCAGCAGATTCCCGTAGATGAGCGGCGACTCGCTGTATCCCCACTGTTCCTGCACTCCGCCGAAGTCCCGCTTCAGATCCACCTGCCACACGCCGGCGCCCGTGGGCGCGTCGTAACAGTTGAGCAAGCCTTGAGCGGAGAGCAGATACACGCGGCCGCTGTCGACGACGGGGCTGCCTCGAGAACCAGCAGGATTTGTGTTCCAGCTGGGCCCATGCCGAACTTGCCACTTCTTTTTGCCCATCGTGTCGAGCGCGGTCAACATGAGACTGTCGCCAATGTCTCCTGAGATGTAGACAGTCCCATTTGAGACGGCGACCGAAGAATAGCCGACCCCAATTCCAGTGGCTCGCCACCCCTGCGGTGGACCGCCCTGGGGCCAGGTTTTGAGCAAGCCAACATCAGGCGATTTCCCGTCGCGGTTTGGGCCGCGCCATTGCGTCCACTCCCCCGACTTTTCAGGGAGCGGAGATGTAGGAGTTGTGGGAGCGGGAACTGGTGGGGGAGTCGCCACACTGGTCTTCTGGAGATGTTTTTGCTCAACCCACCCCGTACGCGTTTGCCCACCGGCGTTAAACTCGACCCCCGCCCAGCTCTCGCGCACTTCCACCACGCGCACATGCTCGCCCTTCTTCAGTTGGGCAATAATCTCGTTGCCAATCAGGGCGGGAGCGGTGTCCGACACGACTACCGCGCTGTCTCCCGCCTTCAGTCCCGAGGACGATGTTTGGGCGAGGATGCTTCCGATATAGACGGTCGCCAGGGCCGTCACGGTGAAAGCTGTTGCGTGGAGCTTTGACATAGAGGATGGACCTCCCCTGGATGGTTTAACAGAATTCTATCACTGAAGATGAATGAAGGTGTATACTGTGCCTGAAATATCTTCAGAGTCTGGCAACTCAATTGCGTGAATTCGCTTCGAGTCTTGCGCAGACAGAAAGCAGGATTCTTGTGTACCCTCTATCTCCTCCCGCAGTGTATATCCATGAAGGCGTTATGTCGAACGACCTCTACCGCAGCCGGGCGGAAGGCGTGGTGTCAGCTCTCGAAACACCTGTCGAGCCGGTCGTATACCGTGACGCGGATGTTCCCGACTTGGTTCGGAACGGCATCTATGACAACCGCAAGCCGATGGGTTCTCTGGCTGAAGTGCGGGACCCGATCCTGCTTTTTGACACCTTTCGGTTCGACGGCAAAGAGCAGGAGCGGATGGACTGGACGGGGGAACAACTGAGAGATGCGGGAACGAACGCAGGACTGTCCCTCGTTGGGGGAGGGGCCTTCAATTGGGCGTGTTACAACCTTAAGGACGATCCATCGCGCAATGACAAGGTTTGTCGCCCATGTTGGAGAATCCACATGCAGCAGGGGTGCGTGCACCGGTGTCACTACTGCGGACTCGGTGGGTTGCTCGTCTCCATGGTCAATATCGAAGAGTACTGCGTTCAACTGGGTCGGTTGATGGTACGACATCCCTGGCAGTATACTTACTTGCTGGATGACGATGCCGACCCTCCATGCCTCGAACCGGAGCTGGGTTGCCTGGGTCCGCTTATCGAGTACTTTGGGACGCTGGAGAACCGTTACGTGATCATTCACACGAAGACCTGGAACACCGAGTGGATGCGTTATCTCCAGCACAATGGCAATACCATCATCGTGTGGAGCATCAGCGGAGATTCACAAAGTAGAGCGCTTGAGGCAAAGACGGGAACGACCCAGGAGAGAATCGAGGCAGCCCGCATCGCCGAAGAGGCCGGTTACCAGATTCGGTACAAATTCAAGCCGATTATTCCGGTGAAGACGTGGCGGGAGGACGCATCCGAGGCCGTGCGACTGCTCTTTGAGAAGACCAACCCCGATGTCATCAGTCTGTGTATGTTCATGTGGATGGATGTCGATGAGATGAAGTCGCGGCTGGGCGCGAACCTGCTGGACCCGACGTTCCTGCAAGCAGCGGAGGACTCTCGGGATGAAGTGGAGGATACGCGGGCGAAGCCCTTCCCACACTGGGTGCGAGCGCAGGTCTACTCGCACTACCTTGCGGAGATCCGGAAGTGGAATTCGGAAGTGCCGGTTTCACTTTCAACAGAGAACTTCAGGATGTGGGCAGAGTTCACGGATCAACTTGGCATGAAGCCCACGAACTACGTGTGCGGATGCGGACCTCAGAGCACTCCGGGAGCCAAACTGCTGCAAGACCATGCGTTTAAGGTGGCGGTGCGGAACGATGCGGGCCTTATTCCGGGCGTCTACGGATAGCCACAGAAATGCGCAGAAGAAACCCCAATCCTTTTGGGGGATGACGAGAAGACCATGACAAATAGGGAACGCGTTCTGGCGGTGCTTGACTGCGAAGAGTATGATCGGTCGCCCATCGTCCATTTCGGCTTTCTGGGCGAGACCTTTGAGAAATGGGTAGCCGAGGGGCATCTCACTGAGGAGGAAGTAAGGGGTTACTCCGACGGGAACCCTACCGATGACGTCATCTGTGAGAAGTTGGGGTTCGACTTCAGCTACCATTCCATCTTCGCACCCAATAACGGACTGCTTCCGCCGTTCGAATCGAGAACGCTGGCAGAATTCCCCGATGGTTCGAAACACATCCTCGGTGGCGATGGAGTGGTTGTGCTGCACGTTCCCGGCGCGGGATCGATTCAGCCGGACGTGGATCATCTCCTGCAAGACCGTGCAGCCTGGGAAGATTTGTATCTCCCGAAGTTGCAGTATTCCGAAGACCGAGTTGCCAGGGCAGTGGTTCGTATTGGCGACCGTATGGCGTCTTTTGGTGAGGGAGGAGCAGATTATTTGCGCGGCGGCCAGCGGAATCATCTTCTGGGTCTGCATTGCGGCAGCCTCTACGGCAACATCCGCAACTGGCTGACGATGGAAGGCTCCTGCTACATGCTGATGGATGACGAGCCGTTGCTGGACGAGATCATCGAGACGAACGCCGAGCTGTGCTATCAATGCACGAAGAACGTCTTGGAGTCGGGCGCGCAGTTTGACTTTGCCCACTTCTGGGAAGACATCTGCTTCAAGAATGGTCCGCTGATTTCTCCCAAGGTCTTCCAGGAGAAGGTCGGTCCTCACTACAAGCGCATCACCGATCTTGTGAACTCCTACGGCATCAACATCGTTTCGCTGGACTGCGACGGGATGATCGACGCGCTGATTCCCACGTGGCTCAACAACGGTGTGAACACCATGTTCCCCATCGAAGTGGGGACGTGGGGATCAAGCATCGCTCCCTGGAGAGAACAATACGGTAAGGAGCTGCGCGGCGTCGGAGGCATGGACAAACGTGTCTTCGCGCGTGACCGCTCCGCGGTGGATGCCGAGGTGGAGCGACTTAAGCCTTTGGTTGATCTGGGGGGCTACCTCCCCTGTGTCGATCATCGCATTCCGGGAGACGCGGTCTGGGACAATGTTCGCTACTACTGCAACCGCATGCACGAGGAGTTTGCGTAGGAAGTCCGGACACGCCAACGATCTCCTGTGCTCTCTCGCCCAACAGGGCGGCCCAGCCAACGGAGAACTCGAACACGGCGTAGGGTGTAAGTAAGATTTGTGCTGGCGCATGATTCGGACTCTGTGAGTCCGCCGTGATCGTCAGCCCTGTAGCCCCTGCTACAGGGGTCATGTGACGGTTCCACCTGTTCCTTGCGAGCCCCCGCTCGCTCAGCTTACCGACAGCAGGGGCTGTCTGGGTAAGGGGAGGCCCCCACCGTTTCCCCTGTAGCAGGGACGGCAGGGCTGACGATTTCAAATCTTACTCTCACCCCACGGCGTACTGCGCCTTGTTTGGCATTCTCCCTGAGTGCTATAATGGCGGTGTCAACTCGACAGCCCCTTGGGAGCGTTGTTTCAATGGAAAAGGAATCTAACCCGATCATCGTCATACTTGTTGTTGCCGCTCTGTGTGCTGCCATCTCCGCAGGGATCTATCTCGTCCAAGGCCCCCAGGAGCACGCGCATCACGGGCAAGGTCCGGCCCCCGCTGCGGGACGGTCACCCGGAGTGCCTGAAGGAGTCGAGACCCACGAAAGCGATCGTCCCGCAAGCGCTATTGACCGAGCCCGTCAGGGAGACCCGGCGCCGGAGTCCCCCGCTCCCGGCGCCACTCACGAGTCTCACGACGGGCACGATCACTGAGTGCGTGTCTGCCTCATGACCCGCTGAACAGTTCGCGGACCCGATGTGCCGGTCGAACACGATGTCCTGAATCATCTGCGCAAGGAGAAGATGTGATGAGTGATGAAGAGAAACAACCAGAGGAGAAAGAAGAGATCATCGTTCACGACCGTCGGTTGTTGACGGAAGAAGAACGCCAAGGCAACACCCTTGTTGAAGAAGACGGCCCCCACGAGCAGGTTGAGGAGCCGACCGACCTGGAGCCTGATGGAGAAGGCGACAGGCACGCGGAGGAGGAAGCAGGTGACCCTCCTCAGGACGTGGACGTCCCCACGTTGGTGCAATTTTTGATCGGAGAATTGAGCGCTCGCGCGTGGATCAACCTTGGGCTTATTCAGAATCCAATGACGAAGCTCGTCGTCAAGGATATCTCGCAGGCGCGACTGGCCATCGATTGCATGGCTGCTCTCGTCGAGAAGATATCTCCGCATCTGGAGGACGAAGAGAAGCGCCAGTATGATCGGCTGTTGAACGACCTCCGAATGAATTTCCTTCAGCAGAGCGGAGGCTGATCATTGAGTGGCGTCGAAGATGAGTGGAGGGGTGAGTGTGACAGAAATTGATGAGTTGATGATCAGCGTGGCCGGTATCCGGGGAGTTGTCGGGTTGGCGCTGACACCCGAGACCACGCTGAGGTTTGCCCGTGCTTATGGCACGTTCTGCCGGAAGGGGAGGGAGTCCCCGAGAGATCGCCCCAAGGTTCTCGTGGCTCGAGACACGAGACCGTCCGGGGAGATGCTGCACCATTCCGTTCTCGCTGGATTGCTGGATACGTGTTGCGAAGTGATTGACCTCGGTATTGCAGCTACCCCTACGCTGCAATTGGCGATCTTTCACCATGAGGCCGACGGCGCGGTTGCCATTACCGCGAGTCACAATCCTCAGGAATGGAACGCCCTGAAGTTCTTCCAGCCCAATGGCATGTATCTGAACAAGGTCAAGGGGAAGCAATTCCTCGACTTGACCGAGGCGGGGGAGTTCACTCGCTGTCGTTGGGATACGCTGGGAACGTGGACCGAAGATACTGAGGCGACGCGTCGACACCTGGACCGCATCGAGACGCTGGTCGATGTGACAGCCATTCGTCGGAGAAAGCTCAAGGTTGTTCTCGATTGCTGTAACGGCGCCGCCGGTGTCATCTCGCCGCTGTTGCTCCGTGAACTTGGGTGCGAGCGGGTTCTTATCAATTGCGATCTTACCGGACACTTCCCTCACAGCCCTGAACCGGTGAAGGAGAACCTCGCTCAGTTATGCCAGGCCGTGAGGGAAAGCGGAGCTGATGTTGGGTTTGCCCATGATCCTGATGTGGACAGGATTGCCGTCGTGACTGAGAAAGGGGAAGCGGTTGGGGAGGAGTACTCTCTCGTCCTGTCAACCGCCTATGTTCTCTCCAAGGTTCAGGGTCCTGTTGTCACCAACCTCTCGACGACGCAGACGATGAGAGATTTGGCCGTGCAGCATGGTTGCGAGATGCACTGGACTCCCATCGGCGATGTCAATGTATCCGAGAAAATGAAGGAAGTGGGCGCGGTCATTGGAGGAGAAGGCAACGGTGGCGTTATCCTCCCGGAGATTCAGTACGCGCGTGACGGTGTCGGAGCTCTTGCCCTCCTGCTGGAGTACCTCGCAACCTCGGGCAAGTCGATGAGCGCACTCATTGACGAGTTGCCCAGGTACGCCATCGTCAAGCGCACTGTGCAGTTCCCACGCGACAGGATTCATCAGGCATGGGACGAGCTTCAACAGACCATCAGCGCCGATGAAGTGGATGACCGTGACGGGCTGAAGTTCGTCTGGGAGACGCGGTGGGTTCACGTGCGGCCATCGGGGACGGAGCCGATTGTTCGCGTCATTGCGGAAGCCGCTAAAGAGGCTGAAGCCAACCGCCTGTGCGATGCGGTGGAAGAGCGGTTGCGCCTCGTGGCAGCGGCTTGACACCCGGCACAACCTCCGATAAAATTCCCGTGCAACTCGGCCGCTCCTCTCCACGGCTGGAAGGATTAAACCCCGCGCGATTGTTTCACTGAAGCAGGTGTGAAGGAACCATGTCATATCGTTGTCTTGATTCAAGGGAAATACAGCAACTCAGTCAGCAGGGATGCTTCTCTGAGGATTGGAACGCCGTTCAGTTCCATGAGAGTTGCGATCTCACTCGTTTTCACGACGTCCACTTTTCAGGGACGGTCACCGTTGGGAGGAACCGAGGGATGATCGAGGTAGAGGGTATCTCCAAGCCCTGCGGGTTGTTTCACGCCCATATTCACGATTGCGAAATCGGGGATGACGTGCGCATCGCCAGCATCGGGACGGTGGTGTCAAACTACGTCATCGAGTCCCATGTGTTCGTCGAGAACGTCTCGGCGCTGGTTGCGGATACCACGGCAAGTTTCGGGAACGGGGTGGAGCTAGAGCCAGTGAATGAGGGCGGCGGCAGGGGCGTAACGATATTCAATGATCTGACCGCGCAGACCGCCTACCTGCAGGCGATGCTAAAGCATGATGATGACTTCAGTGAGAAGATGGGCGCCCTGATCGATGCCCATGTCGCCTCTCAAACGAGCGGCACGGGGCGGATCTCGTCGGGTGTGACGATATTGCATTGCGGGGAAATCCGTAACGTCAACGTTGGCCCGTCGGCCATTCTCCACCGTGCGGCGCGTCTCGAGAATGGAACCGTAAACAGTTGCCCCGAACATCCCACGGAGGTCGGCCCCGGCGTTCACGCTGAGTCCTTCGTGATTTCCGAAGGCGCTACGGTGGACGGCGCAGCGATCATTGACAATGTCTTCGTCGGGCAGGGCGCGAGAATCGGGAAGCAATTCTCCGCGGAGAACTCGCTGTTCTTCGCCAATTCTGAGGGGTTCCACGGCGAAGCGGTGGCTGTTTTTGGTGGACCGTACACCGTGACGCACCACAAATCCACGCTGTTGATTGCCGGGCTGTTTTCCTTCTATAATGCAGGCAGCGGATCTAATCAGAGCAACCACATGTACAAACTCGGCCCTGTTCATCAGGGCGTGCTTGAGCGAGGGTGCAAAACCGGTTCCTTCTCCTATCTCCTTCACGAGACTCATCTTGGCGCATTCTCCGTCGTTCTGGGGAAGCATCTTGTCAACATCAACATTCCCCATCTGCCATTCAGCTACATCTACGCCGAGGGCAACGACACGAAGATGATCCCCGCGATGAACATCTTCTCGATCGGCACCGTGCGCGATGGTGAGAAGTGGCCGCAGCGCGACCGCCGGAAGTGCCGCCATCTTCGGGACCTTATCATCTTCGAGGTGTTCTCTCCCTATACGGTTGAGAAGATGTGCAGCGGGCGGGATGCGCTGCAGGCTCTGAGCGCCGAGACATCGAAGGAGAAGACATTCATCAACCACGGGGGAGTTCAGATCAAGCGACTGATGCTCCGCAAGGGCGCCAAGTTCTATTCCATGGCCATCCGCCGCTACCTCAATCTGAAGGTCTGGGAACGTCTGTCGTCGGCGCTGCAATCCGGAGGCAACTGGACGGACGCGGTCGCATCACTTGTGCCTGCGACGGACCTCGATAGCCCAGCATTGTGGACCGATATCGCCGGATTGCTTACGCCGCGCCAGAGAATGCGCTCGCTCCTCGATGCCGTGAAGGCCGGGACGATTTCGTCCTATCAGGACGCGCTCGCAGAACTCCAGAGGATGCACGATCAGTATGGTTCTGATGAATGGGCTTATGTCTGCCATCTGTTCTCACGAGAGCACGGCCGTTCGGTGTCGGAACTCACCTGTGAGCTTGCAGGCATGCTGCTGGAAGAATGGCACGAGATGGCAACCTCCCTGCACGCCATGATATTGGAGGATGCAAAGAAGGAGTTTGGCGCTCAGTCTCGTATCGGGTATGGGCTGGACTTGACGGAAGATGAAGCAGCGGCAGACTTTGAGAGCGTTCGCGGGACTATCGAGACGAACAGCGTCATCAACAAGTTGAACGCCGAGAGGGAAGCCCTGGAAGGGCAGTACGTGGAGTGGAAAACACTGCTTGAGAAATACACGAAGTGAGCATTGACAGGGGGGAAGTGCATGTCGAGAGACGAGATCAGAGATCAGGTTTTTACGATAACCGCCCGGGAGTTTGGTCTGGACGCCGGGGCTATCCAGGAGTCTGACCAGTTTGTGGACGACCTCGGCGCCGACTCACTCAAGTCTATCGAACTCGTCGCCGCATACGAAGAAGAGTTCGAGCTGGACCTGAATGAGGAAGAAGCGCTGCGAGTGCAGACCGTTGGCGGCGCCATTGATTTCTTTGAGAAGTTGTTGGTTTAAAGTTGGAGATGGGATGACGGCTCCGCTCACCGGCAGCAAGTCCCGTGGCTTCCCATCCCGAAAGGAGTTGACAATCAGTGAGAATATACCAGTTGCAGCACGTCGATGAACCGAACCTGGTGGAGGATGTGTTCCCGCACGTCCTTCCTCCGTTGATCGCCTTTGAGGGGGTGATTCACGAGTACATCGATGGAGAGTACGTTGAGATTGACCCCAGAGATGTTAAGACACGGGATATCTATGTTACAGATACGACCTTCCGTGACGGGCAGCAGGCGCGCCCGCCGTACAAGAAGGAGCAGATGGTCAGGCTGTTCCAGATGCTTTCCGAACTGGGCGGGCCCAACGGCATCGTTCGGCAGTCGGAGTTCTTTCTCTACACGAAGAACGATCGGGACGCGATTGAGGCCTGCCAAGCGCTGGGGCTGCGGTACCCCGAGATCACCGGATGGATTCGCGCCAACAAAATGGACTTCCGTCTCGTTCGAGAGATGGGACTGTCGGAAACCGGTATGCTGACCTCTTCCTCCGATTACCACATCTTCTACAAGCAGAATCAGACGCGCCAGGAAGCGATGGATCAGTACCTCGAAGTGGTCGAGGCGGCGCTGGAGCACGGCATCCGACCGCGCTGCCATCTGGAAGACATCACGCGCGCCGACCTGCCGGGGTTCGTCTACCCCTTCGTGCAGCGGCTGGAGAAGCTGACGGAAGACCAGCCTGACAACATGAAAATTAAGATTCGCTTGTGCGACACCATGGGATTTGGGCTGCCGTTCCCCAATGTCCCGGAACCGCGGTCGATCCCCAAGTTGATCTGGCGTCTGAAGAATGAGTGCGGCGTCACGGCGGATCGCTTGGAGTGGCACGGCCACAACGACTTCCACAAGGTGCACGTCAACGGAGCCTTTTCCTGGATCTACGGGCTGAACGCCCTCAACGCAACTCTGTTCGGATTTGGTGAGCGGACCGGCAACCCCCCTCTCGAGGGCGCGATCATTGAGTACGTCTCTCTGAAAGGCGAACTGAACGGCGTTAATCTGCGGGTCATTACTGAGATGGCGGACTACTACCAGAAGGAAATCGGCACCGAGCTTTCACCAAATTACCCCTTCGTTGGGCGTGACTTCAACACCACCCGCGCTGGAATCCATGCAGGCGGTTTGCGGAGGGACGAGCGCATCTATAACATCTTCGACACCGAAGCCCTTCTCGGGCGTTCACCCCGTGTCGCGATCACCGATAAATCCGGCACCGATGGCATCGCGCTGTGGGTCAATGAGTTCCTCGGACTTGAGGACGATGACCGTCTGTCGGTCATGAAGGTTGTCAAGATCCAACGCTGGGTCATGGATCAGTATGAGAAGGAACACCGACTCACCACCATCAGCGACCAGGAACTGGAAGAGCAGGTGAAAATCCACCTGCCGGAATACTATGAGAAGATGAAGAAAAAAGTGACGAGTGGCAAGTGATGTGCACTCATTCTTTAGTGCGTCCTTTTGTGGAGGAACTTCCAAAACGATGCACGAGTGCTCACGCACTCACCACTCTCCAACCAAAGGAATCAGTATGCGAGTTATCATTCAGCCTAACTACGAGAAAGTCAGCAAGTGGACGGCCAACTACATCGTCAAGAGCATCGCAGAGTTCGGTCCCACCTCGGGCAGGTCGTTTGTGCTGGGATTGCCTACCGGATCATCACCTCTGGGGACGTACAAGGAACTGGTGAAGATGAACAAGGAAGGAGCCGTCTCGTTCCAGAATGTCGTCACGTTCAATATGGATGAGTATGTCGGTATCCCGAAGGATCATCCCGAAAGCTACCACTCATTCATGTGGGACAACCTGTTCAGCCATGTCGATATCCCCAAAGAGAACGTGAACATCCTCAACGGGAGCGCTCCCAACCTGGAGTCCGAGTGCGTTGAGTATGAGGAGAAGATGAAGGAGTATGGCGGGGTACAGTTGTTTCTTGGGGGCACCGGTGAAGATGGACACATCGCCTTCAACGAGCCGGGATCCTCTCTCGTGTCCAGAACCCGCGTGAAGACCCTCACCTATGACACACGCGTGGTGAACTCGCGATTCTTCGGCAACGACATCAACCAGGTGCCCAATACCGCGCTCACCGTGGGCGTCGGCACTGTGATGGACTCGAAAGAAGTGCTCATCATCATCAATGGTCTCAAGAAAGCTCGCGCCCTGCGTAAGGTGGTGGAAGGCGGCATCAACCATATCTGGACTGTCAGCGCGTTGCAGATGCACCCCAAGGGCATCATCGTCTGCGACGAAGAAGCCACGATGGAACTGAGAGTCGGCACCGCCAAGTACTTCAAGGGTATCGAGTCCGACAACCTCGATCCCGCAACGCTGCTCAAGTAGACAATAGTGAATCTACGGTAGCTATTCACTTTGTTGGGAGGGAGTGCGAACTCTGTGAGTTCGAGGACTCCCGACCCGCGTTCGCCCGTCTATGCAGCCTTGTTGCGGTAGGGGCTGGCTGCTACTGCAACAAGGCTGAGATTGGCCAACTCACTTTTTTGCTCAACTCCCTTTGGCCTTTCGCCTTCTCATTGTTGCTACTGCATCGTTTTGGAAGTTCCCCCACAAAAGGACACCGGATCGCTTCAGCGTCCGGTAGCTCACACAGGCAGCTACACGATGGAGGCTACCCTTCTTTTCTCCCCTTTCAACCCGTGTTCGTGCCGAA
>Ga0210051_1001033_pt1 | contig 27824 bp, 27 predicted proteins | sample CryGey092014_all_FD_185464 | JGI IMG/M metagenome (GOLD analysis project Ga0210051, IMG submission 185464) | Groundwater microbial communities from aquifer - Crystal Geyser CG23_combo_of_CG06-09_8/20/14_all (SPAdes) (version 2) | ecosystem: Environmental > Aquatic > Deep subsurface > Groundwater...
ATCTGGTTGTACCAAAAATCGGGGACTCAATTGAGAGGATAAAGGAGCTTGCAGCTTGGATAAGAGATACGCTGGGCAAAGAAACACCTTTCCACTTACTGCGCTTCCATCCAGACTATAAAATGACTACAATTTCGTCGACTCCAATCGAATCATTAGAAAAAGCCTATGCCACTGCAAAAGGTGAGGGGTTAAAGTATGTCTATATTGGAAATGTACCGGGACACACTTGCGAAAACACTTATTGTCCAAAGTGCAATGAGTTGCTGATTAAACGTTTCAGCTTTGAAATTACAAAGTGGAATTTAACTAAGGACATGCGCTGTCCAGTATGTGGACATGAGATTCCTATCAAAGGCAAATTGCATGCAAGTGGATACGCTTATCCATACGGCTTGTTTTAATAATCCCTCAACGTAGAGTAAAATTGATTGGAATGTGGAGACTTCTCCGTCCCGATGCTACAGCAGTTTTAAACGATGACATGGTAAAGAAAGCTTTGGGCAGATACTTCGCTGTTACCCAAGATGAGAAAGCAGCAAAATTTATAATAGCCAAAAAAGTTCCGGCAGATTTCAGCGAAAGCGATTCTTTGGAAGAGCTTTGGCAAAAACACACGAGGCTTACGCAAGAATTTTACAGAATTGAAGGAGAAATTGATGCAAGGCAAAGAAATTTGAAAGAAATGCAAAAACCAGAAACATCTTATCTTGATTTGAAAATTGAAATCGCAAGCAGGATTCTTCACAGTTGCCATTTCTGCACTCGCAGATGCGGGATTAACAGATTAGAAGGTAAGGTGGGCTATTGTAGATGCGGTTCAGAAATAACGGTTTCAAGCATTTTTGAACATGTTGGTGAGGAACCGGAGCTGGTGCCTTCTGGAACCGTTTTCACAATGGGCTGCACAATGCGTTGTCACCACTGTCAGAACTGGACGATTTCTCAATGGATGGAGAAGGGAGAAGTTTACAAGCCAGAAGAATTAGCCAAGGAAGTTGAGCACTTACGCATGAACGGCTGCAGAAATGCAAATCTCGTAGGCGGAGAACCAACGCCGTGGTTGCAACAGTGGCTTAAAACCTTCAAACATGTAAACGTAAATATTCCAGTTGTTTGGAACTCAAACACTTACTACAGTCCAGAAACAGCCCAACTCTTAGCCGGATTCGCCGATGTTTACCTATTAGACTTTAAGTATGGACCAAGCGAATGTGCGGAAAAAATTTCTGATGCACCAAACTACTGGGAAGCATGCACACATAATCACTTAGAAGCAAAAAAATACGGTGAAATCATAATACGCATACTAATTTTGCCGAATCATCTAGAATGCTGCACAAAACCAACCATAAAATGGATAGCTGAAAATCTAGGCACAGAAACTAGAGTTAACGTCATGTTTCAATATAGACCGGAATGGCGAGCATATGAAATTCCAGAACTATGCAGAAAACTGACAAGGGATGAGATGGAAAGAGCCATTAGATTGGCTAGAGAATCGAATTTAGCAAACTTCATAACCTAAATGCATTCAGTTCACTGGTTTCAGGGGAAAATGAAAACAGCAAAAGGATATTAGATTGGCATTCTCCTTATGAAATATGAAATTGGCTACCAAAGGAAAGGAAGAGCCTTCGCTGGCGTTTGGCGGGCAAGCGGTTATAGAAGGCGTTATGATTCGTTCTAAAAAACATATGGTGACTTGTGTTAGACAGCCTAATGATGAGATACTGACAAACGTAGAGGAAATAAAATCGGTATCTGAAAGGCACAAGGTCTTGAGACTACCTTTTCTGAGAGGCATTGTGGCACTCTTCGAAACTCTGTATATAGGCGTTAAAGGGCTCTATTTTTCTGCAAATGCAAGTCTAGAAGAAGAGGAAAAACTTAACCCAAAAGAAATAGTGCTAGCAGTTGTCGTGGCTTTAGCCTTAGCAATATTTTTGTTTAGTCTTTTGCCTTTTTTCTTGACTACGTTCTTAAATTTTGAGGGAGTAGTTTTTAATGTTGCAGAAGGTGTAATTCGCCTTGCGATTTTACTGCTGTATTTAGCATCAATAACTTCGATTGGAGAGTTCAAAAGGGTATTCCAATATCATGGTGCAGAACACACGGCTATAAATGCTTATGAAGCTGGAGTTGAGCTGAACGTTTCGAATGCTAAAAAATTTTCTCGATTTCATCCAAGATGTGGAACGTCTTTCATCTTCATCGTTGCTTTAATTAGTATCCTGTTCTTTTCAATCATGCCAAATTTAGGGTTTCTTATGAGACTTGCCTATAGGATTCTTTTTATTCCGGTAATTGGCACCGTTTCCTACGAAGTTTTGAAGCTTAGCGATAGGTACAAGAAGTCAAAAATTATGAAAGTCTTATTAGCACCGGGTTTGGGGCTTCAATACTTAACAACAAGAAAACCAGATGAGAAGATGATTGAAGTTGCCTTGGAAGCTGTAAAGAAAGTAAATAGTCTCGCGGAAACATCTCAGTAATAATGTGCGCTCTGTTGAATAGAGCCTTGAGGGTTAACTATGCACTTTTCTATAAACAACACAACACACAAAAACAATAATAATTATGTAGATTAAACGACTAAATAAGCGAAACCTATTTCTCAAAGCATATTCACTTCTAGAAACAGAAAAAAGTGATTAAAATGCAATATTGCCCAGAATGCGGTGGCGAAATGCAATACATGATAGCCACCAAACACCATGTGTGCAAAAGCTGCGGGCTATCTGTAACACAACAAGAACTCATGGAACTAAGAGAGAAGCTGAGACCTTCATTTGAAACTAAGGAAGAAGAACAAGAAAAGCGAAAAAAAGAATACTTGAAATGGTGGCTTAGCAAGAAAAAATAGAACCATGCTCCAGCTTTTTAGACGGTAAGTTAGCAAACGGCATAAAAAGGGCAAAATAATTTTATTTTCAGCGCTCAAGGTGGAAATGTGAGAAATTGAATCAACAAATGGAAATAATCTGCGTGGGTAACGAACTGCTAATAGGCAAAACATTGAACACAAACGCCCATTGGCTGGCTAGGCGTGCCACCTCGTTAGGAATGATGGTGAATCGAATAACAGTTGTCGCTGATGATGTTGATGAAATTGCAAAGGTTATACGCGAAGCCCTAAAACGGAAACCTCGGTTCATAATAACAACAGGCGGACTAGGTCCAACCTTTGACGATAAAACTTTAGAGGGAATAGCCAAAGCATTAAACCTCAAATTAGAAGTTAACGAAAAAGCTTTGAAAATGGTTAGGAAAAAATATGAAGCTTACGTCAAAGCAGGAAGAATGGAAAAGGTCGAGTTAACACCACCTAGAGTTAAAATGGCGAAACTTCCGAAAGGCGCAGACCCATTGCCAAACCCTGTTGGCACGGCACCAGGCGTAATGATGAACATTGAGGGAACATTTTTGGTAGCGTTGCCCGGTGTTCCATCGGAGATGGAGGCTATTTTTGATGAGTCTGTTGGGCCGTTGCTTAAGAAGGAGGCTGGAAAAGTTGCATTTTTTGAGGTAAGCATATACGCAGATAACATCATGGAGTCAACTTTGGCTCCTTTAATCGACCAAACAATGCATGACAGCCCATACGTTTACATAAAATCTCATCCAAAAGGAGAGGAGAAAAAACCACACTTAGAAATCCACTTTTCAACAACCGCAAAAGACTCTAAAACAGCCAAAGAACGCCTAGAAAAAGCAATAATTCAGTTATCAGAACTTGTCCGGAAGAACAATGGAAAAATTAAGTTTCAAAACAGAAACTATTGATTAGCAGTTCATAAATGCCTTAAATTAGACCCACAACAAAATTTTCTATGAAAAAATCGAAAACCTTACTGCTAGTAATTGTTTTATTTATAATTTCTTATCTGCTCCCGCATGGTTTTTCAGAAAACTACAGCCAATCCTATCAGCTTTTAGATAAACCAGACGGTTCAACGTATTATGGGCTGAATGTTACAGTTCAACAATCGCTTTACGAATATTATGCCGAAAAGAGCCATGGTCTAGATTCAAACAGCAATTTCGCCAAGTTTGTTACGCCCTATGCTTTAAAGCCTATTGCTGATTGCCTCTTGGAAATTTACACAGACGATGAAGATTTTATAAATGGAGTGCTTATGATTGTGCATCAAATACCTTATAATGAGACCCCAGCAAAGTATCCTGTAGAAACAATTGTGGAAAATAAGGGAGACTGCGACCTTTTTTCCTACGTTGCAGCTTCAATTGTGAAGGCTCACGGGCTTGATGTTGTACTTCTGTACTATGAAAGTCAAGCTCACATGAACATCGGCGTTAGCCTTTCACATGTGCCTCATGATGCAAGAGAACAAGCCTACTACGTAACGTACAATAACATCCGCTATTATGTGGCTGAAGTCACAGGGGGAGATTGGCAAAATGGATGGAGAGTTGGCGAATGTCCAGACAAGTTGAAAAATGCTCCAGCGCAAGTAATTACTCTTGAGAACTGTGAACAAACGACTTATGGACAGGTTTCTGCAAGCTACAAAACCTTAGCATATTCAACAATATCGCTAATCATTTCACCTACATACCTTATCCAAGGAGGCACGGTCACACTTTCTGGACAACTTTCACCACCATTGCAAAACAGAACCGTTACCATTTACATCAAAATCAACAATTCACCTTGGATAGTTTTAGACACAATCACGACGAATCATGCTGGATATTTCACGTACGCTTGGAATACAGAAGCCGCTGGCATATGCTATATTCGTTCAAGTTGGTCTGGAAATAATGATTACGCTGGAGCGGACAGCACAATTCAAACTGTAACAATCTTATCCACATTCTTCGTTTTGTTATTGGCCGTCACCTTGATTTTAGTTTGTTTAGGCATGGTCGTATTTTTCATATCAAGACAAACTCGACTAGAGATTCAAGAACCACAGCCGCCGGAAATTCCCTATACTTGACAGTAAAAGCTTTTATTATTCAAGACGAAGTTTTGATACCTTAATATAATATTCCCTAGTTTAGATAAGGGATGATCAGAGAATGTTTATAGTCTTCATTATAGGAACCGCTGGATCTGGAAAATCAATGCTTACAGCAGCCTTTAGTGAATGGTTGACAATATCCAAACAAAATGTCGCAGTCGTGAACCTCGACCCAGGGGTGTTAACGCTTCCATATGCGCCTGATGTAGATGTTCGTGATTACGTAAACGTCGAAGATTTGATGGAAAAATATGGTTTAGGTCCAAACGGCGCATTAATAATGGCTGCTGATTTGATTGCAGACGAAATTGAACAAATTTCAAAGGAAATTGAGGAATTAAAGTCAGACATCGTTTTGGTTGACACTTCCGGACAGATGGAGTTATTTGCTTTTAGAGCAAGCGGTCCCTATATTGCTACTGAACTTACAAAAGAGCCAAAAGCCATAGTTTATTTGTTCGACGCTGTTTTCTCGGTCAACCCGCTTAACTATGTTTCAAATCTTTTCCTTTCAACAGCAGTCTACAACCGTTTCTTCCTACCCCAAGTTCATCTGCTCTCAAAAAGCGATTTGCTCCCAAAAGAAGAAGTTGACAAAATTGTGGATTGGTCAGCCAACCCAAATGCTTTAGAAACCTCAATTGACCAAAAACTTGAGGGAACAAAACGTTTGCTGAGCAGAAACGTGATGCGTGTAATTTATCAGCTTGGTTTAAAATTTTTGCTAACTCCAATTTCAGCCAAAACAAACGAGGGAATAATAAACTTTAACACATCCCTAGAACGCATCCTAGCCGGAGGAGAAAAATACACATACTAATGAAAGATACGCGCTTATATTCCTTGACAGTCATTCAGAACTGTCCATGCTGCTGCTAAAGTGCCGTATTCGGCTTTTCCCAAACTGTCAGCACTTCCAATTATTATTACATCGTTTTCCTCTGGCTTCAGAAGCCTAACTATCTGGTTTGCCGCGTTTGGAAAATCCTTAGCCACATCGTCACTCACCGAGGGAATTTTTAAGCGTCCTTCTTTGAACATTATTGTTGTCGCACCTTTTGCACCAGCCATTACTGCAGCATCACGTTGCTCCACACCTAATCTAACCTTATGCCCGCGATTTTTTATTAAGATTGCAAAATTGTAGTCTGCGAGTGTTAACTCATTTTTTCCAATTTCAATTTTCTTCTTAAAAACTGATTTATATTCTCTCAAAAGCCTTAAGCCCTCACTTGTAAGGGTACATCCATCTCTAGAGATTGCAACTAAACCAGCGTCTTTTAACCGATCTAGTATAGTACGTACAGCGCCTTCTCCCACATTTAAACCATCAGCCAATTTGGCACGCCCCATTGTCTTCTCCGATATAAGCTCTATTGCACGCAGTAGGTGGAACACAGAAAATGATGGAGATGGACCCGGGGCTTTTTCACTTGCGATTTTTTCTAAAAGCTGCTTAAATTTGTAGGGCATAAGTTTCCACAATTATAGTTTAAGGCTGTTGATTATTAAATTATTATACGCAAGAAATATGCGGGATTTTAGAAAAATCAATGTCTAAAACTTGCTTTTTGTGCCGTAGTATTCTCTGACTATACCGGCTGTTAATGCAATAAGACCTACCGCTAGCAAGTAGATGAGTGGGTAAATGAAAATTGAAAGCAAATTCTCATATGTCACGCCATTTGGCAACTTTGGGGTGAAAAACAATGAAATCCACACTATGACGAACGTTGCGATGCAACCAATACCAAGGCCGACGGCAAGCCCATCAACGAAAATGCCTCTATCTTCTCCTTGAATATTTATCCTTAAACTCTTGTTTTTTGTCTGTTCTATTTTTTGCTCTGTTGGTTCTTCGGAATCTACGTAATCTCTCTGTTCAACCTCTTGTCCACTTTCTTGTTCCGACTCATGGTTTCCTTGATAAATTTCTTCCTCGTTTTGTATATCTTCCTTTGTTTCTTGCTCGGCTTTCATAGAGTTCGCCTTTCTGTTGTTTTGTTGTTTTAGTGAATTAATAAAATTATTCAATTTTGAATTCTTATTATAAATTAAAATTTAAAATATGAAATATTGCAAGAAGACTATTTGGGAACAAGTTTGGGTGTTAGCTGTTCTATGGCGGTTTTAAGTTTATTCCATTCATCTAGATTCCTTATGTTAAACTTATGCTTTCTTTTCCATGTTCCATTTCTGTTCTGCCAAAGATACAAACCAATCGACCGCTTCCCGAAGGATTCGAAGACAACTATTGCTTCCCACCATTTCTGACTTTTAAAAATTGTAACATAATCAACAACCTTATAGAATTCGGATATGGGTAATTTCTCACTTGCTTCAGCCATTGCTATCCCACTTCCTCATATTTTTAATCCTTAATAATTTAAGCGTTTTAGCCGTGTTGAGCTATAGGTGTTGAAAAACTCCGTTGACAACAACCTCACATGATTACAACGAATGCCAAAGTTTCAATGATATAGTTTCTTTTTTACACTTTAAACAAATGAAAATTTGAGGAAACATTATGCCTAATTCAAAACATGCAACTTTGTTCCAGAATTAATATGTTTGGATTTTTCCTTGGGCTAGCTCCATGCAGAATTTATCTATGTTATCAAGCTCATAGTCCAATACTTCGCTTATTTCGCGTCTAGCCTTTTCTAAGGAGTTGTTACCCCTCATTATTACTTGGGCTGCCGCAACCGCTGGCTGATCTATGGGACTACCTATTTTGCTCAGCAACCAAATGTAGACTTCCCCAACTTCCGGCACGTCTTCATAAACGTGTTGGGCTATTTTGTATGTCAAGACATTGTAGATTTTGCCAACATGGCTGACTGGGTTTTTGCCCGCTGCAGCCTCTGAACAGAAAGGCCTATTCAATGATATTAAGCCATTTACACGATTTCCCCTTCCAACTTGTCCAGAGTCGCCGCTATCTGCGCTTGTACCCAAAACGGTTAGATATATGCCCCCTAAACCTCTTCCACGCACATCCAAAGTGTTTAGCTCTACGCCAACGCTTTCAAAATCAGTACTAGCCGAAACAAATCGATTAATTTCTTCAAGAATTTTTGCTTTCTTCTCGAAATAGTCTTCTTCGCTAAATACAAAACGATCTACAAACGCCATTGAAATTATTAGGTTTAGGTTATTGTTGATTCTGGAACCCATGACTTTTATGTCTTCGCCAGATTCAGGAAAACGCTGCTTAAACTCTTTCGAGTTCAGAAAATGTTCGGTGTTTAGGACTATTTTTTCTGTTCTGGTCATGGGTGCATAGCCAACAGCAGCCGAGGTGTCATTGGCTCCTAAAACTTTTCCTTTCCGTTTGAAGATGTCTACGAGACCTGCTGAGCCTGGCTTCAGCTCAACTTGGTATTTCACATGTTTTTCCGGGTCTATGAAGCGCATATTGTTCCTAAACCATTCTTTGGCAACATTTATGGCTATTTCGCCAACGTTTATTTTTGTGCCGTTGAATTCTGATGTTGCTCTGTCACCAAATACAAAAAGCATTGGTTGTTTAACTATGCCCCCGTTGAATCTTGGTTCAGCTTCTCCAGCCACAAGCAGAGACTTGTCAACGTTATGGTGCAGTATTGAACCTGCCTTTTCTAAATATTCCTTGCTTAAACGTATTGAAATATGATCCATTACAGCATCGCATATGTAGTCCGGATGTCCAAGGCCTTTTCTCTCAACTATTTCTACGCGTTGTTTTTCAAGGGGCGTCTGTTTCAGGTCTTCAACAATTATGTTCCGCATGTTAAACCTTTCCTTTGTGAAGTTTAGGGTGTATGCACAACAATAAATATATATTTTACTGTATGAATGTATATATGAAAATAACTGGTGGTTATATTTTGTTAGCAACAGGTACGTCGCTTAAAAAGTTAAGGATAGAGGCAGGTTTAACACAGAAAAGGTTAGCAGAGCTTGCTGGTGTATCGCAAGCCCACATAGCAAAAATAGAACAGGGAAAGGTTGATCCAAGGCTCTCGACACTAAACAAAATATTAGCGGTTCTAACGGAAGGTAAAAAGATGAAATGCAAAGACATGATGACTAAGGGCGTGCTTTTCGCAAAGCCGAGCAACACTGTTCTGAAAGTAAGTGAAGTCATGGTGCGGCATGCCATTTCTCAGATGCCAGTGCTGAATGGAAGCAGAGTTGTTGGAACAATAACTGAAGAAGGCATAATCAGGAATCTGAGTGCGAACATAGCGGAAGAAAAAGTGCAAAACATCATGGACCCGCCTTTACCAACAGTTTCAGAAGAAACATCGGCGGATGCAATCCGTCCGTTACTTGAGAGACACCAAGGGGTACTAGTCACAAGGGGCAAAGAATTTGTTGGGATAATAACGCGGTCAGACCTACTAAAAACAATAGGTTAAAAGGCGCTGCTTATGCAATTGGAAGATTTTAAAAGCAAAGCGAATCAGGCTATCACAGAATTAAAAGCAGTAAAGCCTGAAGAAGCCGTAATAGTTCATCACGACGACGCTGACGGTTTATGCTCAGCAGCAATAACCAAGAAGACATTAGAACGTGAAGGGATAAAGGCTAAAACGTTTTGTTTGGAAAAAGTTTACACAGAAGTTATTGAAGACTTACATTCAAAGTCTGGGCAAACAATTTTTTATGTGGATATTGGGTCAGCACATGCAGACCTAATATCGGAATATAATAAAAGCAGAAACCTAACAGTAATATTGGACCATCACGACCCAAAGCCATCTAAAGACCCGAAAGTTTTGGACTTGAACCTTGAACACTATGGATTTAGAGGCGAAACAGACTTTTCTGGAGCTACGTGTTGCTATCTCTTTGCAAAAGTTTTAAGCGAAAGCAATGTGGACCTAAGCTATTTGGCTTTGGTTGGAAGTTGTGAAATTCCAGATGGTTTTATGGGAATAAACAAGATAGTTTTGGAAGAAGCCTTAAAAAACGGAGTGATTCGGCAAAAGGGCAAAAGTTATGAAATAACCAAACTTAAAATGCGCGTAGATGCGTTCTTTTCGAAGCTTCAGATTTTGGGTGCAGTAGGCTATTATGATGGTGGACCGGAAATTGGGATAAACGCTTGCCTAGAAGGATTAAGCAAGGAAGCAGAAGAGAAGGTTAACGTTTTGGAGGATAGGCGCAAGGAGGCTAATCGTCGGGTTTTGGGAAGGCTTTATCGTGAAAGGCTTAAGGAAACTGAGCATATCCAATGGTTTGATGCTGGAGACATGTATGCGGGCATGGGGACGAAGGTGATAGGGCAGTTCTGCTCTTTTCTATCTTACCAAGCGCGCCTAATAAGACCAGACAGATACATTATGGGGTTTGTGAACGTGCCGACGGAAATTCCAGAATGGGGGAAACTGAAGGAAAAATTTGTTAAGGCTTCTGTTAGAGTGCCAAAAACCATGCAATCTCTAATCGATAACGGAAAAATGCTAGGCGCAGTGAACCTTTTAGACAAAGCCTCCGAAGGCTTCGGAATAGCCGATGGACACCAGTACGCCGCGAGCGTGATAGTGCCTGTTGACCAAAAGCAAAAGCTGGTGCAAAACGCTGAGCAGATAATTACCGCCTACCCCCCATAGGTTTCTGCATTGAATTTCCATTTAGCTCCAAATATGTCAGCCTCACGGTAAGCAGTAATGGCGAAATATGAGTTTAAAATCGGCTTTCAGAAGCGAGTGGCTATGCCCCTTGCAGATTTCATCTTTTTATTTTCAGAATAAAAAGAACCCATTAGCTTCCATTTTCCCATGCCTTTTGTGCCTCATACTATGGAGATTCTTAGCTTTGTTTTGGTTAATTTTAAAAATATGGGTAAAAACATAGGTTTAACGTCGAAGTGAAGGGTATGGAGTTCAAAGAATTAAGCGATGGTGTTAAGATTCCTGTTCTTGGCATTGGAACCTGGAAAATGGGTGGTGGATTTAGTGCAGATAGTACGCATGACAAGGAGGAAATCCTTGCGATAAAAGCTGCGGTTAGACTGGGGATGACTCACATTGATACAGCGGAGCTTTACGGAAATGGACACGCTGAAGAGTTGGTTGGTGAAGCAATTCGAGAGTTCAAGAGGGAAGAGCTTTTTATCACAACGAAAGTAAAATCGGAAAATTTAAGATATGACTATTTGATTTCTGCAGCTAAGAGAAGCCTCAAAAGATTGAGAACAAGCTATGTTGACCTATACCTCATTCATTCCCCAAATCCAGATATTCCGATTGAAGAAACAATGAAGGCAATGGACTGTTTGGTTGAAAACAAGCTTACCCGATTCATCGGTGTCAGCAATTTTTCTGTTGAGCAAATCGAAGAAGCCCAGAAACACGCTAAGAACAAAATAGTTGCGAATCAGATAGAGTACAATTTGCTGACGAGAAATAGAGGGCAATTTACAAACGATATGGAATCGGAAATAATACCTTATTGCCAGAAAAACGGCGTCATTGTTATTGCTTATAGGCCACTTACTAAAGGAGAATTAGCCAAGCCCGAGATAAAGTTGTTGGATGAGTTAGCTGAAAAGTATGGCAGGACACAAGCTCAAATTGCACTCAATTGGCTTATCTCCAAACCAAACATCGTCACGATACCTAAAGCGGTAAGAGTAGAGCATATAAAAGAAAACTTGGGTGCAATTGGATGGAGATTAAATGAGGAAGACATGCGCAGATTAGATTACGATTTTCAAGTAAAAGATTCAACCCTTAAAGGTAAGTCTTAAAATACCACATAACTACCATCCAAGTGTTCATAGCCATAATACAAAGCCGTGTCGCAGAAACCTTTACGTCGCATTCCTAAGCGGAGTTTTAGTGCCTTCAATCATCAAAAAGGGATACAACAGACAATGAGTTTGATAAAAACACCAGCTATGCACCTCAATAAATTCGCTTCTCTCGAAAAATTCTCTGAACTCGCCTTCGGTGTAAAATCTAATACGCCATGTTCTATCAGATATTTTAACGCTTAAGTCTGCAATGAGTTTCTTAAGAAAATGCCTAGGTCTGCATCCATCAACCACGACGGCTTTTTTAGAAGGTTTTAAAACTCTAAACATTTCAGCGGTTACTCTGGAAGGATTTGAGAAATGATGATACGCGAAGCCACAAATAACAGCATCCACCGAATTATCTTCAAGGGGAACAGTTTCGGATCGTATCCTTTTCAGTCTTATAACATTATCTAAACCAAGCCTCTTAATTTTAATCTCTGCTTCACGCAACATCTCCTCTGAAATGTCAAGTCCTAAGACCCTTCCCCCTTCTCCCACAACATATGCTATCTGAACAGCTTGGAATCCTGTGCCAGTTGCAAAATCGAGGACGAAGTCACCTTCCTTTATTCCCGCCTTCTGAATCAGTAATCTTGAAAGTTCTTCGGCACCTTTTGGAATATATTTTACATCGTAAAGCTCAGCTCTCTCCTTAAAGTACTTTTGCGCATGTTCATACTTCCAAGAACCCTTCATATATCAATGTACTCCTGAGTCGAGATGTTTGGTAAATATACCACATATTCTTAACATTAAAATGTTTCAGGACGAAAGTGGATAAGGTAACGTTGCTCTTCTAGGGCGTTTAGGAAGCTCTGTTTTTCTCGAATTTGCCTTCACCTAAGAAGCTTTTCTTCTAACTTCTTTGCAAATTCTTTATCCGCGAAAGCTCTCAGACGTTTGATTGAAGTGTCGTAAGCATCAACTACTTCTTCCTCCAGTTCGCCTTTTCTATACCGAGGATCTATTTCGCTCAGCTTTTCTGCCAAGATTTTCCTTTCTTCCTTGGGCATGATTCTGGGATCAGTCATAGCCGCTGCCCTTGCAAAGATTCCTTCATCTAAAAGCTGTTTTAATGCCTTAAATGGAAGTTCGTAGTATTTGCCGATGGCTCCTGTTCTTTGAGTGAAACCTTCCGCAGTGGCCGCTTTGAATGAGACTCGAACATAAACCTTTGACGCAAACTTCGCTACTCCTTTCACGTAGTCTCTATCAGCGCCAAAGAGTATCCCGTTTGTTTCAAGGATAAAAAGTGGGTATTTTGAACGTTCTACGTGCTCTAAAACTGATAGCAGATGTTCTTTTCCCAGCGTTGGCTCACAACCAGAGAGGCGAAGCTTGTTTACTTTTGGGATGAGCCTTCTCCAATAATCAGAATACAGTATGCCATCCTCAGCAGCTTTTAAAAGTCTTTGAGCAACCTCTTTGGGAGAGTAGAATTCTCCGAATCTTTCAGGAAAATCCCTTGACCAGTTGCTCCAGCAATAAATGCAACGTAAACAACAACCTGCAGCATAGCCAGTGGCTATTCCTCTGTAAACCGGAACGGAATAAAAATCGGTGTATTTCCTTTCAAGCCCATTCGGTCCTTGTCTAGTAACTATCTTCTCTGTTTTCCTCGCTAACTCCAATGGATCAAAAGGTTTGAAATCTGGGGTCAAAAAACGTTGATACCCTTTCATCTAATCTCCACGATTTATATTCAGTTCTGAAGCAACTTTTCTACATTTACTCTCGCGGTAGGCAATGATAGATAATTCACTGAGAAGCACATTGCATTTCCTCTTATTCTAGCCCTTTAGTTTTGAGACATTCTAACTCTATTAGCTTTTTAACGTAATTGCCAAGGCGTTCTGATCAACTTTAGATTCAATTCACGCTCAGAATGCGTGCTTACCTCGAGGCTCTGGCTGATCGAAATAGATTATTTTCTTAATCGCTTTATTTAAAAAGCATTAACCCTACAAAGGTTTTAGGGTCTCGTATGGAGCTGAAAGGAAAAACTGCACTCATAACGGGTAGTACTGGTAGCGGGATTGGTAGAGGCAAAGCATTTCGTTTAGCCTCAGAGGGAGCCAACATTATTCTCAACCACGGAACCTATCACTGAACTGGTCATGCGCTGAAGGATGCTGCGGATGGCGCCAACAGAGTTGCAAAGGTGGTCGAGGAGTTGGGAGGAAAAGCGTTGATGTTACCAGCGGATACCCGTGACCCAGATCAAGTCAAGGCGATGGTGGATGCTGGAATGGAAAAGTTCGGAGCAATCGACATCTTGGAGCTTTTCAGTTCTTTACGTCGCGGGCTTTCTGTATGGCTTTTTCTCTTTGTTTCTTGCTAACATAAAGTCCATTTTTTACACAGTCATCTAGAATCTTAGTGTATTCTTTAACTGATTTTATATGGTTAGCTTTCATAGCGTCATGCAAAATTTCGGTAACCCATTTAGTCTCTATGTGATATTGTTTTGCAATTGAAATGGCGCTTTGGTCATTTGCCAGAAACAGCGTAGCCAGCTCTTTCGCCAACGCTATTGAATTAGACTCTCCTTTTCCAAGCCCTTGGGCGATCAAAACGTCTCTTAAAGCCATAGCTTCGGAAGTCTCAATATCCTTTATTGTTATCCAGCCGTCAGCCCTTGCTCGAAGCATTATCGGCACATCCTTTGGGATCGGTTTTGCGTACAAGATTGGGCGGATTACCTCCATCCAAACATCAGAACAAACGTAGATCTGCCCATATGTTTTCCTTAAAATGTCAAGGTAGGATGCTTTAGCGAGATAAATCAATGGAGTCGCATTTGAAACCGCGCTAACATAAACCATTTAGTCGTCTGGCCCTTTTATTGGCACTCTTGCCTTAGCCCTGTATTCGTCAAACTCTCTGAACGGTACTCCCGCCACTTCCGCAGCTTTACCGATGGAAACTCTTCCTTCCATGTAAAGTTCTAAGGCTAACCTAACCTTGTTAGGCAAAGACTCAACATACTTCCAGTCTATGGGCTCAATTAAATCCTCTTCGGAAAACCAGTACTTCTTCATTTTCAAAGCTTCGTAAGTCATGTTTATGCCCATTATTATATTTCTTGCAGAAGCTTAAATCCTTAACCTTTTCGAATGCCACCAATGCGTGCGCAACACGATTTTTCAAAACTAAAAATTTAACAAAAAAGCTCAAGTGTAAGCATGAGAGCGCGCGCTTAGTAGAGCCTTTGCCTCAAGCTTATTTGATATTTAGATGTGCGGCACCTATTCACGAGCCGCAGGATTTTTCGCCTCAATTTGTTCACCTTCTCCAGATCCCAAAGCGGATGGGGATTCCTCCTCAACAGCCAGTACTGATTATCAATGAGACGGTATATCAGCCAAAGCTCACCAGGGCTTAAGCGCGGCCTAACATATTCTTTCTCAACCCAAACGGTTTCCTCAACCATTCTCCAACACCCCGTTCACTAACGAATAGTCACAGTTAAACATGTTTCAGCACCCTTTTGCGACAAGGCGAATGTTGTTTCGGCGCCGTTCAACATTTTTGCGTCACTAAACAAACGGCAATAGTCAGCACTATAGTACAGGCAGAGAACCTGAGGATTCTCAAGATACACTTCTATACGTTGCGGCATTGGAACACAACCATGCTTCATCATCAGACCAGTGACATCCTCCACGTCAAGGAATTTCTGGGCCACAAAAAAATCGAAGACATTCTAACTAGCTTGCGCGCGCGGGTTTGGATAAGTCTGCGAGAGAGTCGGTTTGATGTCCTTCCGCAAGCGCGAGTAGTTGACGAAAAGCTATATAAAAACGGGAAAAAACTATTAAAATCCTGCTTTTATTAGGTTTCGTGGTTTCATGAGTTCTCTTAGGAATATTGTTGCGTAGGAGCCACGATACAACGTAAAGCTTACTTCCGCCTTGTGTTTTGATGGGTTTGCTGAATCCACTGAGATTTCATTCAGCGAGAAATTGTTCAACGGTGTTATAGCAGTTCGCAGTTCTCCTCTTGCAGTGATTTCTGGCATGGCTGGGATTTTGAAGCATTCTTGGTTGATGCCTTCCTCTTCTAGGATTTGTTTTTCGATTACGCCTTGAACACCGAGTGATGTACGCTGTTTGAAACCAATTAGAGGAATTGCTAATCGCATCTTCCCAGCTTCGATTGCCTTGTTAATCTCTGTTAACGCTTCAACACTCGCAATCTTATGCATTGTAAGCATCGGCAACCCAGAACGCTCCACATTCACAACATAATCCCCAACTTCAGCCCTAACCAGTGGAAGCCCACATGTGATTCTTCTGCTTAAAAACTTGTTGAAGAGGTAAGATTGATAGGCTTGCGGGAAAAGTTCTCGCAACTTTATTGGAAGTCTTCTAAAGGCGCCTGCATAATCGTCTGGTTTTTTGGCTAAGTGCCTAAGCATTAAGCGTTCGTAATGTAGCTTTTTTGGAAAGTTTTTCAAAGCTTGTTTAAAATCTTGTGTGGCGTGCAGTTGCTCTCGGGCTTGTCTAGATTCTGGATGCTCATGCGGGCTTGGTTTAGCCAGAAAAAGCATTGCAGCTCTTCTGAAGTTTCTTTTAACGATTGCTTTTCCAACTAAATGTGTTATTGGGCGAGTTGTGCCGAAGCGTTGGTGACCGAAAAAATTTGGAACACCACCTATCAACTCGAGTTCTTCGATGGTTTTTGTTATTCGTTTTCTAATGGTAGATTTGGGATGGCTTATGGCTCTGATAGTTATGTGGAAATTGTTTCCAAAAAGAAAGTATGATGAGAACTTGCTGCGAAAATAGCCTATTGGACGAATTTTTATGTCTTTAAGTTGAACCTTTTGAACTTCTTCGGCTGTTACGCCTCCGACTGTAATGTGTTGAGCGGTGACGGCTTTGGCGTCTTTTATGCCCGCAAAATGAATATAATTTGCGCTTATGCCCAGTTGTTCAGCAACAACTCTAAGAGCTTGAAACATGTCCCAGTTCCGCTTAACTAAAACGCATAGCAAATAACGTTCTTTAAGGGCCGAAGAACTTAACACTCCACGTTTAACGAAGCTCTCAGACTGGTTTATTTCTGCTTTAGAACCATCCACAAGCACTTCCTCAACACCAAAATCCTCCACAAACTGTCGAATGATTCCGCCAATGCCTAAAGAACATGTGGCATAAACCTCTATGCCGATTAGCCTCTCCAATTTAGGAACAAGCAAACCTTCAGCCTTCTAAACGAGAGGAAGCATACCAGTAGTTTTGTCTATCTTTTCAGCGGGCGCAGGACCAATTCCCAAACAAGTTACTGTTCCCGGAGGAACCTCTGTAAGACCTCTGTCTATGATCAATGCGCAGGGCAACGCCAAATCCTTCGCCTGCTTTTCCAACTCTAAAAGGTCTTTTTCGCTTCTTACCTTAACCGCTATTTTGCACTGCCCCTCTTTCATCCACGCTTCCCACCATCCTTTATGCCGTTTTCGGGCTTCCTCAGCCGCTGAAATTGCAGCATGTCCCGCCTGAGCCGCAATTTTTCCCTTACTCAACCTCAAATCAGAACGAAAAACAATAACCTGTTTGTAACGAAATTCGGACATGCCTTTTCAACCGTTTTTTATCAGTTTGTTATTTGAAGGTTTTAAGGATTTGCAGACAGATAGAGGAAAAAGAAATAGAAGAGAGCCTTCAACATTCTAGGGTTTGGCAAAAGGCGCAGAATGGATTGCCCTTGAAAATCTATGTCTTTAACGTTTTGGAGGCTTTTGTCCAAGTTAAGTTTTTTGCATAAACTAATGGCGTCGTCAACCTTCTCGTCAGACGTGACATCAAGCATTTTCCTAATCTTAATCATAACTTTTACATCAAAACCCAAGATACCTTTGCATCGCCTTTGATATGCGCTCAGAAATTCCGAAGAAAAATCGTTTTTACTCAAAGCCTCGTAAGCAACCTCGGCTGCAACCCTTGCACAAGTCATCCCAAAAATCACGCCGCCTCCTGTTGTAGGCTTCACTTGTGAGGCTACGTCTCCAACGGCTAAAAATCCATTAGAATAAGTTTTTGTTAATGGTCCCCCAAGCGTTAGAGGGTGAAACCCTATTTGAATGATTTTTGCAGTGTGCAGCTTTTTTGAAGCGACAGGATGTTTGAACATAAGTCTTCTCAAAAGCTCTTTTGGATTCCCAGTTTTCGTGGCCAATCCAACTTTTGCTTTCCCATCACCTATAGGGATAAGCCATGCATAAAAGCCCGTTGCATAGTCCTTCCCAAGAAAGGCCTCAACCATGTCTGGTTCAGTGTCTTTAACATTTTCGACTTCCGCTTGCACGCCATTAACAAGCATATGACGGTTAAGGGCTGATAAGCCAGCCAACCTCAAAATCCTTGAAGATATACCCTCAGCATCTATAACAATTTTAGCAAAAGATTTTCCCCTTGTTTTCCCATCTTGCTTGATGCTTATTCCTTTCACGAAACCGTCTTCAATAATTAGGGAGTCAACCCGTGAATTTAGATGATATTGTACACCGGCATCTTCAGCCATTTCCGCAATGTACTTATCAAAAAGGACACGATTAACAACGCAGGTTACTGGCTGGGAAAAACGAACTGAGAAACTTTTACCTTTTGGTGAGTGAAAGATTGCCCCGTAAAAGGTGTTTTCAACGATTTCTTCAGGAAGCGGATACAGTCCTAATCGTTTTAGACCTTTAATGCTTAAGTGGCCAGGACAATGAGATGGAACACCGATCTCGCCATGTTCCTCGAAAACCGTTACGTTAGCCCCTTGTTTTGCGAGGTTAAACGCCGTGAATGAGCCGCACGGTCCGCCTCCGACGACTGTTACGTCTGAAAGGTTTTTCATTTACCACACACTGATAGTCTGGCTGGATTGGCTACTTATGTTACAAGTTCAATCCGTCTTTTTCCTCGAACCATTGAGGCTGTGCGTATTGTTCCGCTAATTTCTAAACGCATTAACAAATCGTTAAAGTCCTTGAAGCCTAAATCTTTAAACTCTTCACTTAGCTCTTCAAAAAGTTCCGCATCTGTCAAGGCGCCTTTCTTTTTCAAAATTTCCAATAGAAAGCAGTAGGCGGGACGAGTTTTCCAAGTTTTAATTGGCAAGGCTATATGCTCCTAAGCAACTGGTGTTGCCGGTTTCTGCACCTGCCGAACCTGTACTATAAAACTCTTATACCATTTTTCCATGTCCGGCGTGATTGACGGCCCAACGCTTTTAATTGCTTCCTGAAAATCTATCATCGTAACCTCTTTGGCGTTAACATCCCTTCTTAAGGCGTGCATACCTGCTTCTCTGCAGAGGGCTTCTATGTCAGCGCCTGAATAATTCTTAGCTATAGCAACTAATTGCGATAAACCTACGTCTTTAGCCAACGGCATGTTTTTTGTGTAAATCTTGAATATTTGAAGCCTGCTTTTCTCATCGGGTTCCGGCACATATATTAACCTATCAAATCTTCCAGGCCGAAGCACTGCTGGGTCCACAATGTCAGGTCTGTTTGTGGCTGCTATAACAACTATATCCTCTAAGGCCACTATCCCATCCATTTCCGTTAAAAGCTGACTGATAACACGTTCCGACACTCCACTGTCTCCAAAACCTAAACCTCGACGAGGCACAAGAGAGTCCATCTCGTCAAAGAATATCACCGAAGGAGCTGCCATTCGAGCCTTTCTGAAAACTTCCCTTATGGCTTTTTCGGATTCTCCAACCCATTTTGAAAATACTTCTGGACCCTTAATCGTTATAAAGTTGGCTTCGCTCTCAGTTGCAACAGCCCTAGCCAAGAGAGTTTTACCACAACCAGGAGGCCCATAAAGAAGTATTCCCTTAGGCGGCTTTATGCCGAGCCTCTCAAATATTTCTGGACTCTTAATCGGCCACTCTACCGCTTCTTTAAGCTCCTGCTTTACTACTTCCAATCCGCCTATGTCGTCCCAGTGGACCGTAGGCACCTCGATGTATACTTCACGCATGGCTGTCGGCGTTACTTCCTTGTAGGCATTCATGAAGTCCTCCATCTTTACTTCCATTTTTTCCAGTACACTTGGCGGTATGCGTTCTTCTTCAAGGTTTATTTGTGGTAAATATCTGCGTAGGGCTTTCATGGCGGTTTCTCTGCATAAGGCGGCTTGGTCAGCACCAGTGTATCCATGACTCATTTCCGAAAGTTTCTTCAGGTCAACATCTTCTGCCAACGGCATTCCACGAGTATGAATTTGAAGTATTTCGTATCTTCCTTTCTTGTCTGGGACGCCTATCTCAATCTCTCTGTCAAATCTGCCGGGTCTGCGAAGGGCTGGATCAAGGGCGCCAGGCCTGTTGGTGGCGCCTATTACTATGACGTTTCCTCTACCCGATAGACCATCCATCAAGGCGAGGAGTTGTGCAACCACGCGTCTTTCAACTTCACCTGTGACCTCTTCTCGCTTAGGTGCTATTGCGTCGAGTTCGTCAATGAATATTATGCTTGGAGCATTCTGTTGGGCTTGCTGGAAGATTTCTCTAAGTCTAGCCTCTGATTCCCCATAGAACTTGCTCATTATTTCAGGTCCATTTATTGAAAAAAAGTTTGCTTCCGACTCATTTGCTACGGCCCTAGCCAGTAGGGTTTTACCGCAGCCTGGAAATCCGTGAAGCAGCACTCCCTTTGGAGGCTCGATGCCAAGCCTTTGAAATAGTTCCGGATGCCTTAGCGGAAGCTCGACCATTTCCCTTACTCTTTGAATTTCCTCGTGCAATCCTCCAATGTCTTCGTACGTTGTTCGTGGCAGTCCCTTTCCTTCCAGCGCTGGTTCGTTTAAAATTGTTAGTCTTGTTTCTGTGGTGACCTTCACTATACCGTGAGGGCGAGTTTTTGTTACAGTGAAAGGTATAGCATGTCCAAGCATCATAACCAAAGTTGTGTCACCCTCAACCAATGTTCTTTCCATCAGACGGTTTTTCACAAAATTTGTAAAATCTTCGTCAACATTTAGGCGCATGTCTACTGGCGCCAAAGTTATGCTCAAAGCACTTTTAACCTTGACTGGTCTTACAAGGACATACTCGTTTATGGCCATTCCTGCATTTTTACGTGTGAAACCATCTATTCGTATCATGTCACGGTTTTGGTCTTCGCTGTAGGCTGGCCACGCTATGGCTGAAGTGGCCCTTTTGCCAACTATTTCCACCACATCGCCTGCTGATATGCCCAGTTTCTGCATTGCCCTTTGGTCTATGCGGGCTATTCCTCTTCCAACATCTCTTTGTCTTGCGTCGCCAACACGTAATTGCACTTCACTCAACTAAAATCCTTCCCGTTATTATAGCATAACACGTTTCGAAACAAGAGTTCATTCCTATATAAATCCTTTCATTTCACAATATCATTGCTGTTTATTAACTTGTTGCGTGTCTTTCACGTGCGAGAATCATTCCAGGTAAAGCTTCATCCTCATATTTTAATGGATATTTTTTGACATCAACTATTTGGAGAGGCAAATCAAACTCCCTCAAGATTACATTTTCTAGAGGCAGTTTAGCTTCACACGATCAAATCAATAATTTTTGAAATAGTTGCTTGAGGGGTTATCTGCTTGTTCTACGCACCATAACTGACTGTATTTGGCTTATTTCGCTTATTCCTTCCAGTTTCTTTTCAAGCTCATCAAGCACGCCACTTTTGTCTTCTGGGAGTTTAATGTGCACTATTAAGGCTTTCAAGCCGAAAGCAATAGGCTCTTCGTCATACCCCATGACGGAAGCAAACTCTGGCAAGCATGCCTCAATTTCTTTCTTCAAATTGCTGAAGTCAACTATTACGTCCGTTGGGAATATTTTGTATGATAATATCACACTACCCATTTTAAACCCTCTTTCATTTTTATAGTCCGATAAAACCGCATTTAAATGATGTGGTTGCGATAATGCGCTCGCAACTTTTAATTTTTTGAATTTGGTTACTTTCAGTAACTTTTAAATGTTTTCAGTTGTTTTTTGTTGTTTGTGTTATGGAGGAGTTTGTGGTTAGGGTTTTTAAGGGTGGTAAGGTTACGGTTCCTAAGCGTTTGAGGGAGTTGTTCGGGGTTGAGGATGGGGATTATGTGCGTTTGGCTTTGGTGGAGGTTTTGAAGAAGAGTGGTGACGGCTGGGTTAGGAGGAGGGTTAGCTGATGAGCGCTTTGAAGCATGGTTTTTTCCGTAGGGGTTTCATGCTCTGCGATCGCTGTGTTTTAAGTGCTAAGTGTGAGTCCTTTGTTCCTAGTGGGGAGTGCGCTGTGGAGAGGAAGGCTTATGATTTCGTTGTTTCCGAGTTGATAAGGCAGTACGGTTTGGAAGGTTTAGCAGACGAGATTTTAGCTGGCCGTGTTGCCATGTACCTGATCCGCATAGCCAGGGCTGAGGTTTATGAGGCTAATGTTGGGGTTTCTGATGAATCTGCTGTTTGGGGTAAGTATATAGCTGGTTTGGACAGCACGCTTCGGGTTTTGTTGAAGGATTTGGCTTTGACTAGGGCTGAACGTAAAAAGCTTGAGAAGGGCGGCGTGCTCGTTGATGTTGACCAGCTTTTAAATGGTTTAGCTGAAAGATCAAGGGTTGAGAGGCGTATAAGTGGGCGTTCCCCAATGTACATGCTACTTAAGGATTGGAGGACAAACAGGCAGAGGCTAAGATCCATAGTGAAGGGTGGTTGAAGCGTGAGGGAGGGTATCCCTAAAAGCGCAGTCAAACCCTTAGTGGAGTATTGCCAGAAGCTAAGCGTGGAGACTGGAAGACCAGCCGCAGAAATTTTAAGGGAGTACTTGGAGTTGATTAAAAAGTATGCAGACTTCTTCTTCAGCGAAACATGGACTGAGAAGCCCAATGTGCAGTTTGGGTTGAGAGATAGGGAAGTGGGCTTCATCCAAGGGGGCAAAAGCTACAGGGAAAGGTGTGAGCGCTTCACACTCGTCTGTTTGAGGAGAAACATAAGTTTGGAGGGTTTCGATTCAGAGTGCTTCAACTATGAGTTCAAGCTTTACGGGAGCATGGCATGTGGGAACTGCCCAGTTTGGGAGGCTACTGAACTCAGGAAAAAAGTGGCGGACACGGAGAGGCTCAGGAGGGAAATAGAGGAGGAGGTGAAGCGGGGTGAGCCCTCAGAGACTGCGAGGGAGATGTATGAGTACATACATAAGTCTGATGTTGTGAGGGAGGATAAGATGATGCTCGTTAAGCTTAGGCTTTATGAGGATGATGGAGGCGCCAAGGGTAAGAGCTGCGAGGTTAGGAACAAGTATAAATGCCCTTACGGGGAGGAGTCAGAGCAGCTGATCGAGAATGGCGGGCGTGTCCACGCCCTATGGCAGATCGTGGAGTGGTACGACAACCACTGGAACCCCATTCACACAACCCAACCAACAATCCAAGAAATGAAATGGTACCATTACGGTGAACCCAGCATCATAGACGTGACAAGCTACGAGGACATTATGAAAGCTGTTGAGGACGGGAGGCTGGATAGAATAGTGAGGGAGCGTGAAAGGTATATAAAGGAAACCCAAAGCGAGAGTTCAATAAATGTGGAAAAAGCTTTCCAAGACGCTGTATTATTCGTTGAAACATTTTTCAATTTCCACCCCACTGAGTATCAAGCTAAACTGTTTCGGGACAAGAGTAAGCGTATAGTTGTGCGTTGGAGTCGCCAAAGCGGAAAAACAACAACTATAGCCCTGAGAGCCATATGGTATGCCGTAAGCCACAAAAAAACTTTAACACTTATCGTAGCTCCTTCGCTTAGGCAAAGCATGATCATGAGCGATCGTATCAGCGACTTCCTTGGAAGCCTGCCACCGCTGTACTTTCGTTTGTTTGTTAAAAAACTGCAAAGGACTGTTATCCAATTCACAAATGGCTCACGCATAATCGCCTTGCCAAACAGCCCGCAATTGTTACGTGGCTACACGGCAAATCAAGTTATCTGTGATGAAAGCGCATTTTTCCGCGAGGATGAGCTTGTCTTTTACAATGTGCTTTACCCGATGCTTGCAACAACAGATGGCATTCTTATCGCAAGCAGCACGCCTTGGAGCAAAGACAGCGTTTTTTACAAAATGTGCAACTCGCCCGAATTTAAAAAGCACCTTGTAACATGCGATGACGCGGTGAAGGCTGGTTTAATCCCGCAAAGCTTCATTGACGAAATGCGGTTGCAATTACCAGTCGAGCGTTTTCAAAGAGAATTTGAAAGCCAGTTTGTCGAAGACGTGGACGCTTGGCTCCCGCAAAGCCTGATTGTGAGCTGCATAGACGCAGGTCTTCAGCTTTGCGAGTTTCAGGACCAGCTTCAGGGCGACTTTTACGTCGGCGTCGACTTCGGCAAACAGCAGGATTACAGCGTCATATGCGTCATCCAGAAAAAAGATAACATGTTGAATCTCATCCATATTCACAGATTTCCATTACAAACGGAATATGCAAGCGTCATAGGTTATATTAAAAGCCTATCCGACAGATGGCAAAACGTAAACGCCGTTTATGCTGATGTGACTGGTGTCGGAGATTATATTGTTGAAGATATGGTTAGAAGCGGAGTGAGAGCAACTACAGGAGTCAAGTTTACGGTTCAAAGCAAAGAGGAAATGGCTACAATTCTTAGGGAGACGATGAAGCAGGGCAGAATGAAAATTCCCTATGAACCTGTTAGGCGCAGAGAGGACATTGACTTGTGCAGTGAGCTAAACGTTGAAAAATACGAGCTTATGAAAACTGGACACATAAAATTCAGCCATCCAGAAGGCTCACATGATGATGTTTTCTGGTCTTCAGCTTTGGCGTGTTTTGCAAGCGTTCAGGCTCCATTGCCCGGAAAAGGCGCCGTTATGCTTCCACATTAAGTGATTAAACATAGGTGGATACTAAACTGCCAAAAAAACCTATAGTCAAGGTAGTGTTAAGCAAGGAACAAAGAGAGATGCTGGACAAAATAGCCGCAAAACTCGGCCAATCAGAAAGTGAAACGATGAGAATGGCGTTCATGGAATACGCAAAGAGTATAAGCCTAATAACAGAAAGAGTGCACGGAAAAATATAAACAAAGAGAAAAAAGAGAGAGTAGATGTCACTCTGGCGTTAGCCAGTTTGTTCTCGTAGCATTTCACACGCGCGCTAGCCTTAGCCATTGCAGAAATCCTGCAGCAACTTGGCTTTAACATTCAACTGTTGGGGAGCGAGAAATACGTTTTGAATAAGCTCCAAACCCTAAGCGATGAAGGCCTAGAAAAGTTGAGAGAAGCATTCATTAAACATTGCCACGCACGCTTTATGAAATACTTTTTCTGCCACATACCCTTCGGAAAGAAGGAAGTTTACGCCAAAGAAGTAATGAAAGCCAACCTTGAAAGGCTTGCACGTTTAATTAAAGTCTGTGGCTTTCTTCTGCAAACGAAAGTTTATCTCTTCTGGAAAATAACGTAATCAATGAGTTTTACCAAAAGAAAAAAGGGGAGGATTATTAAGCTGAGCTCTTACCATGTTGCCATTGTTGGAATCAGTTTTGCTGCGTCAGGGCTGCCTATGCCTGTAGGCACATCCCAGCCTGTTGTTGCCTTGTAGCCCACCACGCTACCGCCGTATGGGTATGTGTTGTCGCCTTGGGTGATGTCGTGGAAGGCGTGTGACTTGTATGCTTTACCGTTATAGAATGCATAAAGACTTGGGTTGATGTATCCTAGGTTGTGGCCCGCCTTCTGGCATGCAAGCGCTGTTAGAGCGGCCCAGAAAGGTGAACCAGCGCTTGTGCCCCCAATGATGTAATATATAGTATAGCCTAAGGCGCTGTAGGGTATGGGTCCTAAACCGCCGTATACTCCGCTGTCAAAGGAAACGTCGGAAGTGCATCGACCAGTAGGCGTTACTGTTGTGCCATCTGCAAGAGTTAAAGTTATTCCACTTTGCCAGTCTGGAAGCGGGAACCATGTGCTCATGGCGCCGCCCGTGGTTACAATGTCGCTTGGAGAAGGATATCCATCCGCAGCCATGCCCTCGTAGTCGTTGCCCGCAATTTCATAACTGTATGATACGCCGAAATGGTATTTACCATCCCAAGAATCGGTTCCTTCCCGATAACCATCAGAACACTTCATGAACAGGTTTGTTCCGCCGACTCCGGTGCAGTATGGATCTGAAGCCGGGTACAAGGCGTTGTTGTATGGTCCACCATTGGTTGCGCCGTCGTCTCCTGTGGAAGCAAAAACAGTTATGCTATATTCTGGCTGCGAAGCCAACCAATAATTATAGTGCGATTGCATTATCTGGGCGTTGTTTGCTTTGAGCACATATTCGGGGATGCCGAAGCTTTGAGAGATGACGCATCCCAAGTGATTGGTAATAGCATAGTTCACTGCGAGGTTGATGACGTTTCCAGCCGGGGTTGAGGCAACAACCAAAGCGATGTCTGCTCCAGGTGCGATTGCGTGAACCATGCAAACGTCAAGGGTTGTTTCGATGCTCCAGCCAATTTGACTCATAGGCCAGTTCAAAGGATTAAACGCAGGCTTTCCTGTCGGATAGTAAATGTGTAAATGACTTTCCGCTTCATCCATGGTTGTCCAAGGCAACCCATGCCATGTATCAAACGCTATCAAATCTTCGTAAATTGTTGGACTGCCGTAAGCGTCTACAATAACTACAGTCTGACCTTCACCAGTTATTCCTTTATCGTAAAGTGGCTGCAAATCATAAGCTGCCCTAAGCTCAGCAACTGTGTTATACAAGAAACCACGACTGGTATAACTCCACGGAACATACTTCGGATTTACCAAATAATTCCATGATGAATCAACGTTCACTTTTGCCAAACTTGCCAAACTTGCGAATGGAATCCCTGTCATCAGCAGCAGAATGCTCAGCGACAAGACAGCAGCAAAAATCAGCTTCTCTCTTCTCAAGTTTTCTCCTCCGTTTTTCGCAGTACTATTCTACGCGAATTCAAACGTTTAAACTTTGTAGAAAAAAGTTCTATACACGCAAACCTATCTCCAAACTTAACACCATAACAAAAATTCACTCAATCCAAAAACCGCATCACCTAACTTAACAACCCAGGAAGGTAAAAAAAAGTTTACGCCAAAGTGAAAAAAGCCAACCTTGAAAGGCTTTCGCACTTGATTAAAGTCTGCGGTTTCTTCTGCAGACGAAGGTTTATCTTTTCTGGAAAAACTTGAATGTGTAAGCGGTTACAACTTCTGAAGATTGTTCGATTTGCTGAGGCTTCACAACAATGAGATTGAAGAATATTGTGGTCGTTATTTCACAAATGCAGATCATACCTTTCTTCTTTGACCCACTTTCCCCAAATTTCATGCGTTTTTTCCTGGATTTTTCTGAAGCCAACGCTTGTGTAGAGATACCGGGCTGCGCTTAGTTCGCTTGTTGTCCAGAGGAATGTGGTTTTGTACTTGTGCTCCTTACAGAACAGAAGCGTCTTCTTCATGAGTTCTCGCGTACGCTATGACGTTACCAAGTAAATAAGTTAAATCTAAGGTCTGACAATTTCAACTTGATGAAGCAGACAAGAAAACCTGGAAGACCACGAGAATGGGTCTTCAACGAAGAAATCGTTGAAACACGTAGGCTATTGACTAAACTGAAAACACAAAATCCCAGTGCGCACTGGTCTGACATTAAAGACATGTTGAAAGCTCGACTGGAGCAAATGGGAAGGAAAGACCTTCTGTTGAAACTAGACAAGCTCTGGGGTCTAATGAAACATGCTATTCCATTGCCCCCACGATGCATCTGTGGACGCAGGGTCTATTCTTATACCTACAATAAAGTAGAGAATGAAAAAGAGCACTACTGGGAAATCTTTGCTAGGTGTACGAATCCAAACTGCCGTTATATGAGAAGGTATTTGCCATGGACAAGCTACAACTGGTCACGGCCGAAATCCATCGTCAAAGAATTGGAAAAGATGCCAACTTTCTATGAGATGGACGGTCAGAAAGTGGAAGGGGAGAGATGATAATTGTGTACTGTATTATTGAGAAAGCGCGCTAGTTCTATAGATTAGAATTATGA
>Ga0210051_1001035_pt1 | contig 27807 bp, 27 predicted proteins | sample CryGey092014_all_FD_185464 | JGI IMG/M metagenome (GOLD analysis project Ga0210051, IMG submission 185464) | Groundwater microbial communities from aquifer - Crystal Geyser CG23_combo_of_CG06-09_8/20/14_all (SPAdes) (version 2) | ecosystem: Environmental > Aquatic > Deep subsurface > Groundwater...
AAATCTCTTTCAACCCAAAGGAGGTGAAAACATGACCGTCTTAACTGCTTAAAGAACAACCATCATGGGGGTAGGTGGTACACTTTTCAATTCCCGAAATTGGTACACTTTTACTTTCCCATTGACATTTGTAGCCAATATGGAGGATGTTTTGGAAATTTATCACATGCCGTATGATCCTGACTACCCGGTGGTGTGCATGGATGAATCTTGCAAACAAATGATTGGCGAAGTCCGCGAGCCAATACCGTGCGCACCTGGACAGCCGGCACGCATTGACGACGAATACGTGAGAAACGGGGTGGCGGAAATATTTATGGAAGTGGAACCACTGGCCGGCAAAAGACATGTGGCGGTCACGGAACGTCGTACCAGAAAGGATTGGGCGATACAGATCAAACAGATGCTTGATGAACGCTATTCGGAAGCGATCAAGGTACGCCTGGTCATGGATAATCTGAACACCCACAGTATTGCCTCACTCTATGAAACATTCGAACCCAAGGAAGCCAGACGTCTGGCGGAACGTCTGGATATCCATCACACGCCAAAACACGGCAGCTGGTTGAACATGGCGGAGATCGAACTCAGCGTCCTCAAAGGACAATGTCTTGATCGCCGGATTCCTGACATGGCAACCATGCAAACTCAAGTGGCTGCATGGGAAAGAGACCGAAATAACAGCGCCAGAAAAATTGACTGGCAATTTACGACATCAGACGCTCGGATCAAACTGAAACGTCTTTATCCGATATTATAGATGTTACATGGTACTAGTTCTTTAATGCCGCCTATTTCATCTAGAGAGATGTTACTTTCTGTAACATCGTTAAGGGGCTGTTCGTTCTCAGATATAAATTTATCAATCTCTTTATTTTCTGATCGCCCATAAACACCTTCCTTAATATTTTCCTCACGAAGCCTTTTCTGAAATTCTTCATACTTTGGCTTTAATAGTAAATATCCAAGCAATAAAGACTGAGCAGTTTCAAAGTTAGTTTCCCATAATTCGTGAATAGTCCTGATAGCAAAAGCATTGAAGCTAGTGTTTCCCATATCAACTGGATATTCATCAAAAAGAGTAGGTAGCAAGATTGTTTTTATAAGATCCTTATCATCTGGAAAGTTATATAGTAAGATTGGGAGAACTGAAATTGCAGACTGCAATCCGTCACCAATCTGGTATCTATATCCAGGCCGAAGTGATGCCAAAGCTGTATCCATTACAATATCCTTGCAATATGCTTGCTCTTCTTCAGTCATTGTCTTTATGTGATATTTCACCAATACTGAACAAACAGTGCCAGGTATCGAAGCATTCATTAGGATAAAAGCTTCATCCCCTTGAGATAAGTCTCCCGAGGCATCTAAATCTTCTTCACCGGTCAATATTGAAACGATCTCTTTTACTTCCTGAAGAGCTAATTTGGGGTCATTCTCGTATTTTTCGTATTTCTTATAACCTTCCTCATTTCTCATTTTTAATTCCGCCCATATCTTCAATGACATGTATTTCATCGCAGCGGAACTTCGTTGAATCGATTTTTCGCTATACTCCAATAATTCAGGATCGACTTTTGGATTAAATTGTATTGCAATCCCCTCATCAACTTCTTCTGTGGTTGGACTCATCTCCCTGCGATCCATTCTCGCAAGATAAAGTCTCCATGTTTTGTCTGCTCCGGTCTGCTTCGATTTCTCCGGCAATTGGCTGTAATGTTCATCTAGAATATTCCATATGGCCTTTTGTCTTTCCTCAGCCTCTTCTTCGCTTACACCCTCAGATCGAAACATCTGATAATTTAAACAAAGAGGCTCAAGGGCAAATTTTCTATGCTCGTCATCACAAGCGTTGATTCTCTCATTTTCATAAATTTCATTTTTATAATTGATCCCGAATCCGCTTTTTAAAATTTCTAAAGAGCCTTTATGACTTTGTTCCAAACCCCATCTTGTCGTGTCATACAAAAAGAATTTCTTAGTTCTAAAGAGGACTTTTGCAACATTAAATGTCTTATCCGGAAAAGCTAAAACAATGCTGGTAACTACGGCAGAAATAGAAGCCGAATTTGAATTCTTTAAGAGATACAAAAGCCACCATTCAAGCGTTTTGGAATCTGTGTTTTTTCCCCGTTCAAGAAAAAACTTTTCCAAAGCCATATGCATTGACTCTAAAATGTGGGGAGAAACCTGAGATCCTCTGTAAACACACCAAAGTCTATTGCTAATGTATTGTTTGACAGGTTCACCGTCTTCGATACAAACCTCGACCTCTTCCACCTGACCTTCATCCAGATCCGATGATGCGTAGGCTTCGACAGTCTTGTTGGTGAACTGGATTATAAAATCTATGGTTTCTCGCAGTGCGAACTGAAGAAGCCAGTAGCTTGGAGTTTGATAGGCACTTGCCGGAAAATATTCGGTAAGAGATTCTTTTATATTAAAACTATCTTCAACCTTATTTACTGAATACCTGTAATAATCTTCCTCCGGAAGTGAATACCAGAATAAATCTGCCAGTTGTAAAACATATTTTGGGAGGACTTCTGAAGCACGTAGCCCTTCAATCTTAGTTAAGATTACTTTAGATAAATCATAGTACGGGTCTCTGTGGCTCTTCCATTTATTCTTTATGACTTCTTCAAAAATCCTCTCTAGCTCGTCCTTGATTTCGGATGAGCTGTATATAATGGTAAATAAAAGTTGATTTTTAGCTTCGTCATGGGAATAAAATTTATCTTCCTGAATCAGCCATTCGTAATATTGCAACGCTATCAAACCAGCGTATCGGACGGTTCCCCCTTCTTTATTTTTACTGCTCCAATCTTGAATTATTGGCAAGAAAAAATAGATACTGCTAATGCCAATTTGATCTAAATTTTCATATACGAATTTGATAAGACTTTCCCAGCCTCTTCCTTTTGGTTTTGTTAAAACATACTTTAAATGGAATAGGTTAACCCTCTTTAGCCCAAGGTTCTGAAATACATCTGCATCAACTTCTTTACATGCAATTCTGATGAGAAAAGTCAATCTTTTTAAAAGCTCTTGGGTATCTTTCAATAGCTCTTCTTTGCAAACTTCAAAGAAGTAATCAGAATGATCAGAAAGCAGTACGGAAATTATTATTTCGTCTTTCCAAAATGGCTCAACATCCTTATCCTTTACAACTTCCTCAATAAAATTCTTGATTGAATCACTTTCTATCAAAAATTTCTCAGACACCCAATTTCTGAAACTTCTTCTAACTGGAAGGGATTGACCGAGGTTGGAGAAAAAGTCTTCATTGCTTTCACTATTAGAGCCTGTTCAATAATTCAGTTTTAGGATAGGTTTTTCTTCTCTTATTGTTCAACACGGATGTTCAATATTACAGAGAAGCACAAAAACCTTAATATATAATGGGAGTTACTAAATATGCCTATTTATCAAGGAGCCGAAAACGTTATTTTTTGAGTTAAATCATCCTCGCAAACGCAATAAATTTGAGTTAACTTTTTTCAAAACATTGGCTTTCCGGAGGTTGTCCCCTCGGAAATGCAGTAAATTTGAGTTAAATTCATTTTTTCAGCTTTGTAACTATCAGTAATTATTAAGCTAAAATAGTATTGAACAGGCTCTATTAATAAATTCTGATTCGATAACTTTCTCTAACGCCCACTCCTCATAAATATCATGAGTGATGTAATATCCATGTGGTGTTTCATATCCTAAGATTCCATCGGCTTTAAGCTCATCATCGAGAATGCGCGATTCGCAGGAAGGTTTTATAAAAAATTGTCCTTTGTTGGCCCTTTCAAGGGAAACTTTTAAGAAACATTGTTCTCTTGCTGGCTTGGCTTTTTTTATAATCTTATTCCATAACTGCTCTTTGAAACTCACATAATCAATTTCCTCTCCTTTTTCATAAAACCTTAAGTATTCATTAAGGTAGAAAGGATTTTTAATCAATTCTGTTAGCTTTTCATCCTTAGGTAGAGAGAAACCATATTGCTCTGAAATTGAGTCCAGTTCTTCCAAACTCAAGTTTAAGATTTTTAAATTTATAGGAATGATGCCGTGAATTTCTGAAAAATCAGTATTTAAAACCTCTAGATAATCATTTCTGGTGGTGAAAATTATTTTCCATTTATTGTTTATTAGGGTGCGTAAAAACTCTTTGAAAGGGTCAGCATTATTTAGATAGAGTAACTTTTCGGCTGAATCTATAACGATGATTTTATTGTTATCATCCTTATGAACATCTACAAATTCTTGAAAACCAGAATCGGCAAACAGATCATTAATATTTCTCAGTTCAAATTCTGTCGCTTTGAAAATATAGAAAGGAATTTCATCCTTATATTCTTCAAATAATTTCTTAATGACAGCAGTTTTTCCAACACCACCAACACCGCTCAATATAACGATTTGGTTTAAATTATTTTTCAACTCCCCTAAAATATCTTTTCTGCTAATCTCTATATCCTGACCATCAAATTTCGCACTTGTTCGTATATCATATAAAACGTTCTCAGCATGCCCCTGCTGTGCTTCAATTTGGTCGAAAATGCTTTTATCTAGACTAAAAAAATGCCTAGAGATATTTTCATTTTTGAGGGCAACAAATTCAGATTCAAAAAAGCTTGCCGTATTCCACTTCAGTCTTATTCCATGCTCTTTTGCTCTATTTTCTACTTCAATTAACCCTTGGGGTCTCTTGCCTTTAGCCTGTCCCCATTCCTGGTTTGTATATATCAATAAGTCAGTAATATTCGGATAATCTCTCTTCGCTCTATCAACGAAACCAATTAATTCATCTTTATGGTTCGTTAAAGGGGTATCGTAAAACTTGGATTGCCAGCCAATAATTTTGCCATTTTTTTCAATGGGATTAGTTTCAATAGCAGATTGGTTTTTGTAACGAAAAACTCCTTTTTCTTCGTTAAATTCTCTACAAAAAAGCAAATAGCAAAACCACTCAAAATTATCTCGAGGATTGTCACTAAACTTAGCCTTAAAAACACCCCAATTGGGCTTAATTATACTCATAATTTCTTATGTTTGTGATCCGAACAAGTTATTCCCCCGTTCCGTCCATCACCCCTATTCTATTATATTCACAGATGACTTTCAGAACCAAAAATCCCAGAATGCCATAAAAACTATCCGGGTATCATTCTATATACTCTGTTCCCAAGATTTCAGGACATTCCTCAATGCAACAAATAGCAATAGATAATTACCTTGCCAGCTTACTGTTTTTTCCCCTTCTCCTTTTTCAATTTCCTTTTTTCTTTAAGGGTTTGCTGTGGTTTTTTCTTTTCATTTGTTTTTTTCTTGTCTTTTCCTTTACTCATTGGATGCCTCCTTTAATTATTGTTAATTGTAAATATACTTTTTACTTTACCATCCCAATTTTGACTTTTTACGAGTCCATCAAGCTTCGAGACCTTTCAAAAACCGGTTACTCGATCTCTATTACCTTTAAAAGGTTAGTCGTCCCTGGCTTACCGACCGGAACGCCTGCGGTAATCACCAAACGATTGCCGACTTGTACTATCCGATGTTCTAAAGCCCATAATCTAGCCAGTTTAAAGACCTCATCGGTCTCTGTGAACCGGGCCACAAGGGCTGGGATAACCCCCCATGACAATGTCAACTGCCGCGCTGTCCACTGATTAGGAGTCAGACCCAACACGGGACATGCTGGCCTGAAGCGGGCAATCAGGCGCGCAGTGCTCCCGGAGGTCGTTCCTGCCACAATGGCTGAAGCCTTAAGTTCTTCAGCCATATAACAGGCCGCCCTGCCTATGGCGGAAGCTGTAACGGAAAGAGCACCGGATGTGGGTTCGTTTATGAAAGAGCCGGCATGCAGATGGCGTTCGGCCTCACGGGCTATCCTGTCAAGTATCTTGACCGCCTCAATGGGATAGTCCCCCATGGCGGTTTCATCGGAGAGCATCAAGGCATCAGTTCCATCCAGGACGGCGTTTGCGGCATCTGCTGCCTCTGCCCTTGTGGGACGTGGACTGTTTATCATTGATCGGAGCATCTGGGTGGCTACTATTGACGGTTTAGCAGACTGCCGGGCCATTCGAACAATTCTTTTTTGAATAATGGGCACTTCTTCGAGGGGCATTTCAACCCCAAGATCACCCCGTGCTACCATGACTCCATCAACCTTGGCCAATATCTTCTCCAATCTTTCGATTGCCTGCGGCTTTTCGATTTTAGCTATCAATAATGGAGGGTTCCCATACGTATTGAGCATTTCACGGACAGGCTCCAGGTCGCTTTCATGCCTTACAAAAGAGAGGGCTACAAAATCAACCCCCTCCTCCAGTCCAAGGGTCAAATCTTCCAGGTCCTTTTTTGTAAAGGTGGGAACCCTGAGACTGCTGGAAGGAAGATTCATTCCTTTGTGTGATTGAATGACCCCTCCCACGATGACCTCACAGACAATCCTGTCGGCCTCTTTGGCTACGACCTTAAGAAAAATCAATCCGTCCGCCAGGAGGATGCTGTCTCCAACAGCCACATCCTCAATGATATAAGGGTAATTGACCGGAATAAGATCAGGCTCTTTTCCTTCAGTTGGGCTGAAAGCAATTTTTTCACCCACTTGGAGCTCTCGCTCTTGAAACGGCAACTTACCGAGCCGAATTTTTGGCCCCCCAAGATCCTGAAGGATTCCGACCTCTTTACCCAGTTCCCTGGATATCTCTCTTGTCAGGCGAAGTACCTGACGATGGGTAGCATGGTTTCCATGGGAGAAATTAAGCCGAACCACATCCATTCCTGCTAGAATAAGATCCCTGATACGTTCCAGAGATGAGGTGGCCGGCCCGATCGTGCAAACAATCTTGGTATTCCTGAATTCAGGCAATGTTGACACATGTCCCTCCATCGCTCATAAGAACCGAATGAAAATCGAAGACACTCAGTATGAGAAAAGATATTATGCCAAGGATCCCTAACGAACCAGGACAAGCCGTACATCCATTACATTGGTATTGGTGGGTCCGGTTATGAGCAGGTCTTCCGTCTTTTCAAAAAAGTGATATGCATCATTGTCTTCCAGAAAACGTGAGGCCTGCATCCCCACATCTTTTCCCCTGTTAACGGTAAAAGGATCAACCACAGCTCCCGCCGCATCGGTAGTGCCGTCATTTCCGTCTGTGCCCCCGCTTAAGATAACGACCCGCGGCGAAAGCCCCGCGAGGTTGATTGCCGCTGCCAGGCAAAATTCCTGATTTCTTCCGCCGAGCCCCTTGCCTCGAATGGTCACGGTCGTTTCTCCTCCTGAAATGATGCAGGCGGGTGGCGGAACAGGCCGGCTCGTCTTTAATATCTCCTTGGCTATAGCACTATGCACTACTGCCACTTCCTTCGTTTCTCCTTCCATCATAGAGGACAGAATTATGACCTCGTATCCGAGCGTTTTTGCCTTTTCCCCTGCCGCTTCCAGTGCCAGTATGTTACTGCCGATAATTACATTGAAAACCCTATCGAAAATAGGGTCACCCTCTTTGGGTGTTTCAGGTAGCTTTTCTTCAAAGCCTTCCTCCAAATGTTCCCTAACCGCGGGGGGAATATCCTTCAGATCGTATTTTCTGAGGATATCCAGAACATCTTTGTATGTGGAACTGTCAGGGACAAAGGGGCCTGATGCTATCACATCCATCCTGTCACCCACCACATCGGAGAGCATCAGGTTCACAATAGTGGCCGGATATGCCGCTCTCGCCATCTGTCCACCCTTTGAAGATGAAATATGCTTTCTCACGGCGTTTATCTCATCAATGCCGGCACCGCATGCCAGCAAACTGCGTGTAATCTCCTGCTTTTCCTGAAGTATGATCTTTCCCCCAGGCTGAGTAAGCAGAGCCGATCCCCCGCCTGATATGAGGGAAAAAACCAGATCATTTTCAGACGCATCTTCAAGGAGACCAAGGATCTGCCGGGTTCCCTCCACGCCGTTCCTGTCCGGCAAGGGATGCCCGGCTTCTATAATCTGGGTATAGGTGAGTTTTTCAGTAAAACCGTATTTTACATTGATTATCCCTCTGCTAATCTGTTTTCCCAGCAACTCTTCGACTGCCCTGGCCATAGGCGCCGTTGCTTTTCCCCCTCCGACAATGAAAATGCGATCATACCCGTTCAGATCAAACTCTGATAGGGGTCGATCTTTTGACCCTAGAATCAACTTTTTGCCATCGAGGCGAAGGAAACGTTTTACTGCCATGTAAGGGTCAACAGCCTTAAGACAATGTCTGAAAATGGCTTCCGCCTCGGATCGCATCTGTTTTAAAGGGGTTCCCTTCATTTTCTGTTCCTCAAACCCTGATGGCTTCGTAAAAAGTCTTACTTCTGTCACTCCGGCGAAAGCCGGAGTGACAGAAGTCCTTGAAATTACTGGATTCTGGCTTACGCCGGAATGACAAAAGAGGGAAAACTCGACTTTTTACGAGTTCATCAACCCTAAAGGGTGATATTGGAATATTTCCTCCATGGCTGTGACTTATATGCAGTCTTCCACTTATTGTCCAATACGTCAAGGGATCGATTTATTATTTTTCTTGTATCCTTAGGATCTATCACATCATCAACGAAACCCCTTGCTGCTGCAATATATGGATTGGAATAGATTTCATTGTATTCATCTATCCTCTTACTCCTCAACTCCTCCGGGTTCTTTGCCTCTCTTATCTCTTTTGCAAAGATGACGCTAGCCACTGTCTTTCCATCCAGAGCAGTAACAATGGCTGTTGGCCAGGCATATACAAAATCAGCGCCAATGGATTTATCCAGCATCCCGTAATGAGCGCCGGCATAAGATTTTCTCACGATAATGGAAATCAAAGGCACAGTGGCATTTGACCAGGCAAAAAGCAGTTTCGCTCCATGTCGCAGAATGCCGGCCCAATCCTGCTGAGAACCTATCATATAGGCAGGGCAGTCCACAAAAGTCACCAAAGGTATATTGAACAGATCACAAAATCTTATAAACCGGGATGCCTTGTCTGATGCGTTAATATCTATTGCTCCTGCTAACCAATTGGGTTGATTGGCCACAATCCCCACAGGACGACCACCAAAACGAGCAAAACCTGTAATCATATTTTTGGCATAGAGTCCCAGTATCTCAAAGAAGTATCCATCGTCAACTACCCTTTCAATAACCTCGTACATATTAAAGATTTGGAATGGTTCTCCTGGCAGGATACCAAGAAGTTCATCGCTTTCCCTCTCCGTGGCGTCTTTTGTCTCGATTTGGGGAGGCTTTTCCTTATTACTGGAAGGGAAAAAAGACAAAAGCTCTTTGCATTTATTTAAACAATCCTTATCATCTTCGGCCACTATGTGTGTCTGTCCCGATTTGACGGCATGGGCTTCGTACCCGCACAGCTTTTCAAGGGCGATCTCCTCACCGGTCTGTGCCTTGACAAAGGCCGGTCCAGCAATGCCCATAAATCCGGTTTTTTTGTTTTGTATAATAAAATCCTGCATGACCGGGTGGTAGGCCTGTCCACCTAAGCAAGGTCCCAGGAGTAAGGATATCTGCGGGATGATCCCGGAAGCCTGATCTTGAGCATGGAACAGCCATCCATATGCCTCCAGTGCGTCCATTCCCTCCTGCATCCGAAGCCCCCCAGAGTCATTCATGCTGACAAAAGGCCACCCTTTGTCCTTGGCAAAATCAATGGCATAGGCAAATTTCTTCCCATGCTGCTCCCCGAAGCTCCCAGACATGCACGTATAATCCTCGCTTGCCGTAACCACGTGTCTGCCATTCACTTTTCCAAAACCGGTGACAATCCCATCAGCAGGGATATCTCTCTTGTCCATGCCAAAAACTGTTGTTCTGTGCTTCACCCACATACCTATCTCAGTGAAGGTGCCTGGATCAAAAAAATAATCTACCCTTTCTCTTGCTGTCATCTGTCCCTTTTTGTGACGAGCCTCTATCTCTTTTGCCCCTCCCATCTGCAAGATATGATCGCGCATTATCTTCCAGTCTTCAAACTTTTTCAAATTATTTCCGCCAGGTGTATTACTCATCAAGCTCAAACCTCCTTATTTTTCCAACATCGATTTTAATAACTAAACTAATTTAATTGATCTTGTTAGTAAAGAAAGTTGCCCCGTGAGACCTATCCCCGCCCACAGGGCGGGGCATTACGGCCTCACGGAAAGCCGGCAACTTTCATAGTCTGACTCAAAATCGCCATTCATCCCCGTTCACAGAACGGGGCATTCTGGCTGTTTTCGTAAAATTATACGGTGCAGGGGGGCCTTTTGCAAAGAAAATATGACTTGCTGTTTTTCTGCACTTTAACACATAAGTACAAAAAATTGCAAGTGCAAGTGATATGTTGTTGGGGTTTATAACTGCTTGACAAAAACCATAAGGTCTAATAAATTAAATAAAGATATAATGAATATAATGATTTTAAGCGGAGGTAAGGATGAAAAAAATCTATATGGACCATAATGCTACTACCCCTCTCCATCCGGAGGCATTGGATGCTATGTTGCCTTTTTTGAAGGACAACTTTGGCAACCCATCCAGCATCCATTGGGCAGGGAGAGGAGTAAAGAAATATATTGACGAGGCTAGAGAGAAAGTAGCCAGTCTCTTGAACGCAGACCCATCTGAAATCGTCTTTACCGGCGGGGGGTCAGAGGGTGATAATCTTGCCATTAAAGGAGTCGCCAATGTCCTGAAAAAGAAATCAAATCATATTATAACAACACAGGTAGAACATCCTGCTGTTTTAACTACCTGTCAGTATATGGAGAAGAGAGGCTGTAAAGTAACTTATCTGCCTGTGGATCATGATGGGGTGATTGACTTGGATGACTTAAGGGATTCTATTACTAAAAAAACGGTATTGATAAGTATTATGTATGCCAATAACGAAACCGGAACCCTCTTTCCCGTAAAAGAAGCAGGGGAGATTGCTGCGGATAACGGTATTATATTCCATACCGATGCTGTTCAAGCAGTAGGGAAGATACCTATAGATACAAAGGATATGAAGGTTAATCTTCTTTCCCTGTCCGGGCATAAACTATATGGACCAAAGGGTATAGGCTGCTTGTATGTAAAAAAGGGGACACCCCTTGTGCCTCTGATACATGGCGGCCACCAGGAAGGGGGCAGGAGGGCAGGAACTGAAAATATCCCCGGCATAGTTGGACTGGGCAAGGCATGTGAGATAGTAAATAGGGATATGGAATCTCAGTCAAAGCATATTACAAAATTGAGAGATAGACTTTATAAAGGGATCATTGATAAATTGGACCATGTAAAATTAAACGGCCATACTATAAATAGGATTCCTAACACCTTAAACCTCAGCTTTGAATTTATCGAAGGGGAATCCCTTTTACTGAACCTAGACCTGGAAGGGATTGCAGTCTCATCCGGATCGGCATGCACATCTGGGTCACTGAAGCCTTCTCATGTGTTAACAGCTATGGATATTACACCTGAGATTGCTCAGGGTTCTCTTAGATTCAGTCTGGGGCTGGGTAATACTGAAGAGGATGTTGAATATGTACTTGGTGTGCTTCCAGAGATAGTAAACAGGCTTCGCTCAATGTCCCCTCTTTATCTCAAGAAGGTGAAGCAGCGGTAATTAAAGGGTGGACTTAATTAGCACGAGACCACCTACAAAGAGGTTTGAAGAAGGCCCCTTAGAGCGAATTCATAGATTTTTTGGGGAACCCTTCTTAGCGAGCGGAATGTAGAAAATTCACATGTTTGAGCCCGAAGGGCGAGTTTGTGAATTTTCAATGGAGCGAGCTTAGATGGGTCAAAAAATGTATGCTTAAGTGAAAAGGGGTACTTCTTCAAACCTCTCAAAAAGTCGGCATTATGAGAAACAAAAACCAAAAAAGGGTTGTTGTATCCATGAGCGGAGGGGTGGATAGCTCGGTGGCGGCTGCCCTGTTGAAGGAGAGAGGCTATGATGTAATTGGGGTGTCCATGCAAATCTGGGATTATTCCAGCCAGGGAGATAGAGGGTTCAGGAGCTGCTGTTCACCTGAGGATATCTATCATGCAAGGGCGGTAGCCGACAAACTGGAGATACCTTTTTATGTACTTAACTTAGAGGATAAATTCGGAAAAGAGGTCATAGACTATTTTGTATCCGAATATATGGATGGGAGAACACCTAACCCCTGTATCCTGTGTAATCAAAAGTTGAAGTTTGAGGTTCTCTTAAGGAAGGCCCTGGAGCTTAAGGCTGATTATCTGGCAACTGGACATTATGCAAGGATAAGTTGGGATGATTCAAGGGGGCGATACCTGTTGCTTAAAGGAGTAGATCCCGATAAGGACCAATCCTACTTTCTCTTTACTTTAAAACAAGAGGAAATCAAACGGTTGGTTTTCCCGATAGGAGATTTTGTTAAAAAAGAGGTTAGAGAAATAGCAGCGAACCTTGGACTTAAAGTGGCCTATAAGAAAGAGAGTCAGGAGATATGCTTCATCCCTGACAATGACTATAGAAGGTTTATAACCGGGAGAATAGTGGGAGGCAAAGTTACGGAGGGTAACATCATCAACAAAAATGGAGAAGTTCTGGGTAAGCATGAAGGGATTCACCTGTTTACCATAGGCCAGAGAAAAGGGTTGGGTATCCCTGCCTCTCATCCCTATTATGTCCTGGGATTTGACTTAAAAAGTAACAGTGTAATAGTAGGAAGGGATAAGGATTTATTGTGTAAAGGTTTAATTGCTGAGGACCTCAACTGGATTTTGTTCCCGGATTTAGATTCGGAGATTACCGCTTCTTGTAAGATTCGATACAGATATAAGGATACGGAAGCGACTATTATACCCCAGGATGGCGGGAATGTTCTTGTAAGATTTAAAAAACCACAGAAGGCCGTTACACCTGGCCAGGCCGTTGTTTTCTATGATGGAGATGTGGTTATAGGTGGTGGGTGGATAAAGGAGAGTTTGTGATTCAGACATTAGACCATAGACATCAGACATTAAACTAAATGGGAGAAAGTAGCCAGAGGTTACACAATTGGAGAGTCTGGTGTCTACAGTCTGAAGTCCAGTGTCTGAATTGCAGAAAGGAGAGTATCTGAGAAGTGGTAGAGAATAGTATACTGGAGACCATTGGCAATACGCCTTTAGTGAAAATAGGCCGTATGAATCCCAACAACAGGGTTACACTAATGGCTAAAATAGAGAGCGCTAACCCAAGTGGGAGCCTTAAAGACAGGGTAGCCTGTTATATAATCTCCAAAGCAGAGGAAGAAGGAATCCTGAACAAGGATAAGATTATCCTGGAATCCACCAGTGGCAATATGGGCATCAGCCTTGCGATGGTGGCTGCTGTGAAGGGCTACAGGGTGGCGGTTACCTTGCTGGAATCTGCAAGCATTGAAAAAAGAAATTTATTAGAGGGTTATGGAGTAAAGGTCTTCCTGATACCTACCGAAAAGGGGCCGGATGGGGCAAGGGATGAGGCCATGAGGCTCTATAAACAGTATCCAGACAAATACTTTTTGGCAGGGCAGAATTTCAACAAGAATAATGTCATGGCGCATTATGAGACCACGGGCAGGGAGATCTGGGAGGATACCAATGGAGAGGTTGATTGCTTTGTAGCCGGAATAGGCACCTCTGGTACCATAATGGGGGTGGGCAAAAGGCTGAAGGAACTGAAACCTGAGGTCAAAATCATAGGGGTAGAGCCTTATCCCAACCATAAGGTCTATGGCTTAAAAAACCTTGAACAGTCCAGGATACCTGAGATATATGACCGGAGATGGGTAGATGAGATTATAAGGGTCTCAGATGAGGAAGCGATAAAAACAGCCAGGGACTTGGTTAGAAAAGAGGGCATCTTAGCAGGGATTAGTTCAGGGGCGGTTATGTTTGCAGCGCTTGAAAAAATCAAGGTATCGGATAAAGGAAAGATGGTTGCCCTTTTGGCAGACAGTGGCGAGAGATACCTGTCCACTGGTTTTTATACAGGTAAGTAGAACTTTGAAAAACCATGTCTCTTTTGAAAAGGTATCCTTGAGAGCGAATTCATAGATTTTTTGGGGAACCCACCTTAGCGAGCGGAATGTAAAAAATTCACATGTTTGACCCGCCAGAGGCGGGGAGTTTGTGAATTTTCAATGAAGCGAGTTTAGATGGGTCAAAAAATGGATGTTGAAGTGAAAAAGGATACCTTTTCAAAGCCCTTAGGTAAATAAGACTTTGAAGAAGATAGCTATTGCAACTCTGGGATGTAAGGTTAATAAATATGATTCTGCCGTAATCCACAAGCTTCTGGAAGGGGCCGAATATAGTTTTGTGCCGTTTGACCAACAAGCGGATATTTATATAGTAAATACCTGTACAGTTACGAAGAGGGCAGACTATCAATCCCGTCAACTTATACGAAGATCCCATAGATTAAACCAGGATGCCTTGATAATAGTTACCGGATGTTATGCCCAGAGGGCTCCTCAGGAGATAAAAGAGATTCAAGGAGTGGATTATACAGTTGGGGTTGGGGAGAAGGGAAGGATTGTCGATCTTATCAATGGTTCTCCAGGGAAGGAAGTTTCTTCTGAAATAACCAATGACATACCCGCCTTCCCTGAACACACAAGGGCGTTCCTAAAGGTTCAGGACGGCTGCGATTCTTACTGTTCTTACTGCGTTGTCCCCTATGCCCGGGGAAGGAGCAAAAGCCTCCAAAAAGAAGAGACCATAAGGAACATATCTAAACTGACAGAACTGGGCTATAGAGAGATAGTCCTTACCGGAATCCACCTGGGTTCTTATGGGTGGGATTTAATGCCACCTACCAGACTTTCGAATCTGCTCAGGTCAATAGAACATGAAGGCATCTCTTGCAGGATTAGACTGAGCTCTATTGAACCGACTGAATTCGATGACGACCTGATAGACCTTATCTCATCTTCCCCGATAATCTGTAATCATCTGCATATCCCTTTGCAGAGCGGGGCAGATGAGGTACTGAAAAGGATGAATAGGCCTTATTCTTCTGAACTCTTTAAGGAACTGGTAAAGAAGCTCGTTTCAGCCATACCCGACTTAAACATTGGAGTCGATGTCATAGTAGGCTTCCCCGGAGAATCCCATGAAAATTTTACCAATACCGTGAGTGTAATTGAGGAGCTTCCTATAGGCTATCTCCATGTCTTTCCGTATTCCAGACGGCCGGGGACTCCTGCTGCTGACTTTCCGGATCAGGTAGACAGTAAGACTATAAAAAATAGGGGTAAAATACTACGCGGCATAGGAAACAGGAAGAGAGAAGAATTCTACAGGAGATTTCTCGGAAAGAGGCTTTCTGTCCTGATAGAGTCTAAAAGGGATGTGGACACGAAATATCTGAAGGGATTTTCCCGAAACTACATCCCTGTATTGATAGATGTAGGGGAGGATATGGTAAATGAGGAAATACCTGTTACCATAACAAAGGTTCGGGATGGAAAGGTTTTTGGTTTGCCGTAAGCACAAAATGACGGATTAACCGGTTCGGGATTAAATATTAAACGGTTTTTTGAAGGGACAGAGGATTGTCATTAAAGTTAATCAATCTGAGTAAGACTTTTGTTAATACTACCGACCAGGTGAATGTAGAAGCCCTGAAGAATGTCAATCTTCTGGTGAATAACGGCGAGTTTGTATCGGTTGTGGGTCCCAGCGGTTGCGGCAAGACCACTATGCTTCGCATTATCGCTGGTTTTGAAAAGGCATCCTGCGGGAATGCTCTTTTAGCTGGTGAAGAGATCGAAACCCCTGGTCCTGAGGTAGGAATAGTCTTTCAAGAGTATGCCTTATTCCCTTGGCGTACGGTTATTGAGAATGTAGAGTTCGGTTTAGAATTGAAAAACACCTCCCGGAAGGAGAGAAGAGAAAAGGCATTCGAATATATTGAGATGGTGGGATTAAAGAGTTTTGAAAACAAATACCCTAAGGAACTCTCAGGTGGGATGAAACAGAGGGTGGCCATCGCCAGGACACTGATCAATGAGCCCAAGGTAGTATTGATGGACGAGCCCTTTGGTTCGGTAGACGCCCAGACCAGAAATTCTCTCCAGGAATTCCTGATAGATATTTGGAGGATGAGAGGGGATACTATAATATTTGTAACCCATAATGTGGATGAAGCGGTATTCCTATCTCAAAGGGTAGTCTGTCTTTCTTCCAGGCCTGGGGAGGTGGTGCGGGAAGTAAGTGTAAATTTAGGGTTTCCCAGGGATAGGACTAGCATGGATTTCGTGAAAATTAGAAGAGAGATATTAGAACACCTGATGTCAAATAAGAGCAACTGAGCTACTTGAAACATAGGGTGATAAATATGAAGAACATACTCTTTGTATGCACAGCCAATATATGCCGAAGCCCCTTTGCGGAAGGGGCATTAAAGAAGCTTCTTATGGGGAAAAAAGTGGCAGGTATCAAGGTACACTCAGCAGGGGTCAGTGCTGTCCCCGGGCTTCCTTCTCCCCCAGACGCGATTCGAATCGCTTGTGAGCTCGGTGTGGACATAACTGAACACCTCTCGAGACCTCTTTCCCCCTCGATGGTTGAAGAAGCGGATATTATACTTGCAATGAGCCTTTTTCATAGAGAGGTAATCCTGGAAATGAGTCCGGAATCAGAAAATAAGCTTAAACTTTTAGGGAGTTTTAGCAAGTTCTATGGAGGAGGAGAAGAGACAGAGATACCGGACCCGTACGGACTTACTTCATTTCATTACAGGTCTTCCTTTAACATTATAAGGGATTGTATATATAATCTTTATAAGGAACTAATCTGTGACTAGAAGGTATTAAACCTTACATATCAACTTGCTGACAGCGGCATCTAGCCCCTCCAGGGTAAGCTCAAACATGGGAAATATTCTGCCAATCATATTTATTGTAGGATGATTCCACTGGGAAAGGTCTTCAGGATTTAACCAGACGACATGGGTGAAGTGGTCGGATATTCGCTGTAACCAGGCTATCCCCGGCAGCTCATTCCTTTCGTAATAGTATATTGCCCCATATTTCATGGCCAACTCTTCACGGGCCATGCAGGCATCTCCAAGGATAATCACCTTATAGCCCGATTCCATGGTGTTAAGCAAATGGGTTGTGCTTGTGGGCTCCTTCCTTTCTATATCTCTATACAGGTTGTCATATATACAGTTGTGGAAGTAAAAGTGCTGGAAATCTTTGAAATGGGTAGCTGAATGAGCTGCGCTGAAGAGCCTGCTGCAAAGCTTTGCATAGGGACTCATAGAACCACCCACATCCATCAATAAAAGGAGTTTTACTGCGTTCTTTCTCTGCCTTCTCCATATCAGTTCTATCTCACCTGCGTTTTTGCAGGTACGATCTATAGTGACATCTATATCCAATTCATCCTCTGGCCCTATCCTGCTTAATCTCCTCAATCTCTTCAAGGCTATCTGAAAGTGTCTAACATCCAGGACCGCATCATTCCTGTAATTGCGGAATTTTCTCTCCTTTGCCACCTGGATAGCAGACCTATTCATGGATTGACCCCCAACCCTGATGCCTGCCGGGTTTATACCGGAATTGCCAAAAGGGGAGGTTCCTCCTGTGCCTATCCATCTATCTCCACCGTCATGGCGCTCTTTCTGTTCCCTCATCCTCTGCTTAAAGGTTTCCATGAGCTCATCGAAGTTCATCCTCTCAAGCTCCGCAATTTCCTCCTCTGTGAGTTGAATCCTGTTAATGGGGTTGTTTAACCATTCAAGTATCTCGTCCCTTAGCTCTGGTGGGGTTTCGATACCCTGGAAATACTCCTGGAATGCCAAATCATACTGGTCAAAATATGCCTCACTCTTTACCAGGATCGATCTGGCCAGATAGTAGAATACATTCAGACTGGATGATGCAAGGCCCTGTGAAAGGGCATCCATGAGGGTCATCCACTCAGTTATAGAGACCGGTACCCTTCTTTTGCGGAGGGTATAGTAGAAATCCGTGAACATTTTATTCCCATTTATACCTGTTTTGGGTTCCCAATATCCCTGTCTTCTTACCACTCAGGTAGTCATAATCTGCCTCTTTTTTCAGGAGGACGCCCAGGAAAGGGATCACATCTGAAAGCTCTTTGTGAGATATCCCGCTGGCAATCAGCGCCTGAATCCAGTCCAGAAGCTCACTGGTTGAAGGCTTCTTTCTGAATTCATTGATGCTCCTCAGCCAGTAGAATTTCTTGAGGACTTCCCTTAACAGCTTGGTTTTGATATCCGGGAAGTGCACCATTACTATCTCCTCCATCAACTCCTCATCAGGAAACTCGATATAATGGAATATACACCTGCGTAAGAATGCGTCAGGGAGTTCCTTTTCAGAATTACTTGTTATAACCACAATGGGTCTCTGTTTGGTCTTAATCGTTTCATTTGTTTCATGAATATGAAACGACATCTCATCCAGCTCATTCAAAAGGTCGTTGGGAAATTCCACATCCGCTTTGTCGATTTCATCTATAAGGATAACCACCTGTTCAGACGACGCAAAAGCCATCCCCAATTTGCCAAGCTTAATATACTGTTTTATATCCGATACATCTTTGTCACCAAAGCGGCTATCATTTAATCTTTGTACGGTATCGTAAATATACAATCCTTCCTGAGCCTTTGATGTGGATTTGATATTCCATACTATCAGTTCCTTACCGAGGGCTAAGGCTATATTATGTGCCAGCAGGGTCTTGCCGGTTCCCGGCTCTCCTTTCACAAGCATTGGTCTTTGAAGGGCAATTGATACATTGACGGCATTGCCTAACGGTTCTGACACTATGTATTTGTGAGTGCCCATGAATTGATCAAATTTCTTTTTGTCCATCAGAATCCTCCTCGGTTCAGAATCTTTCCTCATTGGAATATATCTGTCGACACTTTTCAGGCTGTTGCTCAAATCCATTTTCAAGTGGGATTGGCGCTGTAAAAGTTACTTAATTTGGGGACAGTTTTTAGGAAATTCGACACGTGATAGTCCTCCTTTAGATTTTAACGTTCTTGGTGCAAAAGAAGCCCGAAGGGTTTTAAGTTAGTCTTTTGCATCATGTTATGTGAAGTTGTGCCCCTTCAAAGAATGCATCTGAAGGTAAAATAACAAAACTTAACCTCAATGAACTTTAGGATTATCAATTGTCTGAAATATTCCTCACAGATGAAGCAAGAAAACGTTTAGATAAGCTTAAGACTGATAAAGGACTTGAAAAAAGATATAAAGCAGTCAAAAAGGCTATTAGGTTTCTTTCTTCAAATCCAACGTATACGAGTCTTAAAGCGCATGAATTCACCAGCTTGAAAGAACCTAATGGAGAAAAAGTATTTGAAGCTTACGCCGAACAATCTACTCCAGCAGCATACAGAATCTTCTGGTATTATGGGCCTGGTAAAAATCAAATCAGTATTATTACAATTATACCTCATCCATAAACCAAGTGGGTATTGTGTCTCCTTTACTCGTCTAAAATCAGTTTGCGGTCATTCCTGATGACGTTCAAGCGTAAGCGACGTTGCCCGTCCTGGAGGGTTGGCACAAGATTTGATGCCTTCTTAAATCTTGTGCCAAAGGGCAATGTCGCAGTAGTATAGATTTTCCAATGAGCGCTTATGCTGTGTTATCTGAAGGCTGCCGTCATGTCTTTTCGTATGCTTTTACGAAATCGTTTCTTGAAATGCCCGCTTGCGTGCAGATTGTCCTTAAGGTAGAAGCCTTTATTTTAGGATGATTTGGCATAGTCAAAGGGGTTTTGCTGCCGTCTGGATTTTCTCGTTCCATAGAGATATGCTCCCTCTCACGAACCATATGAAAACCCAATATCTCAAAAGCTTTTATAACATTTCGTTTCGGTGCATCAATGGGAAATTTAGACATTAAGTTTAAACCCCGGCTTCGGCAACAAATGCCTCAAGAATGGGTGGCTCAATATCAAGGTCTTCGTCTCCGAAGGTTTCAATATGGAAACGAATTGCAGACTTAACATCTGACAAAGCTTCTTCATAGGTATCCCCCTGTCCAACCACAATCCCCTTGATTCCCAAGGGATAGGCAACATAGCCATCAGAATGCTTCTCGACAACTATCTTATATTGTTTCATTATTATTACCCCCTTTTTGACTTTTTAAATAATCATACCATGTTTCTTGATTTTCCAACAGTATATACTGACGACGGCTTTCAGATAACGTTCAAGGCCAAAAGAAGTGCGATAGCATTTGGATGTTAATCTTTTGGCCTGTGTTATCGGAAGTTTCAGCCCGTCACCTTTTAACATAAAATGTTCTTTGACGTATTCTGCCTCTCTCAACGACTGTAAACCTGCCGGATATCGGCGCTTTGCCTTTCTCCAGAATATTCAATAAAATTTCGGCCGGTTCTTCCGGTGTGTGGGGATTGAAACGAAAATATACAAGACCAGAGGGAATAAATGATTTATGCCGATATATCAGTTCTCCATAGTCCCGGTCAAAAGTTAGAATTATTCGGTTTTCGTCGTAAGCGCGTTTTAAAACACCCCGGTCTTTTTCTCCCGGCGTTTCTTCTATTATACTGGCTACATCGTGACCGGCATTGCGCAAACGCCTAGTGCTGGCAACAGGGAAATTCTCATTCGCCAGAAAATTCATTAGACAGCCTCGGCTGGAATTGCGTACAACAACTCCTCACGCATGCATTCTGTGGCAAAAGCAAAGACGGCATGGAGGCTTTCTTTAGTCAATGTCGGATAGTTTTCAAGAATCTGTTGTTCAGTCCATCCTTCTGAAAAAAGCCCTAAAATAAACTCAACAGACAGTCGTGTTCCTTTAACCACCGGCTTGCCGAGCAAGACTTCAGGGTCTGAATGTATAAATTTTCTCCAATCAATATCTGGCATAGCACCTCCTTTCCCTCCTCTATAATATCATAAAAACACGGGTGAAATTTCCGATAACGTTGTTCTAACTGCACTTGGTGCGTTTAGCATCCCAATTTTGGGATATAAAGCGAACTAGGTGCGTTTATTTCACCTATAGCCAAGTCATGTCATTTTAGCCCTCCTTTCCCCAACTGCAAGCCATCCAGCGGACTCTTGATTTTGCCAATGCTTTTCGTGCTCACATGGGTATATATTTCCGTAGTCTTGCTGTGGGAATGTCCCAACAGCTCCTGAATATATCTCAGGTCTGTCCCGCCTTCCAATAAATGAGTCGCGAAGCTATGCCTGAGTGTATGCACCGAGACATCCTTCTTGATTCCTGCCTTTTCACAGGCTTGTTCCAATTTAATAAATCTCTGTTGTAGTAAATGTAGACCTTAACTGTTTTATTGCTGTATTTTCTTGAAACAAGCTCTCTCCGAAGGTCTTCAAAATCGTGAGCTGAGAATGTCTGAACAAGACGCTCATTCTGAGATTGCTTTGATGTTCCCTCACTCTGTTCAGGATGCCTCGCAATGACATGGGTGGGAATATTAATCTTTAGGGCCGGGTCTAAATGGATTTCTGCATCTTCAAAAGCCTTTAAAATCTTCTCCAGAGTTCCATCTGAACTGGTAAGGCTCCAGTACTTTTCATCAGGATGCCACTTGTAGCCCTCAATGCTTTTAACCTTCTGAACATGCAGGGGATTATATTGGAAGGAAACTGTTATCATACCTGAATCATCCCTGCCGACCGCTACTACCCCATAACTAATCCACCTTTCCCTTTATCCTGTGGAATATGTCTATCAGTTTTACAGAGTGAACCTCTCTACTCGAAGGGGGGGAGAAGATATAAACCAGATGAGGTTTGTATGGTTTAATTATCGATTAAAACCCCCAGTGGTGTCAAGGATTTTCTCATATATTTGACATCACCACACGAAGGGCGAGGAGATAGAGAAGACTGTTCATAGTTTACTGTTCATGGTTTAACGGTGAACGCTGAACGATTTAATGACCTTGCCCACCTGTCTGCATGCCTGCCTGCCCCGCTGGGGCGGTAGGCATGCAACGCACAGGCAGGTATTCGCTCCAAAGGAAATTTTTCTTAAACGGATAAAAAACAGCCCAAGCCAACAAAATAAACACTTTTTCATTGAATTCTATACAAGTTTGTTATATTGGTTTAGACGTAAATATGTCAGGAGTCAGAATTCAGGAGTCAGAATATGTTAAAAGCCAACCTATATTTTGATCAAATCGACTTTTATAAGTACTTACCTCAAACCGACTGCAAGGAGTGCGGCATTGATAGCTGCAAAGAGTTACTAAAAAGGCTGAAAACAGGCGGGATCATGCCCGAAGTCTGCCCTCATATCTCTAAGAATATGGCCCATGCATTCAGTACTGCTTTGAATGTTGACCGGATCATCCCGGAAATTGAGCTTATACAGCTTCCCGTCCTGCCGATTTTCAACGCCAAATGCTTTTCTACATGAACGATTTTCTTGAGATTATAGCTTCAGGCAAGCTTTTGTGCCGATGCATAAGCGCCATTGTGGTACCCAAAGTCGCACTCGCGGAACCGGCTTACGTGCGCACCCTGGCGCTTCAGTCTACGGTACAGAGTAAACACGAGTTTTTCGCCCTGAGCCAGATATCCAGAATTCAATTCTCCGAGGGCGAGCTCCTGCCCCATGTAGTGACCGGTCATCTGGAGGTCAAGGGTGCTGGCGGTGCTATTGACCTTGCAGATGGTATGATCATTAGCCGCTCTGTGGCCAGCTATCTGGCGGTATTTGCCAATACTCAAAGCCCGCTCGGTAAATTCTTCGAGGCGGCTGAGCGCTTTTGTACACGCTGGATACGGCTCGATATATGACACTTGCCAATCTCCTCATCTTTTGGATGAAGTACCTATCCCCCCCCCCTTTTTTTTGGCCATTTCTGCTATCTTTGCCACAACGATCAAGCCTTTTTATGTATTGTTTATCGATACTAAAGGAGATACGGTGGATATGGCAATGATTTATAAGACATTTACTGCAGAGCGCGTTAAGGATATGATTGTGGATAGCAGAATGAGTGAAAGGCTAGACCATAAGGAGATGATCATACCTGGATTTGCCAAACCACTAAATAGGGAAATAGAACGGCTTACAGGATGGAACGTTAATATTGGACCTATTTGTTGCAGAGCGCTTCCCCTCTACTTCGGAGAGGATTGGGCAGCCCCATGAGTTTTCCGTCGAGTCTTCTTTTTGATGTCCTCTAAGATTATGCCAACCCGGGCCATTTCTTCTCTTATCTTATCTGCCAGTTCCCACTTCTCTTTTTCTCTCAATTCATTTCTAACTGTTATAAGCAATTCCATCAAAGAAGACAATAGATATGTGTCTTTTTTTGATACCTTTGCAGCGTGACTTACCATCTTCATTTGCATATCTGCCAGTCTTTCATAGGCATTTAAGAGCGCATCAGATGTCTCTCCCTCTTCTTTCGCTTTATGAATGTGCTTCAAGAGCTCCTCAGGGATGAACATGGCAGAAGCAATGTCTACTCTGTGGTTCAAGGCTTGAAGGAACTTCCCTTCTAACTCTGAAATTTTTGTCAATAAAGGTTCACGGGTCGATACTAAGGAAGGCATATCCTTCGTCTGCGTGTTTCTTTCTCTTGATGGGGCTAATTCATCGAATCCAAAAGTCGAACCATCTGGAAAAGTTTTATCCCGCCCCTTTTTTCGTATAACGACCTGTCCCACCCCTTTCACAGAGCATCTATCTTCACTCAAGTCAAAGATACCTGCCGTATGTTCATCTATGCCTACTATGGTCGTTAAATCAGGCAACTGGTCCTCCAATACCTTAAGTCGAGATTCACCAATATAACAAAACCTGGTATCGTGATTTTCTCCCTCAGCGTTGTTCCAATGAGGGATAATGGCAAGATTCAATCCCATATCCCCGAATAAATTAAGCCCGTTCACCCAAAAGGGGTCTTCGCCCACCTTATAAATTTCGTATACAGGCATGGAGTATTTCCCCACACAAAGGGATGCAGCGCTGGCAAAAACGAGATGACTGCCCTCATAGAGGCTTTTTTTGATAGCATCTCCTACAGGGTTTCCCAACCAGTTTTTAAGGGCATACGTAGGACTGCCAGGACCTGAAAAGATAAAGTGGGCGTTCATTATCGTATAGGCCGCCTCTTTCACCTCAAGGGGGGTCGCTCTGGAAAAATCCTTGAATAAAACCGGCTCCATCTTTACCCGAAAGTGTTTTTTAAAGTATTCTCTTGCTTTCTGTGATAAGATGTCTGCATTGAGTTGAAACCCTGCCGGGGTGTCGAGAAATACTGCCCTTACGGGCTTTTCCTCGATTCTATCCAGGATTTCCTTATGAACCCTCACCATGGAACTGGTCATCTCACCCGATCCCATTAGGGTTATCGTTCCATTTTTATTACCTTGATAATTCTTTAACAAACCGTTACCTTTTAAAAAGTTTATAAATTGCAACCCTTCTTCAGACAAAAATCTCGAGAAATAGCCAGTGCTTCAGCCGCTTCATCTATCTCGGAAAACACCGGAAAAGAGACACTCTCCTTTAACCTGTCCACTCTTTCTTTCCACCCCTGAAGGACAAAAGCAATGGGCTTGCTGTAGCGTTTTACCAATTCTGACAGAAAAGTCGCTGTATCTACCAGGATGTTATGACTAAGACGGAGATTATCCGTAAACACAAAGAGCATGCCATCAAACTGTTCCTGTCTTAAAGCGTTTTCCAGTATATATCTGTAGGATTCAAAGTTCCACAGGTCACCCAAATCCAGAGGATTGGCTGTTTTTATTACCTTGGCCCGGAAGAATTCCTGAACTCTTTTCAGATAATCATCTTCATACGGAGGCATCTCAAAGCCATATTCAGCGCAGAAGTCGGCGGCTATTACACCGTGCCCCCCTGAACGGGTGATTACTGCCAGTCGATTTCCCGTAAGCTTTGGCAATAAGAATACCTTTGCGTAATTTACAGCGTTTTGTATGGTTTTAGCTCTGATAATCCCGCCCTGCAAGCATATAGCATCAATAATCCGGTTATCATTTGCTATTGCTGCCGTATGAGAATCGGCAACTTGAACAGTGGTCTCAAACCTGTTGACCTTATGCAATATGATAGGTTTGGAAGATGATTGTGCCAGTTCTAATAGTCTCCTCCCGTTATTTAAACCCTCTGAGTGGACGCAAATGACCTGGGTCCATGGGTCTTCTATCAGGTAAGACAAAAAGTCTGTCTCTTCCAGATCCAGCTTGTTCCCCATACTCACCCATTTGTTAATACCTATGTTTTCTTCAAAGAGATGCATAAGATAGCTATTTGCCACACCCCCGCTCTGGGACAGAATTGATATTGGGCCGATCTTTAATTGAGGCAATGGCTGGAAGGGTAAACAAAGACCTATCTCACTGTTTATTACTCCTATGCAGTTAGGGCCAATCAATCTGACACCATATTTTCTGGCCTGGCTTAAAATCTCCGCCTCCAGGTTAGTATTCTCTCTTTTGAATTCTCTGAACCCGCCGGTAGCTATATAGATAGCCCGGGCACCCTTCTTGCCACATTGACCAACCAGCTCCGGTACAGTTACGGCAGGGGTAATTATAGCTGCAAAGTCTATCTCATCTGCGATATCCATAACAGAGAGATATATCTTCAACCCAGATATATTGCCCCCTTTTGGCCCAACAGGAAATACCTCACCCTGAAAGTGATGGTCCAGAAGATTCTGAACAATGTTTTTGCCCATGTTATCTCTCGATTCAGATACGCCGATTACCGCCAGCTTTCGAGGATAGAAGACAGTTCTCATTATGTCATTCATCATTTTGCTACGTTCCTCATTATCTTATTGCCGTATTTTTAAATCATACCTTTCAATGTCTTTTCGTATTCATCGTATGCCTGTCGTCCGAAGAGGACAAAACGGACCAGCGTAATGTCGGTGTTTGCTTTTAGATAGTCTATGACGGTCTTTAGAGCGATGTTTGCAGCCTCAGCCAGAGGATACCCATAAGCCCCGGTACTGATAGAAGGAAAGGCTATACTCCTCAGCCCTTTTGATGAAGCGAGTTTCAGGCTTTCCCGGTAGGCACTCTCTAGAAGTGCTGCTTCATTCCTTCCTCCGCCGTTGTATACTGGGCCTACGGTGTGGATTACATATCTGGCATTCAGGTTTCCTCCGGTAGTGATTACGGCTTTTCCTGTGGGGCATCCACCGATCTTCCGACATTCTTCCATAATAGCGGGCCCGCCAGACCGGTGAATTGCGCCATCAACACCCCCACCACCTGCCAGTCTGGAATTGGCTGCATTGACAATAGCATCGGTCCCTTCCTCAGTTATGTCCCCCTCCACCAGTGAGACAGTGGATTGGTTTAACTTAACCTCCATATGATACCCCTCTATGTGTCTACCCCGCTAGAATGCCCCGTGTGAAATTACTAACGGGATCAAGGATTCCAGCGAAAAACAAACATCTGGACACTCGAATTTTTGATCCCTTTGATTCTATTCCTCAAGTACGGGCGGGGATATTCCCACCCCTACTCAGCAGTCCGCCACCCTGTTAATGGAGCATATTTCCCGCTGTTGGGATCGGCCTTGTATATCTTCCATGAATTACCACCTTTATGGCTTTCCGCACTATAAGAGAGAGGACCAGATAGCCCACCAGTATCATAATTCTTTATGCTCTCAAGGGCATTTATCAGGGCTTCTTCATCGAGATTTCTGCCAGCCCTTTTTAAACCCTCTACCAGCACAGTGTTGAGTATCCATCCATGGCCATATGTTGTTGCACGATAGGGTTTTTCCGTTCCAGGGTGATATTTCAGTGTGATTTTTCTCATCTCTTCCAAGCCCCAACCTTTGCTATACCAGGGAGATGTAGCGTGAACAGCGTAGAATTGGTTTGCTGCTTTACCAATTGTGTTTATTTCCTCTGTAAGCATCGCTCCCCAACTGCCAAAAACCGGTATCTCTAATCCCATCTTCCTTAATTCCCGGAGCAGAGTAATGGTTGTCGAGGTGATAGTTCCAACATGGGCTATGGCATTTGCTTTGTACCTTTTTATGTTCATCACCTGGGTGGCGGCATCGATAGCGCCAGGGTTCAGAACCTCCTTTGTTACAGGTGTTATATTGTATCTCTTAAGCCTCTCTATTGCAGGTTCACGGTCGATCTTCCCTGCCTCAGTGTCAGGATAAACCAGGGCAACCCTGGGTTCCTTTAGCTTGAAGTCTTTAATCATATAGTCGACAAGAACCTTTATCTGGTTTGGATAGATATCCATGGCACCAAATATATACCTCTTAGGAGGGATAAAGGCAATCTCAGGCGTTACGGTAGCCATGGTCGGCAGCTTCTCTTTCTCAATGTTCTTCCACAAGACATTAAGGCAACTGGCAGAACCTGGTCCTATCAGGACAAACACCCTGTCTCTGTAAACCAGCTTCTTAAAGGCGGCAATGGCAGGTGGAATCGAATAACGGTCGTCTTCTACAATTAAATTCAACTGTCTTCCATTGACACCCCCCTTATCGTTAATATACTTGATATAGGTCCTTGTTGCTTCAGCTAAGTGGACAAAAATATCTGCTGCGGGACCCGTCATACCAAAAATCACCCCCACTTTTATTGACTTATCTGTCACCCCTCGTACTTCAGCGTTAACAGTATGAGCACAGAATAAAGTCAAAGATACAACCAGAGTCACAACCAGTACAAAAACAGCTTTTCTCATAGTTTTTTCCCTCCAGGAAACAAAATGTTTTCTATTAACCTCTTTTTACCTAGACAGCATTTACTCCTTAACCAAAACACTTATCACCCCC